>ERZ857827.1315-NODE-1315-length-26446-cov-4.274791_pt1 | contig 26446 bp, 17 predicted proteins | sample MGYA00519761_ERZ857827 | MGnify/ENA primary metagenome ERZ857827 (study PRJEB31778, sample SAMEA3449370) | human gut metagenome | biome: human gut; feature: human-associated habitat; material: faeces | place: United Kingdom | collected 2010/2012 ... | reverse complement strand
AAGGGCGACTGCGACAGCCGGATGGACGTCTGGCGGCTGGAGAAGGTGTAAGCAGCCGGTTTTCCGAATTCATCCGCCAAAATGGCCCCCGTTTTGAATTCCCAAGGGTTCAAAACGGGGGGCAAAGAAAAAAGCATGCAAAAAACAACCCCCGCAAACCATTACGGCTGCGGGGGTTTTCTGGTACGCCCGGTGCGATTCGAACGCATGACCTTCAGAGTCGGAGTCTGACACTCTATCCAGCTGAGCTACGGGCGCATATCCGCTCTTGCGAGCATTGACAATGATAGCACGAAAAGGAACGGTTGTCAAGGTTTTCAAGATTTTGAGATGGGGAGAACATTTTGAAGTGGTGCCTGACCAACACGGGCGTACAGACGGACAGAAACGGCAATATTGTTCCGGTCAAGAACCAGCCGCCCAAACAGCGCATAGACGGCACGGCGGCATTGCTGGACTGCTATGTGGGGCTGTAGCATTGCACAGAATACACGACAGCGATATAAGGGAGGGAACCGCTATGAAACCGGTTCAAAGGTATGTTGTGGGATATTACGAGGGTGGATATGTTTGAGGGATACAGAGAGGATATGACACTGTACTGCAAATGCAGAAAGTAAAACGGCAGGGGGGCAGCCCCCGCCGTTATTATTTCTCATTTTTGAGATAAAGTTGCCTTATATATCTCTTCGATGGCATTATCCTGCGTTTCTGATTGAACCGACAGCGATTCTTTTATTCCGCTTTTATTCATCCTATTCCTTTGCCGTCGGTATTAATGTCCCTCACTTTCCCGCGCATGGGTATTCCGGGAATGGCTATGTTGTGGTCTTTTCCGTTTCCTGGTGCTATGATACGGTTTAGGCATTGCGATACCCGTATTCTATTGTTTTCCCGAAAACTGCATTGAAAGATATGATATTACCTTTTCTTCAAGTTCTTGCTTCGTATACGCACAAGGCTGTAAACGATATGCCCAATCACGCCCAGGGTGAACGCAATCCCAATAGGGCATTTTTCCGCTATGTCTACCTTTGCCGGGGTCATGATTGCCAAATCCATCTAAAACGCGATTCCATACCGGGGCAAACTTTTCAATCAGCAACGATTCTGCAAGCGGAATCCATATATCATCTACAACCAAGAAGCGGCAATAGAAATCTTCTAATTCAAGATTGTTTACAGTTTTAATTGATTCGCTATGTTCTGTAAGACGCTTTAATAAAGCTGTGCCATGGTCAACATCAAGGGCGAAACCGCCCTTGCGAGCACCTGCCGGAACAGCTTTTCCAACATATATCGGACTTTGAAACTTTCCGTCTTTATTGCGCTCAGCTAATTGCGTATAAAGTGGATTATTACCGACATAATAAAGCATATAGACACCTGCACCGATAAATGGTTCAGGCGGCAGATGCTGAACGAGGGTATTCATTGCCGCATCAGCAACACTTTCCCCCAGATTGCTTTTATCCAGCGGATTAAACGGCTTTATGACCGGAATTCCATCCTTCGATGCCATCTATTGCCACCCTTTCTAACTGCTGATAGACGGAATCGCCGATAATCTTTGCTAATTGCACAGGCACGGCGTTTCCAATTTGACGCATACTTTCAGTCCATGAGCCATGAAACAGGTAATCGTCTGGGAAAGTTTGTATTCTTGCGCTTTCCCTGACTGTATAATACCTTTGCGTTCCATCGTCCAACACAAGCATATTCTCGCCGCCGGGGACACCGTGCGCGCCTGCTTTTATCGTCTTTGACGGTTCATCTAATACGCTTCCAGAATGCCCAGGATATGCTTTTGCGCCGCCCCTGAATTCGTGATTCGCAATTTGTGTTCCGTTTTCAGTTGGAGCGGGCAAACCAGCTAAAGCGTCCCGAACAGTTGCCCAAGGCAAGAGGGACGGCGGATTCTTTTTGACGCGTTCAACCGCCGCCTTATCTTTTTCGGGAATTATAGACGGCATAGGCAAGCCATGTTTTGCCCAATATTCACCACTGACCCATTTAGAATATAGCAGTGCTTCTTTTGAATGTGTGGGCGCAGGGAAAGTCCAGCTTGCGTCTATGTCATTGCGGAAGCCAACAATCACAACCCTATGTCGTAATTGTGGAATCCCATAATCTGCTGCATTGAGCAAGCGAAAAACAACGTTATAAGTTAATCCGTTCGTGTTTCCTGATGTATGATACTGTTCCAGCTGTTCAAGATGTTCAACCCAACTCATATTATTCTGAATGACAATTTCGGGATAACGCAGTTGAAGCAAAATATAGTTGAAATACGAACTAAAGGAACGACGCAATAAGCCTTTAACGTTTTCAAAGATAAAGGCTTGCGGCTTTAATTCTCTGACAACGCGAACAGCTTGCGGAAACATATCGCGCTTGTCATTATACGCTTGATGCTTTCCACCAAGTGAAAATGGCTGACAAGGCGGGCCACCGGACACGAGTCGCACGCCGTTGAACTTCCTTGAAAAATCAATAGTCCGTACGTCTGACTGAATCACATTCCAGTCCTGTATCATACCATACCCATTATGGATATTTGCGTTGATATTATTGCAGGAATCTTTATCCCATTCTATAAGGGCTTTATGATTAAACCCAGCTTGTTGCAAGCCGAGAGCAAGCCCACCTGTTCCGCAAAACAGCTCAAGGGAATCAATCACGATAATCACACCTTTGAAACAAATACCCATATTGATTATACACCCAAGAAAACGCCGCGTCAATCTTCCTTTGCATTTTAACAATTATCGTTCTGTTTTTGCCGCTTATCCCTGAGTATCTTCAATCATCAGTTAGCAGATTTAAGCGACAAAAGCGCAAAAAGCAAGTCAAAAGCCCTGACATATCAAGGATTTCAGCCATTCAGATATAGTCTAGCCCAAAATGGAAAATACCGCTACTTTTTGGAAGGAAAAAGAATAAAAAAGGCTGAAAATACGGCGTATTTCGCGCCGTTCGGAAGGACGATGAGCCCCGCTCGTATCTTTATCTTTTTTCTTCTCTTCCTGACGAAAAATGCTTTTGGACGAAAACGAGCGATTTGACATCAGCGCCAAATCGCTCGCATTTTCGATTTTTCAGCGCTTCCCGGGCAGCGGTCTGCGCGGGAACGTTCCTTTCGCCGTCTGCCTGAGGCTGCGTCAGGACTGCGGCTCCGCGTATGCTACCGTGAGCACCGCGCCGTTGTTATGGGGCAGGTGCAGGGTGGAGCCGTGCAGCTGCGCGGCGTCCTCCATGCTGCGGCAGTCAACGATGGTCCAGCCCTCCGCCAGCGTCAGCGGCGCCTGCTGATCGTAAGGCTCATAGTTGATCACCGTAACAATATGCTGCCGGTCGTCAACCTGATGCTCCGTCAGGCCCAGCGTGGGCTGGCTGACCGACACAGCCTTCTCCCGGCTGCGCAGGTTCATGGCCTCATAGAACAGGAATCCGGGCTGCGCGTCCTCCGAATCCGTCATGCCCGGCTGGCAGGCCATCTGATGCTCCAGCGGGAACAAAAGCGTGTACACCTCTCCCTCGCCGCAGCGGTTCCGGGCAAAGGCAACGTCCCCATTGAAGGCGGACGCAAGCACCTCGGCCCCAATGCTCTCGCAGCGCAGGCGATAATCACGCTGCATGCGAATGGTTTCTCCTTGGAAGCTCACCTCCGCCGTCTGCGGCGCATGGGCTCTGGTCAGGACGCGGAGGCCGCTGAAGGCGCTGAAAGGCGACAGGAGCGCGCCATCCAGCGAAAGGTACAGCTTGGCTCCCTGCTTCACCCGGTCGATCAGCTTCAGGTACACGCTGCGGTTCATGGGCGTATCGCCTATCACGCTGGGGAGCAGATAAGCGGGCGCCTCCGGAATGGGGCCGTCCGCCCAGGCAAATGTCAGATCCACGTGGGCCTGTCTCGCCAGAATGAACGCCCCGTAGGCCGCCGCCCATGCGTCCTGCCCGCAGGTGAGCACGCATACCGCATCCGTCATGCGCTTCGGCATGCGCCGGAACGGAAGCGCCTCCACAAATTCGGAAAAGGCCGTCATGGCTTTCAGCACCGGTTTTTCCGTCCGATCCAGATAGAACAGGCCCAATTCCCGCTCCACGCCGTTCCAATCATAGGGCGTTCGGCTCAGCTCGCTCTGCTCAAAGCCGCACCACCAAAGCATGCCCCGGCAGTCATGGGCCAGCAGCGTCAGCAGCGATGCGCGAATGTAATCGGCGGCATAGGCGTCGGAAACCACCATGGGGCCCAGCACGCCCATTTCCTCGGCAAAGCAGGGCTTTCCGCCCAGATCAGCGTAATACAGGGACTGCGCCGCTGCGTGCAGCGCGCTTTTCATTTGATTCAGCGGATCGGTATCGCAATGCGGGGTAAAAATCGGATAGGGATGGGTGCACAGCACGTCTAAGAATTCCGCCTGCTCCTGCATGCGCCAATGCCCGTCGGGGGACAGGCTGTGCATCCCGGAAACGATCGGGCGCTCCGCGTCCTCGCAGCGGATCGCCATCGAAATCGCGGAGGCCCATACATACGCCTGCTCCGCGTTGGTTACCTGACCCATGCAGTTGCACTCGTTGCCCAGATCCCAAGCCGCAATGGCCGGATGCTCCCGGAAGCGGCGCACCATCAGCCGGACAAAGCGGATTTCCCACTTTATGGCGATCGGATCCGTCAATATATTGCGGCCCTGCAGCATTTCCGGCACAAACAGACGGCCGCTCATCCATCCGGTCAAAAGACCCACTATCAGCTTCAGACGGTACTTTTCCGCCAAATCGCAGAATTGCCGGAAGCGTTCCAGCATAACCGTGTCCACGCCCGCGCAGCCTGCTTCGTCAAAGGCCAGCGGCGTTTCGGCCAGCCGTTCCTCCCGCGGCTCGCCATGCGCGCCCATGTGCAGGCGCAGGGGTTGGAAATCGCTCCACAGGGGGAAAACCCGCAATGTCGTGATCCGCGCCTGCGCCAGACGGCGCAGATCCTCCTCCACCGTGCGTTCGTCCCAGTCGCGCCACATGAACATGCCCGCGTGGGACGCCCAGTAGTTGCATCCGATAAAAAAGGCGCCCTGCTCAAAATGCTGAGAATCCATTTTCATTCCTCCCCTAAACGATAGAGATCGTTTTGTCAAATACCGAAGAACCATTCATGCTGCCCGGACGGAACCGGCTGAATCCGCCCGTCTGGCAGTTCGATACGCGCCTGCGCCAAGCAGGGAATCCGGGCGCTGACGGCCAGCCCGCCTTCTTCCCGTTTCCACCGGAGCGTACAGGAACCAAGCGGCGTTTCGACTGTGGCCTGCGCCTGCTGAAGCAGGCTGATTGCGCCGGGGCGCAGAACAATCTGCTTCCATCCGGCGCTGTTTTCTGCCTGAGCCAGTCCGGCGGCCCATTCATACAGCCAAGCGTCCGCGCTGCCGAACATGGCATGATTGTGGGAGCCGCCGTTCCAGTGTTCATAAAGCGTGGTCGCGCCCTGCTCCCGCATGGCCCGAAAGGACGGTTTTCCCTCGGCGGTCATCAGGCGAAAGGCGGTATCCGCTTCTCCCGCGCGGCTGAGGATTTCCAGCAGAATGGGGGTGCCGAAAATTCCCGTATCAAAATGCGTGCCGCGCGCCTTCAGGTCGTGAAGAATCTTCTGCATCGCACGTTTCTTTTCCTCCTCGGGAACCGCGCCGCACCAAAGAGCGAAGGCCTCCGCCCCCTGACGTTCCGCGCCATAGCCTCCTGTTTCCGGATGATAGAAATGCCGCCGGAAAGCCTCTATGCGATATTGCCGTTTCTGCTCCAGCGCGGGCCGATCGTCGTTCTTTCCAAGGATTGCGGCAATCCGAAGCATAATTTCCAGCATGCGGATGGTCAGCGCGGTGTTGACCAGCTCCGGTTCCACAGCCGTCTTGCCCGGCGTGGCCCAATCGCCCAGACACCAGCCGCCCGCCTCTTCCCGCACCACCAGCCCGTCCCGGCTGTGGGTTTGCAGATAGTCCATCCAGTGCAGCATGGGAGACCACGCTTCCCGAAGGATCTCCGTCTGGCCGGTGTGACGGTACAGCTCCCATGGAACAAAGACCATCGCGCCGCCCCAGCCGCCGGGGCCGCCTCCGCCGTTATAGAAGGGGGCCGTGTGGGGCACATGCCCGGTTTTGCGGTTCTGCGCGTCCAGAATGTCGCGCATCCACTTCCGCATAAAGGCCTCTGCATCCAGATTCAGCAGGACGGCACGGGCCGTAATTTGTCCGTCGCCCGTGTAGCCCAGTCTTTCCCGATGAGGGCAGTCCAACGGCACGCCGCAGTGCTGATTGGAGCGCAGGCTCATGACCGCCGCGTGATGAAACCAGTTGAGAAGATCGTCGCTGCAGAAAAAGCTGCCGCAGACAGGATGATTGGCGGATACCAGCACCGAGGTCAGGTCAGCGCGAAAGCCGGGAGCCGTCAGCCCTGTGCCGTCGAATTGCAGCGGAACCAGCCGCCCCTTTCGCCGAAGCGCCGCCTCCGCATACCGGTAGCCATGCCAGCAAAAGCGCGGATGGACTTGCTCCTGCTTCTTGCCTGCCAGCACAAACACATCCCGCTGAATCTGCCCGTCGCCGCCAGCGCTGTCGTAATCCATTTTCCATGCGTCCCCATCCGGCGCTATTTCCTCCGCGAAGCATAGCTCCAGCCTGTCGCCGAAGCACGCTTCCGTCTGCGCCTCCACCCAGCCGGACAGGTTCTGGCCGAAGTCCAGAATGAGACGCTCTGTTTGGGTTTCCCATGCCCGCAGAGGACGATACCTTTCCTGCGGCGCATCCGACGGGCACTCCTGCGCTTTCAGCCGTCCTTCCGGGGCCGGTGCGGCGCATACGGGCCGCAGCGGCCCGCAGGGGCGGGGATGGTCAATTTCTTCGCCGTAAAAGATATTGTTTCGTATAACGCTGCTCTCCCGCCATTGCCAGTGCGTGTCGCTGACCAGAACCTGCCCGTCCATTCGCAGTTCCAGCAGCAGCACCGGCGTTTCGCCATACCACAGGTTTCCTTCGATGCAGCGCTGGTTCTGATGATACCAGCCGTTTCCCAGATGGACTTCCAGACGGTTGCTTCCCGTTTGCAAAAGCCCGTCTAAGGAGAAGACCCGATAAGGGGTGCGATACGTTCCCTCATAATGGTAGGGATAGAGCATACCCGTCTGCGGCTGCGGGCTGTAAGCCGTCCAAACGGGCTGCAAAACCTCATTGCCTGCCCGCCTGCCGTTCACAAACAGTTCAAAGAAGCCCAGACCGCAGAGATACACCCGCGCCTTGTCCGGCACATGCTCCAAAGGGAAAGTACGGAGCAGCACCGGCGCTTCGCAGGGGGCGTCGGCGCGAATCCATTGCCCGTGCCAGTCCGTTTCCCGCATCAGTCCCGTCTCAAACCAGCTGACGCCCTCCGCGATGCTGTCCTCCTGCCCCGCCGGGCGAATCAGAACCTTCCACCAGACGCGGCTGCCGGAACGAATGGGCTCTCCGGCATAGGTCACGGCGCATTGCCGGGCCGTCCACCCGGAATCCCACAGAAGGGAGGAAAAGTCTTCCTCATAGCTGACCAGAACGCGGGTGTCCGCATTCCCGCCGCACGCAGGACTGACCGCCCAGCTCAGATAAGGGGCGGACGTATCTACGCCAAGCGGCTGACAGAGATATTCACAGCGCATACGGTTGATTGGAAGCATCGTTCTCCATTCTCCTTCAGGCCGCTGATCCCGGGCCGCATCAGCGCGCGTTTTCCTATAACCCATCGAACCGGCCCTGCTTCGCGCAGGCGGGAACCCGGCGTTCCTTCAGCGCCCTTCGCTTTTGTTTTTCTGTTCCGTCAGCAGGGAACCGCCCGGCTGATGGGACAGCAGGATGCGCCATTCGCCTGCGGCATAGGTTTCCAAAAAGTGCAGGCTTTCCCGCAGGCGATAGGGGTTGGCGGGCGGCTGTTTCTCCCGGATATTTTCGTAGGCGTAGCATTCGTCCCCGGCGATCAGATACGGCGCATTCCGATAGCGGAACAGCGCAATGCTGGAGCCCACGCTGTGCCCGCCGATGCGCTTCATTTGAACGCCGCCCAGAGAATATTCCTGCCGAAAGCAGGTCACATCGGCTCCGGCGGGGAAATAGTTCCGTCCGCCGCAGGCATATTCGTCCTCCTGAATGAAGAACCTTGCCTGAGGGAAGAAACGCACTCCCTCTATGTGGTCGTGATGGGCATGGGTAAGCAGCACATCCGTAATGGTATCCGGCGAAACCTTTTCTTCCTGCAGCGCCTCCGCAGGGCTGCGCCGGTTCCGTATTTCCATGCCCGGCATGGTATCGCAGGAGGTATCCACAAGAATGCGCCGGTCATCCGTTTCCAGCAGGAAAAAGCTGAAGATGATGGGAAAACCCGCCTTCGGGCTGCCGCCTTCGCGGAGCATACTCTCCGGCAAAGTGCCGCAGCCCGTCACCATCTGCCTGACGGAATGAATCATACGCTTTCCTCGGGAGGCGCAGTGAGCGCCTCAGTCCAGCCTTGACCAGTCGAACAGCACGCCGACCGGGAAATTCCTTTGCTCTGCCAGCCGCGCGTATACCTCGGGCGCTTCGGCGGGGGAGACTACCTCATGAATCACGGGACGGAAGCTGAGCCGCCCGGCGCTCAAATACTTCAGCGTCACGCGGCAGTCGTCCATTTCCGTGTAGGCGTTGCGGAACGACTGCGCCGTTGGCCGTGCGCCGCTGTGTGCGCCGATCAGCTCGATTCCGGGCCAATGCACGTCATGATAGAAATCCACCTCGGTCATGGTGCGCGTACAGCCCAGCAGGAGGACGCGGCCAAACTTGGCGGTGCAGTGCAGCGTAGCGCGCAGCGCCTTTGGATTGCCCGTCACTTCAATCGCCGTTTCAACGCCTTTGCCAGAGAAGGTCATGGCCTTCACCCGCTGCTCGTAATCCGGTTCCGAAGGGTCAAAGGCCGCGTCCGCGCCCAAAGTCAGCGCCAGCGCCCGCCGCTCCGGGTTCATATCGCTGACGATGACGGGATATGCGCCGGACAGCCGGGCATACTGCACCGCGAACAGCCCCAGCAGGCCCGCGCCCACCACCAGACAGCTCTGTCCCAGACAGATTTCCGCCTTGCGGATGGCTGAAAGGGAGAAGCCCGCGATGATGGTCAGCGCCGCTTCGTCCAGCGGCACATTGTCCGGCACGGGGACGATTTCCTTCTGCGGGACGGTGCAGAACTGCTGATGCCCTCCGCCGTGCACCATGACGCGCTGCCCCGGGCGGAAATCCTCCACCCCCTCGCCCACATGGGTAATGACGCCGCTGCCGGCATAGCCGGGTCTGGCTGGCAGTTGGTAGCGGAAAATTTCCTCGCTGTCCCGGTTTCCCGTCAGCAGGGCTCTCTCCGTGCCCGCGCTCACCGCGCTGTAGCGCATCTGAAGCCGCACCTCGCCGGGGCCGGGCAGACGATCCTCCGCATCCACCAGCGCCGCCTGTCCCTCCGCGACAAACAAAATCTGCTTCAGCGTTTTCTTCTGATCCGGCGCATTGCAGCTCGTCAGCAGCTCATCCTTTTTCATTCCTGAATTTCCCCTTTCCGCATTTCGTACCGTATCTGCCGCTATGCCGTCATTTCACGTCCGGGCAGAGCTTTCTCAGCAGGTGATAGACCCGCTGTTCATACTCGGGCGGATAATCCGTTTCCTTCTCGCCGCGCACGACGCGGCAGAAATCCTCCATCATTGCGTCGTACCGGCCATAGGGCGGGAACCGCACGATTTCCGGCCGCTGGTCAAAGGCCACAATGGACGTAGGATAGGTAATCCGGCAGTCAATCTGATTGGCGCACAGCATGCCGGGAACCTCCACCGGATTTTCCAGCGGCTTGATTTCCACGGTTCCCCGGGTGCCGGCAATCACCATCTGCCGCCGCGCGTCGCCGCTGACCTCGCAGGCTGCGGTCTTGATAAAGGAAAGGCCGTGGGGATAGCGCAGCAGCGCAAAGCCAACATCCTGTATACCGGCCTCTTCCGTGCCCGAAGCCGTGTTGAAGGGCAGCACCTCCAGCGGCTCGCCCTGAGCCAGCAGCATCAGATCCACCAGATGGCAGCCCAGATAGAACATCATGCCGCCCGGCAGATCGCCCAAGAACCGCAGCATGTCGCCGTGATAGCACTGGCTCATCTGCAATTCTACGGCGGTAATGTCCCCCAGCCTGCCGGAGCGCACCAGCTCCAGCGCCCGTTGAACGGCGGGGTTATAGCGGTACATATACCCCACCTGGAAGGGCAGCCGTTTCTCCTTCACCACCCTGATCAGCTCGTCAAAGTCCTGCATGTCGCCGCCGCAGGGCTTATCCACATGCAGGGCGAAGCCCGCCCGGGCGAATTTCAGCGCCGCAGCCGCCTGCTCTGTTTCCTTGTTTTCGACGATTACCGCGTCCAGATCCGTCATTTGGAGCAGCTCGTCCTCCTCCAGCCAGCGCAGCCCCGCGTAGGCAGGCTGCTCCTGAGCCTGAGCGCGCTGAACCGGATCCGGCTCGCATACGCCCACGACCTCATACAGGTTCTTCAGTCCCCGCATCGCCAGCATCGTGTGCGCCGCATGCGTATATTTCCAGGTGCCATACTGAACGACTCGCAGCTTTTTCATTTTTTCTCCTTTGTCCGCCTGACAGCGGAATCCTGTCATTCCTGTTTTGGATCTTCCGACTCCGAAAGCGTCGGCTCGGCATCGGAACCGGTCAGACCGTCGCGGAAATCAGAGAAGGGGATTCCTTCCAGCTTCTGGAAAATCCGATAGAAGTAGCCGCTGTTTTTGTAGCCCGCGTCCGCGATGATCTTCTGAACATACACATTCTTCTGCTGCACTCGCTGCTTAATCCATTCGATGCGCTTCCGATTGATATATTCGTTGATGGTGACGCCGCTCATCCGCTTGAAATACTGGCCCAGATAGGAAGAGCTGACATAGTACATTTCCGCCAGCCCCCGCACCGAAATATCCTGCTGAAACTGCTCGTTCAGGGTATCGAGCAGCTTTTGATACAATTCGTCGCGCCGATACTGCTGCTCCTCCTCCGGCTGAGGCTCATCGGGTATCTCCCGGGCAATGGCTTGCAGGCACGTTTCCAGCTCATGGCGATCCAGCGGCTTCAGGAACAGATCCCTCGCGCCCAGCCGCAGCGCCCCCTGCGCATAGGAAAACCGGTCGTAGGCCGTGATGACCAATATCTGCGCCTTGGGATTCAGCCGCTTGGCCTCGCGCATGAATTCCAGGCCGTTCATGTTCGGCATGTAGATGTCTGTAATGATGACGTCGTAGTTCTTTTCACGCATCATTGCCAGCGCTTCCGCGCCATCCATGGCGCTGTCGAGCGTCCGGCAGTTCAGCGCGCGCCAGTCCACCATCATGCGGAGCGCCTCATGCACCGGAGGCTCGTCATCAACAATCAAGGTACGAAACGCCATCATTTTCTCCTTTTCATCCCGAGTACCGCCGTTTTTCCGCCGCGCCTATCCTCTGGGAAAGACGCAGCTTCCCGCCGGATATGCTTTTTCCTTGCCATCGTATACAAAGGTGAAGGGCTGCGGGGAGTCCACGCGGATTTCCTTCGCGTCGTAGGCCACCCGAATCCCGCGCAGCTCCGCCCGAAGCGACCCGATCCCCTCCACAAAGCACGGGGCGATCCGCACGCCCTCCTGCCCAAAGCCAAGCACCTGAATGCCCGCCAGATACTCAAAAAACCACGTATCCACAAAGGACATATAGTGATGATTGCGGGAGCAGACCCGCGTTCTGGCCCCGGCCAGCTTCACATCAAAGGCGAAATGCTCCGGCAGCGTCCGAAAGCCGTGGCTGACGCTGTAGCCATAGCCGTAATGCTGCGTGTTCGTCACGGTCTTAAACAGTGTTTCCGCGTAGCCGTAGCGGGTCAGCACGTCAAAGATCGTCCGCATGCCGTGAAGCCCGCAGGTGAACTGATACCCATCGTCCACGATCATCTGGTTAAGCGCGGCGGCCTCGGCCTTTGCTTCGTCCTCATCGAGCATGCCGGTAAAAATGGCCATGGATAGGGCTGTTATGTGACGCACCGTCAACCGGCCCTCCCGCACATAGCGGGCGCGGAAATCCCGGCGGATATTCTCCGCCAGCGTCCGATAAGGCTGTTCATCCCGTCCGGTCAATCTGGCCATGTGCGCCATCATCAGCGTATCCATGCGGTAATAGGCCGTGTCGGTGATTTCCTTGGGGCACATGCCGATAATATCAAAAGCCGGGTCGCGAATCAGCCGCAGCATTTCCAGAGCCGCCCAGTCCCCGATGCCGTTGGAAATAAGACAGCTTTCGCTGGAGTGCCCGAGGAACGCCAGACTCCTGTTCATATTATCCCACATCATGTCAACTATGCCGCAGTTTCCGCTGTATTTGAACAGATAATACGGCGCGTGGAAAATCACGCTGTCCCAGTCCGCGCCGCTGGCAAAGTTAGCGCCGAAAAGGGAGTCGTAGGTCGGGATATGGCAGGGAAGCGACCCGTCGGGAAACTGCTCGTCCTGAAACGTTCTGAGCCAGTCGGTAAACATTCCTTCCGCGTCAAAGGCAAGATTTACGGCCTGAGCGCTGAACATCGCGTCCCCCGTCCAGTAGGATTGCTCGCGGGTTGGGCAGTCGGTGAGCGCGCCGTGGCAGTTGGAACGGATGGAATTCAGGCAGGCCTGATGAATCCCGTTGACAATTTCGTTGTCGCACTCAAAGGCGGACACCAGCGGCATATCCGTATAGGCGATGCGCGCCGTTGCCTCCAGCGTGTCATACGCGCCCGTTATCTCCGCATACCGAAAGCCATGGTAGGAGAACAGCTGCTCCCAAAGCTCTTCGCCTTTTCCGCACAGGATATAGCGATCCGTGTGCCCCATGTCCTTGTTGTCCCACGGAAGCACCATATTGCTCTGATCCACATGCCGCCCGTCTTCGGTCAGATTTTCGGCGTAGCGGATGACGATTTCGCTCCCTGCCCGTCCCCGGACGGCGATGCGCACCCAGCCGCTTCCGTGCTCGCCGAAGTCGAAAACGCCGGGGGAAATTTCCCTGCCGCGCAGCTCCTTCTTCACCCGAACCGGCGGGCAGACCGAACGCTCCAGCTTGCCGCCGGGGCTTCGGCTGAGGGACACGCGCTCAAACCCGCTGTCGTCAAAATCCGGCATGCACCAGTCCGGAATGGCCAGCCGCGCGTCGTATTTTTCGCCGCATTTGAACATGGAAAAAAGCGTCGGGGAAGCATGATACCGCCAGCTGGAATCGCTGACAATGCTCTGCTCCGTACCGTCGTCATAGCGCAGGTCAAGCTGACAAAGCATCTTCGTATTGGATCGCCAGTCATGCACCGCCAGATCATTATAGCCGATATTGCCCAGAATAACGCCAATGCGGTTCCGTCCCGGCTGAAGCATATCCGTCACGTCATAGACGCGGTAGGGGACGGTTTTCATCGGGTTTTTGGGCTGCGTGGGCAGGTAGGAGTCCGGGACGCGCGCGCCGTTGATATAGTAAGCGCCCTGTCCGAGCGCGGCGATGGAAAGGGTCGCGGACACGGCCTTCGCCGCCGTATCAAAGCCCCGGGTGATATACGGCGCAGGCGGCATTTCCTCGATTTTCGTGCGGACGTTCCACTTTTTGTTGGGATCCTTGTTGTTGGGATCCGCCGTGATCCACAAAGCGCGTTCGAACATATGGCGTTTTCCTCCGATCATATGGCGTTTTCCTCCGATGGTTCAAAGGCCGGGCAGTCTGAACCGTCCCGGCCTGTTGCGTTGGTTTTCTTCCGAAGAAGAAGAAAAGGAGGGGAACGGGGATAAATCCTCGCTCCCCTCCGGAAGAAGGCGATAAATGCTTACTTCGCCTTGTTGGCCAGGAACTCGTCATACTGACGGTTGCACTCGTCCAGCACGGTCTGGAGGCCGTTCGCCTTCAGCTTTTCAACAAACTGGTTCAGGGTCGCGTCGAAATCATCCGCCACGCCGCAGAACAGAATGCCGCTGAACTCATCATACACGTTCACCAGAGCGGCCATCTCGATATCGACATTCTCGGTATCGAAGAAGAAGCCGGCAGATTCCAGCGCCACAGCGGAGTTGTTGAAGTCCGCCTGCACCTGCCAGATATCGGTCAGACCCAGATCAGCGTAGCCACGGCTGACGGGCAGCAGCGCGGAGTTGCCGATCTGCCAGTTGCGGTTGGCGAACACGCCGTTAGCAAAGCCGCCGTCCACGAAATCAACGAAGCCGTCGTCCGCCACGGTGTAGTCCACGCCTTCCTCGCCCATGGTCAGGAGGGTTTCCAGCGTGGGTTCGGTATAGAACAGATTCAGCACTTGCAGAGCCAGTTCCTTGTTCTTGCTGGTATTGGACAGGGCCGTAACCCAACCGGCAGGAGCGTCCTTCATGCCCATGATAGGAGCGGCATCCTCGTCCCACTTCATGTCGCCATAGCGGACAACCGCGTTGGTGGACTGAGCGCCGGCGCCGGGCTTAAAGCGTCCAACAGAGCAGAAAATCTTGCCTTCCGTACGCAGGGCGTTGACATCGTTCTTGCGATCCAGTGGCACCACATAGCCTTTTTTGCCCCACTCGGCATACTTGCGCAGGATGGAAACAACCTTTTCGTTCTCAAAGAAGGAGAAGAAATCCTTATCGTCGGACTTGGTGTCCAGACCGACGCAGGTGTTTTCCAGATGGTTTGCCGGGCCGATGTTGTACAGCAGCATGGCAATTTCCTTCAGGTCGCACGGTTCGATGCAGTACACATCGGGATAAGCGGCATGAACCTTTTCAAAGATGGGATCCAGGTCATCCAGGCTCTTCACGGTGCTCAGATCCAGACCCAGCGCGTCCACGATGTCCAGGTTGATCAGAGCAAAGCCGTAGTACTGGGCCCACTCATGCATGGAGGGCACCATCCAGTTTTTGCCGTCCATTTTCAGGGCTTCCACAACGTGAGCCGGAGCAACGGCCTTCACGCCGGGCAGCAGGGTATCCATCATTTCGTCGGTGATTTCCGCAACGCCGCCGTTCTTGGCGAACTGCATCACGGTGTTGCCCTGCGCGTTGAACAGGTCAAAGACTTCACCGGCGGCCAGCATAACCTGATAGTTCTGCATGTAGTCGCCCCAGCCCACGCTGATGTACTCCAGATTGACGTTCAGGCCTTTAGACTGCAGGTACTTGGAAGCGGCCTCGTTGACGCAGGCCTGATGATCGCTGGCGCCGCCAACGCCGTACCAGGTAATGGTAACGGGTTCTTCCGCCGCGAGCGCAACCCCGCTCAGGCAGGACAGCAGCATCGCCAGTGCCAGTACTAGACCGATGATTTTCCGAGACATGTTTTCTACCTCCTAATGTTTTATATTGATACAGGGACTCTCTCTTCCCCCGTTTCAACCGAATACCGGCGGTCAGCCCTTGACCGCGCCGATGACCATGCCCTTCACGAAATACTTCTGCAGGAAGGGATACACCAGAATGATGGGGCCTACTGCGAACACGCACATGGCCATGCGGGCGCTTTCGGTAGGCATGTTCCGCAGCATGGCGGCCGTGTCGCCGCCGACCTCGTTCATGTGCTGCTTGAGATATTCCGCGTTCTGAATCGTCTGATACATCAGGGATTGCAAATTCTGCTTGGTGGAATCGGTAATGAACAGCGCACCGGAGAACCAGTCGTTCCAAATGCCTACGCCAGTCAGCAGGGCGATGGTCGCCATGCCGGGCAGAGACAAAGGCACAATGATGCTGGTAAAAGCGCGGAACTCTCCTGCTCCATCCACCTTTGCGGCCTCCACCATGGCCTCGGGGATCGAGGTTTGCAGGAAGGTGCGCATCAGCATAACGTTCCACGAGCTCATCAGCGCCCCGACCATGTAGACGAGCGGGCTATTTTTCAAGCCCAAAATCTGCACCTTCACCATGTACCCGGCAACCATGCCGCCATGGAAAATCATCGAAAAGAAAATCAGGAACGAGAACAGCGTACGGTATTTATAATCCTTACGGGACAGCGGATAGGCGAACATCAGCGTAATGATAACGCTGGCAGCCGTACCGCCTGCCGTCGTGTAAATGGAAATCCAGTAGGCCTGCAGCATAGAGGTGGACTTTCCCAACAGAAAACGGTATGCCGTCAGGCTGATTTCACTGGGAATCAACTGGTAGCCGTGATTGACCAGCGAACTTTCGCTGGAAAGGGAAATCATAATCAGCAGCACAAAGGGCACCAGACAGAGACACATGGTCAATAGAAAGACAATGTGCAGGATTACATTTTCGCAGGTACTGCTTTCCGTCAAACGAGAGTGTTTTCTTTTTCCCATGATTCTGCGCTCCTCAGAACAGTACATAGTCAGGGTTGATTTTCTTCACAACCATATTGCTCAGCAGCACCAGCACAAAGCCGATGATCGACTGAATAAAGGCTGCCGCGCTGCTCAGGTTTACGGTGGACGCGCTGCCGCCGCTGGAGAATGTGACATACACATAGGTATCCAGCGTAGTGGTCACGTCCGCCAGCAGACCGTTGATAGAACGCATCGGGACGGAATAGAACAGGCCGATGTCCGTATTGAAGATGCTGCCGATGGAAAGCAGGGTGGTAATAATCAGCATGGGATAAAGCATGGGCAGGGTAATATGAATGATCTGCTGCCAGCGGTTGGCGCCGTCAATCCGGGCCGCCTCATACAGGGAGGGGTCAATGCCCGCGATGCTGGCCAGAAACATCACCGTGCCGTAGCCTGTGCCCTTCCACAGGTTGAAGAAAATCAGCAGACCGGGCCATGCGGCTGGCGTTTGATACCAATTTTTTCCTTCCATTCCCAGCATGGGCAGGATCGTTCGGTTCACCAGACCATAATCCGTGTGCAGAAAGGCCAGAGCAATGTAGCTGACCGCCACCCACGAAATGAAGTACGGCAAAAACATAACGCCCTGATATACCTTTTTCGCGTTAAGGCCCCGCAGTTCGTTGAGCGCAACGGCGAAGGCCATGGAAAAGAACTTGCCCAGCACGATAAAAGCAAAATTATACAAAAGCGTGTTGCGGATGATGACCGGCGTATAGGTGCTGCCGAAGAACAGCTTCAGGTTGCGCAGACCCACCCATTTTCCCGCAAAGGCGAACTTGGAGTAGTCAATCTTCTGAAAGGCCATCACAATGCCCGCCATGGGAAGATAGGAATTAAAAAACAGTACAATCAGCCCGGGGATGAGCATGGCCGTCAGCGCCAGCGTTTTTGTGCGTTCTCCCCTGCGCCTGAGCTGTGTTCCCGTATTCGCAACCAATTCATTCACGCTCCCTTTTGTCCATCATAGCAAGCTTTTCCCGCAAAAAACAGTGACAAATTGCAGGAAAAGACACACAAATTATTTCTTTTGTGGTTTTCACCGTTCCATTTTATACATCACGGCGGTCAAAACAGGCTTTATTCGGAAACCGCGACGCCGATTTTGACATCCGCGCAGCCGTAATAAAGGTACTTCCTGCCCTTGAAATCCACAAAGCCCTGCGAAAAAGTGGTGTAATTGGAAATGCCGAACATTTCATAAATCTCTGTGGGCCTGAGAATGGGTTCTTCGCACCGGGCTATCAGGCGGGTAGGGTCTTCCGGGTCGAACAGCGCCCAGCCGGTAGCATAGCAGACCGTCTGGTGCGAAGCGGCGTATTGGGGCAATTCCTTCTCGGCGTAGCGCCGCGCCCCTTCCCGGCTCAGCGCGCCGTTGTAGAACAGCAGAATGCCGTCCTCCGTCACCAGCGGGGCGGCGGCGCTTTCGCACAAATCCTCGTCAAAATATCCGGGGCGGGAGGTGAAGGCAGGCTTGTCATGCACATGCCACCGGCGAAAATCCTCCGTCCACGCCAGCGAAAGCTCCCGGCTGTTGCCCCAGTAGGCCCAGTATTTTCCGCCAATGGGCCGGTTCACAATCGCAATGGCGCGCCCCGGCAGAATTTCTCCCAGAAGCTCCCAGTGCTTCAAATCCTTCGACAGGGCGCACATGCCCGGCGTTTTCCCCTCGTGATAATCGCCTCGCACGCCCGTATAGGTCAGGATGTACTGATCCCCCACCTGCACCAGCCGGGGATCCTCAAAGCCGCCGCGGTAGGGGGAACCGGCTTCCGGGAAAAAGGCGGGTTCTTCCTCCATGGCAAAGTGCAGGCCATCATCGCTCCAGGCCCATCCCAGCGTTGAAACGCTCCATGTATCCGCGTCATGGGGCGTCGTCATATTGATGCACCGGCACAGAAGACCCACCCGCCCGTTGCAGACAATCGCTCCGGGGTTGAAAATCGCATCCGCGCAATACCCGCTGCCCTGCGGGCGGAGGATCGGGTTCCCCTCGTACTTGTGAAAACGATTCACCCATTCCAGCGCAGACGGCAGCGTGGAACTGACAACCGGCTCATACTGCTTCATTTCCATAACTCCTTTCGCCTGTTCAGCGGGATGCGTACTGATTTTTTCATATCCGATGGATTAAATTGTATGGTTTTTTCCCGTGTCAAACAAGTGACAGATTCTAGAGAAGCGGACATAAATTACAGGTTTGTGAATGAAAAGCAGCCAAATAATACAAAAAAGGCAGTATGTCCAGTCCCGACATACTGCCCCTGTGGTTCCCGAACTGCGTCAGGTTTGATTCTGCGCGTCCTCTCCCGCCGCAATCTCAAAAGGCAAGCGGATATCGACCTCCGTTCCCACATCCGGAGAAGAAGCGATCCGAATGCCATACGCCCTGCCGTAGCGCAGCCAGATGCGCTGCTGCAAATTGACAATGCCGATATGAACCTGCGGATCCGTAAACAGATCGCCCTCCAGCAGCTGATGAATTTCCTGAAGCTGCTCCCCGCTCATGCCCTTCCCGTTATCGCGGACAACCAGCCTCAGTTCGTCCTCGGCGCGGGAAATATGAATCGTCAATTCCAGCGGATGCCCGCAGCCCTGCATGCCGTGATGAATCGCGTTTTCCACAATGGGCTGAAGGGTGAATTTGGGAATCTGCGCATTCCGGCAGGCTTCCTCCACGTCAATGATGCAAATCAGCTGCTTTTCAAAGCGCTTCTTCTGAATTTGCAGATAGCTCTCGATCAGCCCCAGCTCTTGTCCGAGCGGGATGACCTCCTGCTTCCAGCTGATGCTTTCCCGAATCACCCGGGAATACATGGAAATCAGGTCGGCGGTTTCCATCGCGCCGTTTTTCAGCGCGCTGGCCTGGATGGACTGCAGGCAGTTGAACAGGAAATGAGGATTGATCTGACTGCGCAGCGCGCGAATCTGCGCGTTTTTCGTATCCAGCTTGGCCTGATAGGTTTCCTTCTGACAATACTGTACCTTCGTAATCATCTCATTGATATACTGAGACAGGGTGGAAAATTCGTCGCTGCCCTCCAGAACATGGAAGGAATCCGATTTTCGGTTCGCCACCTGATTGACGGCTTCAATCAGCGCGGATATCCGCTTGGAGAACTGCCCTGCGACCAGCAGAATCACCAGAATATCAATGCCGATCACAACAAACCACGGAATCAGGCACGAGCGCACATTGCCCAGAAAGGCCTGCGCGTCGGACGAAAGCGCCGTCTCCTCGAACAGATAGCAGGGGGAGACGCCTTTGTCCCGGCAGACCCGTCCCAGCATATAGACCTTTTTCCCGTGCTCCAGCACCTCATTTGTCTCATCCGCAGCGGAAAGGCGGTCTGTCAGGAAGCCGTACCCGGCCTCTTCCAGACTTCGGCCAATCAGTTCCTCCTGCTGAGAGACCAGAATCATGCCCTTGTCATCCACCAAAAAGCACGCCCGGTTCCCGGTGGGAGCATTGAACAGGCCGTTGATATTCCGAACCAAAATGCGCACCAGCAGCACATTGTTGCTTCCGGCCTTGGGCGTCAGGTGCATGGTAAAGAAAAGCGCGTCTCCTCCCTCCTGGTCGAAGGTGCCGGAGAGCAGAACGCCATCGTGCTCTTTCAGCGTGTTCTGATACCATGCCATGGCCTGTATCTTCTCGGTGACAGGCAGAATGAAGCCATCGTTATTCACGGCCAGTTCGCTGTTATCGGTATAGACGGAGACGCTGTTTCCGCTGAGCTGCTCGTACAGCATACGGGTCTTGTAGGTCTTTATGACGGCAAAATAATCATAGTATCGTTTTTCTACCGTGGTGCCGGCCGGATAATGCTTGCTGAGATAGTTGGTCAGGAAGCTGTCCACCTTCAGCGTGTAGGCCAGATTCACGTAGCGGTTCATATAGTTGTCAATGCTCAGCATTGACTGAGCAAAGCCGTTTTCGATCCGCTCGATTTCCCGCTGCCGCCCGGTGCGCATCATGCTTGCGCCGCTGATCAGCATCATGATGAACGCGGAAAGGATCACCAAAGAAAAATAGGAATACAGCAGCTTCTTACGGAAAGACATCCGGCTGACGTGTTCTAGCATGGCGCTTCCTCCTTTTCCATGCGGCTCGGCGGCTAAAGGGCGCTTGCCGCAGCGTCCGGCGCGGCGGATGGAACAAAGCCTCCGCCGGGCCGGACGCGCCGTCTATCTCATTTCCGGGTGCAATGCAGGATCAGGCCGTCGCATGCCCCGATGACCTCTTCCTGCCCGTAAAGCGCCTTTGCCTGCCAGCCCGGCTGAAGGCAGCCGTCGTAGGCGGCGGGAGCATCGCCATAATTGAGAATGGCCACCAGATAGCTGCCGTCCTCCTGACGGCTCTGGGTTACGCCCAGATAGGGATTCGCCGTGCGCACAAGGCTCTGTTCTATCGCTCCGCCGGCAAATTCCTGATAGATTCTATAATAGGGCTGCGTCCGCTCCGGCCGGAAGGCATAGGGCTGCGCGGCGACCAGACGCTCCAGCGGGAAGCCCAGGAAGTAGACGTTTCCCTTGCCGTAGCGGTTCCGGGTGAAGATGGGATTGCCCTCTTCATTCACCGCCAGCACCTCCGCGCCCACGCTTGTGACCAGCATATCAAAAGAAGCGCGGTATTCAATATCGCCAAAGGAGAAATGCGCCGTATGCTGCGGACCGTTTTTGACCATTCCCCGGGATTCCAGCCCGAAGACCGTTTCAAACTCCGTCATGCTGCCCCCGTCGAAGGAGACGTATACATCGGCGCCCTCGGCCACCTTCTCCAGCAGCCTGTTCCACGGATTGCTGATGAGGGGCGCCCAGCCGCTGATGCTGGGAATCAGATACAACGGCGCATCCTCCGGCATCTGCTCCGAATTGCGGATGCGGACGTTGAAGCCCGCCTGCTTGGCCAGCATAATGCAGCTCGTGGCATTGCTCTGCTTTTCTCCGTCCCGGGGCAGCAGCACCACCGCCTGCGTTTCCTTGCTGCCGAAGGCGGGCAGCCGTTCCAGCCATTCGCTGACGTGCTTCATGGCAAAAGCAACGGGCTTGGGCTTGCGGTCGGCGTCCACCAGCCCCAGCTGACGCTCCATCAGCGACCAGCAGTAGGGGGACTGCGTCAGCTTCAGGTGCTCCATGCCGCACCACCACAGGTATCCCGTCAGGCCGTTTGCCCACGCGGACAGGACATTGATCCTGAGGAAATCCGCCGCCATGGCGCGGCTTCCCATCGTGGAGGAAAAGGTTCCCTGCTCCTGAATCATGCAGGGCTTCCCGGAGATGCCGGCGTAAAACTCGCTCTGCGCCGTGGGCAGCATCGTTGTCCGCATTCCGTTATAGGGTTCCAGGTCTCCGCGAATGGTGGGAGACGGATAGGGATGGGTCGTCATGAAATCGCACAGGGCGCTCTGGTCTGTCAGCAGCCAGCGATCCGAATCCAGCGCGCTGAGAGAGTGCATTCCGGAGCCGATGGGCCGCGTCTGATCCTCGGCACGGATCGCGTTGCGCACCAGCGCCGTCCACGCATAGGCCTGATAACGGCTGGCCTCCCCCATGCAGTTGCACTCGTTGCCCAGATCCCACATAACAATATTGGGCAGATCCTTCAGTGCGCGGACAAGCCCGCGGACGTATTTATCCGTCCACATCAGCACTTCAGGATCGCAGATGGCATTTTTCCCTTCCAGCGCCGGAGGAACAAACATTCTGCCGCTCATCCAGCCGGTCACCAGCGAAACCAGCAGCGTCATGCCGTGCCGTTGGGCGCAGCGGGCAAAGTCACGGAAATGCTCGATCATCCGGGGATCCAAACCGTCCGCATCCGGGGCCAGCACGGTTTCTTCACTGCCGAAAACATAGCAGCGGAAGTGGTTCCCCCACTCGTACTGCTTTCGAATCGGCTGAAAATCCCGCCAGTTGGGAAACACCCGCAGACAGCGTACCCCGAAGGCCTCCAGCGCCGCCAGATCCTCCTCCACCGCCGCCGGATCCCAGTTCTTCCACATATCCGTACCCGATTTCGAATCCCAGTAATTCACGCCGATCACAAACGTGTTCTCCAAAATAGTCCCTCCCTGTGCCGTTGTGGTGCTTGTGTATAATTTCATTATACCGTGTTTTTGCCTTGCGATACAGTGACAAATGATTGCAATCCGGCATTCTATTTCATTTTTTTACAAGCCGGAAGGCGCGTTTCGGAGATAAAACGGGTTTTGGGGGCAGGATGGGATGATATTGCGTTCAAGCATTAAAATAGTCCCCTTAGCGTACCATTTTTTCGCTAAGGGGACCTAAAAACAAGCTCTCCCTTTCTCCCCGTTATAGGTAAAAAAGCAATCTGAGAGGCATAAAATCAGAGCAATTTTGAGCGCCGTTTTGGTGATAGGGGTTTCCATCATTTTCCATAAGGCTGCATGCCCTCCCCCCTTCCCATCACAAAAAGCCCGGCATGCACACTCGCATACCGGGCTATATCCTATTTCACTCAGGCTTCCTGCATAAAGGCATGGTAAGCCTTCACAGCCTCGTAAAGATCCGCCTTGCTGATGATCTCCAGCGGGGCGTGCATGCTCAGCACGGGAACGCCGCTGTCCACCACTTCCATGCCGTAGAGGGCGCAGATGTAGGCGATGGTTCCGCCGCCGCCCACGTCTACCTTGCCCAGCTCAGCCGTTTGCCAGGCCACGTGGTTGTCGTCCATGATCTTGCGCAGCCGGCCCAGGAACTCCGCGTTGGCGTCGTTGGAGCCGGACTTGCCCCGGGAACCGGTGTACTTGTTGTAGCAGACGCCCCTGCCCAGATAAGCGGCGTTCTTCTTTTCAAAGCAGCTGGCGTAGAGCGGATCGTAGCCCGCGCTCACGTCGCAGCTCAGCATGCGGCAGGCGGCCAGCGCCCGGCGCAGCGCCAGATCGCTGTAGTGCTCCGTGGTCAGAGCCAGCAGCTCCGCCATGGCGTTTTCGAAATAATGGGCCCGCATGCCCGTAGCGCCCACGCTGCCGATTTCTTCCTTGTCCGCCAGCAGGCAGCAGCAGGTGTGCTTCGGCACGGCGGGCAGACGGAGAATGGCTTCCAGCGAGGCAAAGGAGCAGACGCGGTCGTCGTGGCCGTAGCCCAGCAGCATGCTCCGATCCAGGCCGAAATCGCGGCACTTGTCGGCAGGCACCACTTCGATCTCGGCAGAGAGCATGTCTTCCTCTTCCAGACCGTACTTTTCCTTCAGGATGGACAGAAGCATGGCCTTGACGGGTTCCTTTTCCTCGCCCGCCAGCGGCTGACCGCAGAGCAGCACGTCCAGCGCTTCGCCGGTAACGGCCTCGCTGGCCTTCTTGCCCATCTGCTCGCCCGCCAGATGAATCAGGATGTCGGTAACGCCGACCACCGGGTCGTCCTCGTCCTCGCCAATGACCACGTTCACCAGCGTGCCGTCCTTTTTGGCCACCACGCCGTGCAGGGCCATGGCCCGGGCCACCCACTGATACTTCTTGATGCCGCCGTAGTAGTGCGTATCGGCATAAGCCAGATCGGTGTCCTCGTAGAAGGGATTCTGCTTGAAGTCGATGCGGGGCGAGTCGATGTGCGCGCCCACGATGTTGACGCCTTCAGTCAGGGGCGCTTCGCCCAGATGGAAGAGCATCACGGCCTTGCCCATGCAGTTCACATAGACCTTGTCGCCGGGCTGAAGGGCCTTGCCCGCCTGGATGGCGTCGTTCAGGTCGATATAACCGGCCGCTTTGGCCGTCTCTACGGTTTCGGTGACGCATTCGCGCTCGGTCTTGCCGTTATCCAGAAATACACGGTATTTCCGGCTGATCTCCTTCAGCTCGTTCAGGGATGCTTCGTCATATTGTTTCCATGCGTTGGGTCGTTCCATGATCCATGCCTCCAGTTTGTTGATATGAACGGGTACAGTGTAGCACGGTTTTAGCGGCGGGACAAGAGGCAATCCGCTCAGACGATGGTCACGCCGGTGACAGTATCGTCCATCAGCGCCATCACGTAAGGCATGCCGCGATCCTGCTTGGATTGGAGAATCACCTCGTCGGCGGAAAGCTGGGTGGGCTTGCTGGTCTTCTGGTGAATGACCACGTTCTGCCCGGGAGCGGTGATCAGCGCCGCCCCGGCGATACGGGTGCCATTGGAGCCGCTCTTCTGGTAATAGAAGGTCTTCACGCCCTTGCCGCCCCGGGCCTGCGGCTCGTAATCGGTGTAGGGCACCCGCTTGCCGAAGCCCCGCTCGGTAAAGAGCAGCATCTGATCTGCGGCGGCAGGCTGGCCCACCCACAGGATGCGGTCGTTTAAGTCAAGGGTCATGCCCTTCACGCCGCCGGAGACCCGGCCCATGGCGGGCACCTGATCGGCATGGAAACGGATGCACATGCCGGTTTCGGAGATCATCAGCACGTCGGCGGAAAGATCCAGCGAAAGCACCGCGTGGAGACTGTCGCCCTCCCGCAGGTTCAGTGCGCCGAACTTGGAGCGCTTCACGGCATATTCGCTGGCGGCGGAGCGTTTCAGCTGGCCCCGCGCCGTCACGAAGAGCAGGTCGGGCAGGGTATTCAGTTCCTCCGCCGTGGCGCACATCAGATAGACGGGCTTTTCGTCGGTTTCCAGCCCGGCCAGCACGCCGCTGAGCAGGGAGCCGCGGTCTTTCGGCTTGTTCATTTCCGGCAGCGCGCCCACATTCAGCTGGTAGCAGTTGCCCAGATCCGTAAAGAAGAACAGGGTGTGATCCGTGTCCGTTTCAAAGGAATAAACGGGCGGGTCGTCCGGCAGGCTGTCCTCGGGCTGGGCCGCCTTTTTGGCCTTGGGCCAGCTGCGCCGCAGATAGCCCTCCTGGGAGAAGGTGATCAGCGCTTCCTCCGCCGTCTTTTCTTCCTTCACTAAGGCCTCCACCACATTGTGGACTTCCTCAATGGTGGTGCGGCGCTCGTCGCCGAACTGATCGGCCACGGCCTGAAGCTCCTTCTTGATGACGTTCATGAGCTTCTTTTCATTGTTCAGGATCGCCTCCAGCTCGGCGATGGTCTTCAGCAGTTCGGCGTATTCCTTGCGCAGGGCCAGAATTTCCAGCCCGGTCAGGCGCTGAAGACGCATGTCCAGAATGGCCTGCGCCTGAATTTCCGTCAGGCCGAAGCGCTCCATCAGGCCCGCCTTGGCCGCCTTGGGGTTTTCGCTCTTGCGGATCAGCTGGATCACTTCGTCCAGATTGTCCACGGCGATCATCAGGCCCTCCAAAATGTGGGCCCGGGCCTTGGCCTTGTCCAGCTCATACTGGGTGCGGGCGGTGATGACGTTTTTCCGGTGGCGGATGTAGTAGCGGATCATCCGGCGCAGACTCAGCAGCCGGGGTTTGCCGTCGGCAATGGCCACCATGTTCACGCCGAAGGTGACCTGCATATCGCTGTACTTGAACAGATAGGCCAGCACCTTGTCCACGTCCGCGTCCTTGCGCAGCTCGATCACAGCCCGCATGCCGGTGCGGTCGCTCTCGTCCCGGATGTCGTAGATGCAGCCCAGCGCCGCCTTCTTTTCCTCGCTCAGCCGGAGGATTTTTTCCAGCATGGCGGATTTGTTGACCTGATAGGGAATTTCGGTAATGACGATCAGCTTTCGTCCCGCCGGGCCGTCCTCGATGTGGGTCTTGGCCCGGAGCAGCAGCTTGCCCCGGCCCGTTTCATAGGCGGCCCGCAGCTCCGGCGTGTTGAGCAGAATGCCGCCGGTGGGGAAATCCGGGGCGGGGATGATCTTCATCAGCTCGTCCACGGTAATATCCGGGTTATCGATCTGGGCAATGACCGCGTTGATGCTCTCCCGCAGATTGTGGGGCGGAATATTGGTGGCCAGACCCACGGCGATGCCGCCCGCGCCGTTCACCAGCAGATTGGGGAAGCTGGCGGGCAGCATGTCCGGTTCCTTCAGGGTATCGTCGAAGTTCAGCCGGAAGGGCACGGTATCCTTGTCGATATCCTTGAGCATGAGCATGGCCAGCGGGGTCATGCGCGCCTCGGTATAACGCATGGCGGCGGCGCTGTCGCCGTCCACGGAGCCGAAGTTGCCGTGGCCGTCCACC
>ERZ857827.1313-NODE-1313-length-26457-cov-3.855087_pt1 | contig 26457 bp, 23 predicted proteins | sample MGYA00519761_ERZ857827 | MGnify/ENA primary metagenome ERZ857827 (study PRJEB31778, sample SAMEA3449370) | human gut metagenome | biome: human gut; feature: human-associated habitat; material: faeces | place: United Kingdom | collected 2010/2012 ... | reverse complement strand
GGCGGGAAGTGCGTCAGTCGGGCTCGGCCTGCGTATCGCCCAGATAGCGCGTGTAAATCTCCTTCAGTTCCTCTTCGTCCTCGCTTCTGGCGATGGCATCGTATGTTTCTTCATACTGCATCAAAGCCACGGCAATACCATTATCATTCTGCAGATAGCGGTTGCCGGTAAAGAGTGGCTTTTCTTTGCTGAACTCGGGCAGGAGAACCATCGCGTGCTTCGCCTTGTAGAAGGTGTTGCTCTCGAAAACATAGTTTTCAACGGGATAATCATGATATCCCAGCAGCACCGCGTTGCCGACCACCGTCGGATGTTTCCATCCGAAATCATAATCGGGATCGCCGCTCCAGCCGTAGCCGCTGTAGAGCACGTCGTTGCTGCGGATGGCGATATTGCGAAGCACCCCGTCCGTCGTTTCACTTTCCCACGAAATGCCAGACAGGAAGAAACCGGAATTGCAGTACTCGATCACGTTATCCTCTATGCGAATATTTTCAAATTGGGTGCCGTTGAGCGTATCCCCGAGATCGGGTTCAACATTGATTCCGCCGTCAAAACACTGATAAACATAATTATGAACGGCGGCGCTATTGCCCAGCAGTCGAATGCCTTCGCCTGCCGCCCAGTTATGAATATCCAAACGCAGCGTACTACCGCCGATCCAGGCGACTTCGCTATTTTGGATGATGTTCTCCCGGCTGTTTGGATAAAAACCGAATACGCCAGGCATGACGGAGTATTTCAGGCACAGGTTGTCGAGCACATTGTCTCCGGCCGTTTCCGCCAAGCCGGCGCCAATGCCGCCGTACTGATACGGCGAGGAAATAAACTCGATACTCTCATACATTTCACCAGGATTGCCCTCGTCATGGCGAAGGTATATAGACCCGTTCAGCTGCCAGGTATCGTCCAAGGGTACTTTTTTCCCTTCCGCAAAAGGAGCATAATCCAAGTAAAAATGGTGATTCTGGTCAAGCTGCTCGATCATGTCGAAAGGCTTTTCCGTCTGATTCATAACAACCGCCTTTTCGCCGTCCCAGCAGCTGAAAACCCGCAGCGCATAGCTTTCACCTTCGTTAAACACGATCCCGCCGCAATCATAAAGCTCGTGATGAAAACGCCATATCTTTACCCCGTCCTGATCATAATACAGCGTCCATTTTTCCACGCCTGCGCCGTTTTCCGGCGAGCCATAAATGCGAGGTTTCTCGCCTTCTCCATAGGCGGAATAGGTTACGCCTCTGACGCAGCGAAGGATTTCCCGCCACAGGTCGCCGCGCTTGAGCAGCACAACGTCTCCCGGCTGCAGCCCCTCCTGCGTGGAACGCTCCAGCGTTTTCCACGGGTATTTTGCCGAGCGGCCGTTATTGTTGTCGTCCCCATCGTTAGCAATGTAATAAATATGTCCCGTCGCTTCATATTCTGAAGCACTGTTCAAAATCTCCTGCTTTTTCGCTTCCACCTGCGCCAGGTATTCCTCGTCCTCAGCCCGTTCCCGTGCGGGGCTGAGAGCTTGCGTCAGCATATTGACAGCGCGCTGCGCGTCTTCCTGCGTCAGCGGTTCGCCGGCAAGCAGGGATTTTGTTTCCGTATCGTATTCAAACAGCATATCACCGCGCCAGTTGCGAAAGTCCAGTGAGAAAAAAAGCGCAGCTGCGCCGCAGCTCCATTCATGCCAATGCCATGGTGTCGCCTGATCGATCACGCTGCCAAAAAGTGCATGATTGACATCATATCCGCTCCAGATATCGCCCGCTTGGTTCAGCTGAATCCAGTTGTCCCCGATGGAGACCTGCTCCGGCCTTACGGTGCAGGCCGCGTAGTACAGCGCATAAATGCCGTCTGACCGCAGCAACATTTCGTCGCTTTCCCGTGCTGCCGGGAAAAGTGCCTGCCATTCGCCAAGTTTTTCCGGCGCCACAGCTTCAACAAAATCGTCCAGCATCGCCATCATTTCTCGCGCGGTAATCGAATCCTCCAGCGGAGACCAGCTGGCCGTCAGTCGAGCAATGGCCTTTTCTGCGTCCGTCCGCGTCAGCAGCGCATCCGTATGCAGCGTATTCGCCTCCGGATCATAGTCGAAAAGCATTTCACCGTCCCAGTCGCGTAAATCCAGTGCGAAAAAATAGGCTGATGGGCCGTAATTCCATTCGTGCCAGGGTGAGGGATTGTAAATTATTTCGCCGAAAAGCTCTTCGTTCAGAGTGTATTCGTCCCAAATTTTTTCGCCGATTTTTTCATGTAGAGGCAACCAGTTGTTGCCGAGCGCGATCTTCTCCGGGCGAGCCGTGCAGGCTGCAACGTAAAGCATGAAAATGCCGTCCGCGCGCGTCAACGGCGCATCGCTTTCCCGTGCCGCAGGAAACAGCGCCCGCCATTCGTCCAGATGCTCCGGCCCCATGTTTTCCACAAAGCCGTCCAGCAGTGCTGTCATTTCCCGTGCAGTGATGACCTCCTCCTCCGCCCGGACAGACGCGCACATTCCAAGTAAAAGCGTCAGCGCCAGAAGCGTCGCTGCCAGCTGAGACAACCAACTGTTTTTCATCGAATCGCCCCCAATTCCATTCCTTTTCTGAAACAAACCAGCTTCCGTTATTTTCACAACAGAGTTGTCATTACTATAACACAGAAAGGAACATACCGCTACTTCCTGATGGAAACTTTTTCAATCGGTTTGACAACGTACATGCTACGATGAAAAAACGATTCTCCCGCAGCACACCATCCCCAAAAGCAAAACCCCCATTTCATCCTTTTCGGGACAAAACGGGGGGCATTGAACCAAACTTGGCTCAGGATTTGACCGCGCCGGTGGTCAGGCCGTTGATGATCTGCTTCTGCGCCAGCAGGTAGAACACCAGAATGGGCAGGGAGCTGAGCAGGAAGGCGGCAAACGCCAGCGTATAGTTGGTGGAGTACTTGTTTTTGAAATTGTACTCGAACAGCGGCAGCGTCCACATGTCCTGACTGGCGTTGAGCATCAGCAGGGGCAGCTGGAAGTCGTTCCAGATCCACAGGGCGTCCATGATCATCACGGCGGATATGATGGGCTTCATCATGGGGTAGATGATGACAAAGAACGTCCGGCCCACGCCTGCACCGTCGATGAAAGCGGCTTCGTCCAATTCCTGAGGAATGCTGTTGACGTAGCTGACCGTCAGCAGACAGCCTTCCGAAAGGGCAAATACCCAGTACAGCAGCACCAGTCCGTACATATTCATGGCATTCAGATAGCTCATCAGCTTGATCTGAGGCACCATGACCACGGTAAAGGGCACGAACGCGCCGGAGATGAACAGAACATAGATCAGGCGGTAGTACTTTTTCTTGAAATTTCGGGCAATGGCATAGGAGACCAGCGGCACGAAAATACCGATGCCCAGCAGCGAAAACAGGGTGATGAACAGCGAGTTAAAAACGAAATTGCCGAAGTACGCCTTGTGGATGACCTCGTCAAAATTGCCCAGATAGAAGGAACTGGGTAGCCCGAAGAAGTTGCTGGACATTTCTTCCGGCGTTTTCAGAGCGGTGACTACCGTAATATACATGGGGAACAGGATCAGCAGAACGCCGACGGTCAGAAACAGATAGGTCAGCGCTCTGAGAATTTTTTGGCTTCTTTTCATCTTCAATCACGCTCCTGAACCATTTTGATCTGTACCAGGGCGATGAGCATAATCACGATGAAGACCAGGATGGATTCCGCAGAGGAATAAGCAAATTTCATGTCCGTAAAGGCGTGCTTGAAGATGGAAACGGCGATGGTCGTGGTGGCGTTGGCCGGGCCGCCGTTGGTCGTTGCCTTTACATAGTCGAACATCATCAGGCCGGAACGGATGCTCATCAGCGCCGCTACCCCAATGGTGGGCTTTACCAGCGGCAGCGTAATATTCCAGAAGGACTGCATCCCGGTCGCACCGTCGATGGTGGCCGCTTCGTACAGGTCGGCGGAGATCGACTGCAGCGCCGCCAGAATCAGCACCGTGGGCACGGCGGTCTCCTTCCAGATCTGAATCAGCATGATGGCCCACATGGCCAGATTGCGGTTGGACAACGGGTTCTTGGACAGAAGCGCAATGCCCAGACTTTTACCGACCAGAGGCACCACATGGTAGTAGATCTGATTGAAGATCAGACCGATGGTGATGGAAGACATGACTGCGGGGAAGAAATAGGTCACACGCCAGAAGCCCTGCAGCTTCAATTTCTGGTTCAGCAATACTGCCAGCAGCACGGACAGCGCCGTGACCAGAAATGTCATGACCAGCGTATACCAGAAAGTGCGTCCCACCGCCGACATGGTCAGCTTGTCCTGAAAAACACTCAGATAGTTCTGCAGGCCGACAAACTGAAAGGTGGGGCTGATGCCGTTCCAGTCCGTCAGCGAATAGAACAGACCGCTGACCACCGGGAAGGCGAAAAAGATCAGATACAGCAAAACCGCCGGCACCGTAAAAAGAAAGTACGCCGACCGTTTCCATCGTTTTCCAAGGCTCACAGTGCGCTTCCCCCTTTATGTTGAGGATCCTCATGCTTCGGGAATCCCCGGAAAAGGAAGGCGCCGGAAGGATGACCTTCCGGCGCTTTTTTCCGTTTGTTACTGAGCGACAAACAGGCTCTGCAGCGTATCAAGGAAGGCGGGAACGTCTTCATCGATCAGCAGCTGCTGGCAGGCGCTGGTCACATAATCCACGGTGCCGGTCACCCACATCTGATCGGGCCACAGGCCGATGTTGTCGGCGCTGTCAAAGCAGCTCAGGATCGGCTTGGTTTCTTCCACAGCGGATACCACGCCGGTGATGTAGGAAGCGGAGCCGTCCATATCGGCATAGTACTGCGCATTGTCTTCCCGAGCCATGAACTGAAGGAACTTCAACGCGGCTTCCGGATTGGCGCAGGTAGAGCTGATGCACAGACCCAGGTCGTTCTGGTAGCCGATGCGCATATGGTTGCCGGTCTTGGCAGGCAGCGGGAAGGAAGAGAACTGCAGGTCAGGATTCAGCGCCTTCACGGAAGGAACGATCCAGATGCCCTGAATGATCATGGCAGCTTCGCCGTTGGCGAAGGCGTCCAGCGCCTGGTCGTAGTTGGTGCCCATGGTGTCTTCCTGAGCGTAGCTGTTCAGCTCCAGGAATTCCTTGGCGGACTCTTCAAAACCGGGATAATCGGTCACGGTAGCTTCGCCGTTGTAGATGGCGCTGTTGACGGTCTCGTAGTCATCCACGCAGTTCAGCGCGGCCATGGACCACACGGTGCTGGCCTGCCAGTCCATGTTGTGCATCACGAAGGGGGTGATGCCGGCGGCCTTCAGCTTTTCGCACACAGCGATCAGCTCTTCGTAGGTGGTCGGAATCTCGATGTTGTTTTCTTCAAAGATCTTCACATTGTAGAAAACGCCGGCAGCGTTCATGGAGATGGGCAGGATGTAGGACTTGCCTTCATAGAGGGTGTCCTGCAGCATGCCGCTGTCGATGGTGGAGAAGATATCCTTGTCGGTCAGATCCAGCAGCATGCCGTTCTTGGCCATTTCCTGATAGCGGGGATCGGTGGCATAGTAGGTCAGGATCTCGGGCAGCTTGTTGGTAGCCGCACGGGTCTGCAGCACGGTGGTGGCGTCCGGCACCTGGGTCTGCTCCACGTCGATGTCAGGGTTTTCTTCCTCGAACTTGGCAATCAGAGTATCCAGAATGTCAACCACTTCGGGCTTGATATTGAAGAACTCCAGATGAACCTTTTCGCCGCTCTCGGCAAGCGCGGAAACGCTGGTGAGCATCAGCATTGCACAGAGAACCAAAGCAAGTACCTTTTTCATATTCCTTGTCCTCCAGTGATTATTTGAACTCCCGAAGGAGGAAGTTCCGAACTTTGGCAGCTACGTCGGCCTGCGCTGCGGCCGTTTCGTAGCAGTGGTGTACGCCGGGGATCAGCTGAAGCTTGGCCTTGCTGCCCAGCTTGTCCTTCAGGCGGAGGCTATGGTACACCGGCGACTCGCCATCCAGCTCGCCGTGCACCAGCAGCGTGGGAAGCCCCAGCCCGCAGGTGATGCGGTAGCCGTCCAGATCGCTCAGTTCGTCCACCATGGCCTTGGACACCCGGAAGCCGCCCAGATCGATCCAGCCGTTTTTCAGAAAATCCTGCAAAGCTGTCCCGGTCAGCAGCTGGATCAGCTCATGATAGCAGGAAAACGCCGGGCTGAGCAGTACGATTCCCGCCGCGTGCGCCTCTTCGGCCGCCATCACCGCCGCCAGCGCCCCCAGAGAATGACCGCCTACGATCACCTTTTGCGGGTCTACCTGCGGCAGCGTCCGGGCGTAGGCCATCACGGCAGCCGTATCTTCCGCTTCGGTAGAAGTGGTCGCTTCTTCGGACAGACCGTCGCTTTCACCGCTGCCGATGCAGTCATGGCGGAGGCAGGCGACGCCGTTCTTTTCCAGCTCTTTGGCAATGGCCATCAACGTCCGTTCATGAGCGCAGCCGGTCAGGCCGTGGCACAGCACCAAACAGGGGCAATGCTCCTGCTCCGGCAAATGGGCGATGCCCCGCAGGGTTTTCCCTCTTACGGTCAAAGAAAAAGACGTCTGCATTCCAAACACCTCATTCGTACAAACGTTTGAACGAATAGTATTATATGCCCACCCCTATGAGAATGTCAACCGGGAAACCGTACTTTGCAAACAGCCCCTGCCGGTGCGGGCGCATGGCGGCAGGGGCTGCGAGGATATCCTTTGAGGGACGGCCGTCCGCGACCAGCCTGTTCATGGCTTTTCCGCCCGCTCCGGGCGAAAGTCGTTCATAAGGCAGAACGCAGCCGGCCACAGCGGCAGGGACGCCATGGTGGGCAGCAGGTAGCGAACGTACACCTCCGGGCAGAACAGGGTGGCCACAGCCGTAATCAGCGAAGGAATCATCACCAGCAGCGTTTTTCTCCGCCGCAGGATCCAGGAAACATAGGCCAGCAGGATCATGCCGTTGACGCAGAAGCCCATGCTGGCGAAATTTCCGATCAGGGGAAGCCGCTCGAAACGGAAGTACCATTCCGTCAGCGCCCGCTGCCAGCTCATCAGGGGCCGAATCTCTTCCAGATTGAAAAACTGCGTTTCGTGAAAGGCGTAGGGATAGGTATACTGCTCGATATCCGCATAGCTGTGATAGGTGGGAACGTTCTGCTGCAGGTCGAACATCCAGTAGTTCATGTTCAGCAGCGCGTCCAGATAGTCCACCGGATACTGACGGAACTGTTTCCACCAGAACTGAAGATAAGCCTTCGGGGAATGCTGCCCCCGCTCCAGCACATCCACCGTGGTTTTAACGCCGTCCGCGTGGGATGGGTCATAGCGCTCCGCCAGCTGATCGTAATCGATCATCGTGCTCACGGCGGCTTTTTCTTCCTCCGATACGCCCTCGCCGCCGTAGAGCTGGGCTACCCGGGCCGTCTGCTGGAAGGGGATGGACAGATAATCGTAGAATCGAACCTCTTCCAAGTCCAGCAGTTTGGTCGCGGCGGCGTTGGCTCCCGCGCTCAGGCCGAAGGCCAGCGCGCCGCACAGGAGCAGACAGGGAATCCTCCGCCGGAGCGCCGGACGGCGGCAGAGAAGGATCAGCATGGCGGCAAGGCAGGGAACCGCTACGGATACGCCGTTGTAACGGGTCAGCACCGCCAGCAGACAGGTCAGCGTCAGCAGTGCCCAGCGGGATTTCTTCCGGCAGAAGGCTTCCGGATCCGCCAGAAATTCCATCAGGAGCACGCCCAGCAGCAGCATCCACACCATGTACTGCGCATCCTTGCCCAGCGTGGTGATCCAGCCGATATAGATGGGATTGACCGCGAAAAGCGTCAGCGCCAGAAGCTGCACCCAGCGGGGTGCTTTCCGGGTGTGCATCAGCCACAGGGCGTAGCTCAGCGTCAGCATCAGACTGAACGCCTGGAACAGCATAATGGCAAAATAAGCCCAGTTCACATTGCCCAGCTTTTCGCCCAATAGAAACGCGCCGCCGTACAAAAGGGTTCCCGTCGGCGGAAAGGTGTTGTTTTTCGGAGAAAGACCGATGACCATCCGAATGGGCATGACCACGTCCAGATGAATCACGCCCGGATATTTAATCACAATCTGCCAGCCGTAGGCGGCCAGCAGCACCAGAAAGGGAAAGCCGAAGGGATGCCGGTTCCAGAACGCGCCAAAGCGGCCTTCTTCCCGGGGACGGCTCAGCCATTCCGCCAGCGCCCGGAGCGCGTAAAGAAAACACAGGGACATGCCCGCCCAGATGATCAGGCTTTTCAAAATCTGAAAGCTGTTCTGCCACAGAAGGCGGACGGTTTCTCCCGCCCGCATGGCCGCGCACAGAAGCGCCATGCCGCCCAGAAGGGCGCTGAGCAGATATTCGCCTGCCTTCGCGCCCGCCGCGCGGCGAAGCAGATAACGCCGGGCCAGCCAAAACGCCACCACCAGTACGCAGGCTGCGGCCAGCGGCTCCGGCTGAAACGAGGCGGCGGTTCGCCCGATCAGCTGATACAGAAAGCCGCCTGCATCCGCCGCATCCGGCTTCAGCTTTCGGGCGACGGTCATATCCAGACCCGCAGCGAGCGTCATCAGCAGCGCCGCCGCGCCCGTTCGGGCCGTCCTTTGTGTTTCTTTCAAAAGCGATTTCCTCCCTGCCTCCGCTGTTTTACGCGCCTTCTCTGATGCGGCGGAGCTTTTCCCGATCCAGATGCCGGACGATGGCGATTCCGGCGATCAGCCCGCAGCCCATGCCAACGCTTCGTAGCCCGATCACGGTGTAGTACGTGCAGGCGGCTACGGCAAAAACGGCAAAGGCCACGATGCTGCGGATCCGGTTCGGCTTGATGACCCAGATGACGGAAAAGAAAAGGTAGGGCACGGCCAGAAACAGCACCGTGGGCATGGGCAGCAGCGCCAACAGCACCCCGAAGGCAGTGGCAATGCATTTGCCGCCGCTGAAATGATCGAAAGGGGCGGTGGCATGGCCCAGCACCGGGGCCATCATCACGGCGGCAAAGGGCATGGGCGCTACGCCTACCGTATGGGCCGCCAGATAGACGGGCAGGAAGCCCTTGGAGGCGTCGAAAAACAGGCAAAGAATGCCCATGGGCACGCCGCAGTACTGAAAAACGTTGGCCGCGCCCGGGTTATGGTCGTCGCTGAGGGCGCACACGTCCTTGTGCAGCACCCGGCGGGGGATCCAGCGGCAGAACATGATGCTGCCCATCAGATACCCGGCGACGATGTGCAGCGTCCACACCATCATGGGATCCTGCGCTTGCAGGTAGCGAATCATCATTGGTTCAGTATAAACTGCGCGATTGTGCGGGCGGCATGAAGCGGGAGCGTCTCCCGCTGCACCCTGCGCATCCTTTCCGCCCGCTCCGGGTCGGAAGCGAGCTCCATGGCAAAGGCAATGGCTTCTTCGTCGCTCTGTGCGCTCAGCGCCATGCCGTGCTGCTGGAAAAACGCCGCGTTGCAGGTTTCGCAGCCGGGAATGGCCTTCACCGCCACAAAGGGCACGTTGGCCGCGGCGGCCTCCGTGCTGGTCAGCCCGCCGGGCTTGGAAAGCATCACGTCGGCAGCCCGCATGTATACCGGCACCTGATCGGTAAAGGGAACGGGCCGAATCCGCCCCTCCGCGCCGTAGCGCTCACGAATCGTCTCGCCCAGACCCGCGTTATGGCCCACCAGAATCTGGGCCACCATGGATTCGTCCGCCGCCGCCAGAAAGGCGTCGCACAGCCCCAGCAGGCTTTCACAGCCCACGCCGCCGGTCATGATGAGGAACAGTTTCTGCTCCCCGGGCACGCCCAGTCTGGCCCGGGCCTCCTGCCGGGACAGGGGGGAATCGAAGGCCGGCGAAACGGGAATGCCGAAGGGATGCAGCTTGTCAGCGGGCAGGCCCCGGCGGATCAGATCCTCCGACAGGCTGGCGTGAGGGGTGAAGTAGCCGTCCAGCTCCGTTTCCGCGAAAAAGGGGATGCAGGTATAGTCCGTCATCACGCCGTAGGCGGGAACGGCGCTCCTGCCCCGTTTCTTCAGGGCGGTCATGGCCTCCATGCCGTACAGGTGGGTGCAGACCACGTCCGTATAGCCCTGCGCCTCCAGAAACCGGTTCAGCCGCTCCGCATAGGCCGCGTTGGCCAGATACACGGGCGACACCCAGCCCGTGGCGTCGTACAGCGCGCCCACCTTGTACAGCGCGCCGAAAGCCCCGGGACTGCGGCGGATCATGCCGTTATAGAAAGAAGAAATAAAGTGCTGCGCGTGTTTCCCCTGAAAGGAGACCGGATCCATGATCCGGGAAGGAACTTCCAGCGCGTCAAAGGCGCTGTGCATGGCCCGGGCGGCGCTGTTGTGGCCCTCGCCCGTAAAGCAGCTCAGGATCAGAATTCTCCGCTCCAAAGTCGAACCTCCTCTCGGCCCGCGTCAGGCCTCGGCGGCGGGCAGCGCGGTGGCCTGCACCTCCATCACATGACGGCCGTCGGTTTTCAGCACGTCAAACCGCCATTTTTCCCATTGGAAGGAGTCCCCCGGCTTGGGAATGTTTTCGGTCTGTTCCATCACCCAGCCGCCTACCGTGCTGGCGTCCGCGTCTTCGATTTCCTGATCCAGCGCGTCCTCCAGCTCATCCAGCGGCGTATCGCCAAGGATCAGCAGGGAGCCGTCCTTGCCGCGGCGGATATTGACCTGCACCTGATCGTGCTCGTCCCAGATTTCGCCCACCAGCTCTTCCAGAATATCCTCCATGGTGACGATACCGGCGGTGCCGCCGTACTCGTCCGCGACCACGGCCATCTGGCTGCGGGTGCGCTGCATCAGCTTCAGCGTGGTGCTGACCTGCGCCGTTTCCGGCACGAACAGGGGCTTTTTCATCAGCTCCTGCAGGGTGCAGGGGCCCTTCTGCAGCCGGTGGAAAAAGTCCTTCTGGTGCAGAATGCCCACGATATGGTCCAGCGATTCGTCATAGACCGGCAGGCGGGAATGCTTGCTGTTTTGCAGAATTTCCACCACTTCCTCCTGGGTGGAGTCCAGCGGCACGCCTTCCACCTTGACACGGGGCGTGAGGATATCCGTCAGGCTGCGGTCGTCGAACAGCTCGATGCTGTTTTTGAGCAGATCGCCCTCGTCCTCGTTCATGCCGCCCTCCTGCTGCACCTCGTCCACCAGCGTCAGCAGCTCGTCCTGTGAGAAGGTGCGGTCGTTTTCAAAGTGGAACACGCGGCAGAGCAGCTTTTTCCAGCCGGAAAAGATCGCGTTGATGGGCTTTAGGATCACCAGCAGCACCCGCATGATGGGCGTTACGGCCATGGCGAAGCTCTCCGGCATTTCCTTGGCGATGCTTTTGGGCGTGATTTCGCCGAAGATCAGCACCACCACCGTACAGACGATGGTGGAGACCGTCGGGCCGGACGAAGAGCCCATCAGATCCACAAACAGCACCGTGCCGATGGAAGCCAGAGAGATATTGACGATATTATTGCCCACCAGAATGGAGGACAGCAGGCTGTCGTAATTTTCCGAAAGCTTCAGCGCCGCCGCAGCCCGTTTGTTGCCTTTCTCGGCCATGTTTTTCAGCCGTGTTCGGTTCAAAGCTGAAAACGACGTTTCCGTCGCGGAAAAGAAGCTGGACATGGCCAGCAATGCGATCATAATCAAAATCTGAATCAAATGACCATCCACAGAAAAAACCTCCCGGCGGGCGGAGAAAGCTTCTCCCTACCGCCCCCGCGCTCTTCGGGCGCGGAATCATTGATGATGATAAGCAAATGGGCCGGCGCTGCTTAAAGCCGGCTGCCGTGCGTGCTCAGTCCTCTACCAGCAGCTTTCCGTCCTGAATTCCCGTCACCTTCGCCAGCGCATGCACCCGGTAGCCTTCCCGCTCCAGCTTTTCGTGGCCGGGCTGGAAGGATTTTTCCACGCAGATGCCGATGCCTACGACCGTCGCGCCCGCCTGATGGCAGAGATCGCAAAGCCCTTCGGCCGCCTCGCCGTTGGCCAGAAAATCATCGATAATCAGAACCCGCGCCCCGGAGGGCAGGTATTCCTTCGCCACGCGGATATGGTTCTCCACGCCGTGGGTGAAGCTGAAAACCGTGGATTCATACACGTCCCCGGTCACATTGCGGGTGCTGCTCTTCTTGGCGAAAACCACGGGAACATTCCCGCAGGCCATGGCCGTGGTCAGCGCCACGGCGATGCCGCTGGCCTCAATGGTCAAAACAAGGTCAGGCTTCTCGGCAGCAAAAACGCTGGCGAAAGCCTGACCCATTTTTACAAATAAATCCGTGTCCAGCCGGTGGTTGAGAAACATGTCCACCTTGACAATGTCCGTTCCGATGCCCTTGCCATGGGTACGGATAGCCTCTACCAGCTCTTTCATGGAAAGAAATTCCTCCTTGCGGTCTGATAGAGGTATTGTACTTTGGATTCAGCAGAAAATCAAGCCCTCGCCCGGACGAAGGTCAACTTGCAGACAACCGGCGCGCACGGCGGCGGAGGAAGAATGCATCAGCTCGTTCAGCGCGCTCTGTCCGGCCATGCTTTCCGGCAGGGGCAGCAGCCCGTGAACCGGCTTGTCGGAGGTGTTCAGCACGCACAGCGCCTTCTCCCCGCCTGCCAGACGCAGATAGGCGTACAGGCCGTCGTCCTGTACCTGCCACGTGCGGAAGGAGCCGTAGCGCAGGATGGGATGTTCCCGGCGGATCTCCGCCAGATGGCGGTAGTAGCGGTGCATGTCGCTGTGGGGCACCCGTTCCCACGGCATGGGGAAACGGCAGAAGGGATCGTCCGCGCCCTCCATGGCCAGCTCGTCCCCATAATAAAGGATGGGACAGCCGGGGAAGGTGAACTGGAAGAACGCCGCCGCCCGCTGCATGTCCACGCTGCCGCCCGCCCGGGTACGGAAGCGGGCCGTGTCGTGGGTATCCAGAAAATTCCATAGGACCTGCGTCACCGGCTCGGGATAGAGCATGAGGGCGCGGTTATTCACCGCGTCAAATTCCCGCAGGCTGATCTTGCGGTAGCAGAAGCGGTTCCAGACGTTCCGGCTCCAGACGTAGCTCATGGTGGAATGGAACATGTCGCCGGTGGAAAGCCACTGACGGCTGTCATCCCAGCATTCGGCCACCATCAGCCCCTCGGGATTCTCTTCCCGGAGCATCTGACGGAATTTGCGCCAGAAATCCGGCCAGACCTCGGGGCTTACATCCAGCCGCCAGCCGTCCACATGGCAGGAGCGCAGCCAATAGCGCCCCACCTCCAGAAAATAGGCGGCGCAGTCCGGGTTGGCCAGATTGAGCTTGGGCATGTAGGGCCAGTGGCCGAAGGTCTGGTAGCCGCATTCTTCGGTTCCGTCAAAGAAGAACCAGTCCCGGTAGCGGGAATTTTCGCCCTGCTCCACCGCGTCCCGGAAGGGGGCAAATTGGAGCCCGCAGTGGTTGAACACGCCGTCCAGCATCAGCCGCATGCCGTTCATGTGCAGCACGTCCGCCAGCTCCCGCAGATCCTCCTCCGTGCCCAGCAGCGGATCCACCTGATAATAATCGAAGGTGTTGTAGCGGTGGGAGGTATCGCTCAGAAACAGCGGCGTGGTGTAGATCATTTCCACGCCCAGCTCATGCAGATAGGGCACGGTCTCGATAATGCCCCGCAGGTTGCCGCCGAAGCAGTATTCGTTCTGTACCCGGTCGCTGGTCCAGGGTTCCAGCGTTTCGTCCGTCCGGGAGCCTTCGCCCCGGCGGAAGCGGTCGGGGAAGATCTCGTAGCCCACGCAGCCCCGGGCCCACTGGGGTGTCGGCTCGCTGGGGTAGGCATAGGCGAAGGCGAAGGCCTCGCTCACGTCCTCGGGATAATCCGCCCCGCAGTGCAGGCCGGAGGCGTCCAGCTTGAACGTCTGTTCATCGCTGTGCAATACGAAAAGATATTTCAGCCGCCGGTCATGGGGCAGAAAGATCACCTGATACCAGGTGTGCCATTCGTCCTGCGCTACCGGCTGCATGGGGTAAACGTGCGCCTTGAGGAAAAAATCGGGCAGATCGTAATTGCTGGTAACATGGGCTTCCACCCCGGTGAATTCGTCCCGGCCGGTCTGCAATCGCAGGCAGACGCTGCCGTCCGGCAGGGCGTAGCGGTATTCCAGCCAGGGCATATGGTAAACGGAGCCAAAATCAATGTTGCGCATTTCCGATGTTTCCTCTTTTCCTGCTTTCCGTGCGTCTGTCAGTCCTTCAGCACCCGGACGCTTTCCCGTTCCACCAGCGTAAAGGGCACCTCCCGAACGTCGGGGGCGGGTTTTTTCTTCACAAGGTCGAGAATCATATTCATGGCCTCCACGCCCAGCTGATAGGGGTTGACGTCAAAAGAAGTCAGCGGCGGGTGATGGAACTTTCCGGCTTCGGTGTTGTTGAAACTGATAAGGCTGACGTCCTCCGGCACCTTCAGGCCGACGGCGGTCAGGGTATGGGTCAGGCTGATGGCCTGCGCGTCGTCCATGCAGACCACGGCGGTGGGCCGGTCCGGCTGCCGGAACAGGCGCAGCAGCGTTTCCTGATCGGTGGCGTTGTCCATGTAGCGGCTGGGGACGATGAAATCCTCCCGCAGAGGAAGGCCGTTGAAGCGCAGCGCCTGTTCGTAGCCCGCCCGGCGGTCTGCCGTCACCATATAATGCGGGTCGTAGCCCAGCAGGGCAATGCGCCGGTGTCCCCGGCGGATGAGATACTCCGCAGCGGTCTGCCCGGCCCGGAGATTGTTGGAATCCACGTAGTGGAGGCCCCCGCCGCAGGGATGGCCGATGACCACCGTGGGCACGTCCTCCGGGGGCTGAATCCCCTCCTCGGCGGCCAGCAGCACCAGCCCGCTGACGTAGCCGCTGTCCACCAGCTGGCCGATGGCCTGAGGGGTGGTCTCGCCGCCCTGCCCAGTGCCCAGCAGCATGTAGTGGCGGCGCTCCGCGGCCGTCTGCCCCAGCCCCTGCAGCAACTGAGGATAGAAGGGATGCCCCAGACTGGCCGCCAGACTGGCCGGGAAAACGATGCCGATCACCCGCGTCCGCCGGTTGACCAGACTGCGGGCCATCTGGTTGGGATGAAAGCCCATCTCGTCGGCCAGCGCACAGATTCGCTGCCGGGATTTCTCGCTGATGCGCGGATTGTTATGCAGCGCCCGGCTCACCGTGGAGGGCGAAACCCCCGCAGCCCTGGCAACGTCTTTAATGGTACACTTCACCGCGCACCGCGTCCTTTCTGTATTTCAGTCATTTCAGTCGTTATTTTGGCTGTTTCCGTTCGGAAGCTTCTGCCTGCGCCTCTTCGCGCAAACGTTTGTATGCTTTGCGATTATCTTACTCGGAAACCGTCGTTCTGTCAAGTCTGCCGAAAGAAAGCGGTTTCGGCGTTCCAAAATGCCCGCCGCCCGTCCGCATACAGGCGGAACGGGAAGCGGGCAGGTTTTCGGGCGGGCGTTATTTCAGCACCACCAGCGTGAGAATCACCACAAGACCCAGCACAATTCGATACCAGCCGAAGGCGGTGAAATCGTGCTTGCGGATGTAATTCATCAGGAAGCGAACCACCAGCAGGGACACCACGAACGCCACCGCCGAGCCCAGCAGCAGAACCAGCAGCTCGCTGCCCGTAAAGACCAGACCGAATTTCAGAATTTTGATCAGGCTCAGGCCGATCATGACGGGCACGGCCAGAAAGAAGGTGAACTCCGCCGCCGCCACCCGGGATACGCCGATCAGCAGCGCGCCGACGATGGTCGCGCCGGAACGGGAGGTGCCGGGAATGATGGAAAGCACCTGAAACAGGCCGATCATCAGCGCTGTGCGATAGGTGATGTCCTCCAAACGAGCCACCTTCGGCTGACGGTTCCGATTCCATTTTTCCACCCAGATAAAGGCGATGCCGTAAAGAATCAGCATCAGGGCGATCACCAGCGGCGTGTGCAGATGGGCCTCGATATAGTCGTCGAACAGCAGGGTTACGATGGCGCCGGGAATACAGGCCACGACCACCTTCAGCCAGAGGGAAATCGTGTCCATTTTGACCACGGGCTTCGATTTGTCCTTGAACTGGAAGGGGAACATCTTCTGCCAGAACAGAATGACCACGGCCAGAATCGCGCCCAGCTGGATAACGACGAAGAACATATCCTTGAAAGCATCGCTCATGTTCAGGGTCAGAAATTCGTCCACCAACAGCATGTGGCCCGTGCTGCTGATGGGCAGCCACTCTGTAATGCCTTCTACGATGCCCAGAAAGATGACCTTCAGAATCTCCGTAAAACTAAGAGCCACTTTCGAAAGACCTCCTTGTCATAAGCCGGTTTTCCGCTTCCCGCTCCGATGCGAAGTTCGGCAGGTCGCTTCTCAGGCTATGCGTTTATCCCGGGTATTATAGCATATTTATCCGCAGGCCGCCAGTACGGCGAACGGAAAGCGCGGAAGGCGGGATTGGCAGGGTCGGAAAGCAGGAAACGATGGGAAGCGCGCCCCTTGCCAAGCGCCGTCCGGCCGTGCTAAAATGCCGCATGCGCCCTTCTTTCAGCGGCGCGGACAGGAGGAACGGCATGCCGAACATTCAGGATCACGCGCTTCGGATCGGCGGACAGCGGCTGGCGGAACGCGCCTTTGACGCGCTGGACAGCCTGATTCTGACCCAGCTGGTCTATATGCCTTTCGAAGGTTTTCTGGATCGGGGGGAAAGCCATACCGTCCGGGAGTGCTGGGCTTTTCTCAGGGATTATGTGGAGCCGGAAAAGCTGGATCGCTTTCAGCAGAAGCGCTACCGGCTGACAGAGGTCTGCGCGGGCCTGCCCCGCTATCAGGATTGGCGGATGCATGATTATGTGAACCACATCGACCGGGAGAAGAACATTCAGTTCTGCGCCGCCTGCTATGATCTGGATGACGGCGCGGTCTGCATTAGCTTCCGGGGCACCGATCTGACCATCGCGGGATGGGTGGAGGATCTGAACATGTCCTTCATGGTGGTGCCTTCTCAGGAGGAAGCCGCCCGGTATGTGGCGGAGATCGCGTCTCGTTCAGACGCGCCGCTGGAGCTGACCGGCCACAGCAAGGGCGGCAATCTGTCGGTCTACGCCGCCGCCTTCGCCGGGGAACAGGCGCAGCAGCGCATTCGGGCCGTGTACAGCTTTGACGGGCCGGGCATGTATGAGCCCCAGCTGTACGCCGAGGGCTATCAGACGGTGAAAGAGCGGATCCACAGCTATATTCCCCAGAGCAGCGTAGTGGGGATGCTGATGTATTATCATCCCGTTTATACGGTGGTGGAGGCGGATTCCGTGGGCATCCTGCAGCACGACGCCATGACGTGGCAGGTGCGCAACGGGCATTTCGTCTGTCTGGAAGGGCTGGACATGACGGGCCGCATCACCGACGAAGCGCTGCACAGCTGGATGGCCGGGCTGGACAGCGAGGCCCGGAAAACCTTTGTAGAGGTGCTGTATACCGTGTTGGAAGCGGCGCGTATCGAGCTGGTGACGGATTTTACCGACGACTGGCGGGAGCGGGCGCTGAAAATGCTGGAAGCCCTGAAGGAAATCGACCCGGAGACCCGGCGCAGCGTGCGGTTGACGCTGCAATCGCTGTTTTCCGCAGGCGCGTCCGAGGTCATCAAGGCGGTGCTGCCCCGGGCGGCCCAGCGGGGCGCGCGGCTGGTGGAGAAGCTCAGCAATCTGGGCGAGGGGCCGGAGTCTTTGCAGCTGGTGCGGCCCTCGGTGGTGCTGCTGCCCCAGATCCGCGCCTACCGGCAGGAAATGCTGGAAGCGGGCGGCAGCATGGACGGCTGCTCCGGGCTGGAGGATTACGAGGACGCAGCCCGCTGGCTGGAACGGGTTCGCCGCCTGAATCGCCCCGAGACCTGCCCCGAGGGGCTGGTGCCCTCCGACGTCTATCTGGCCCTGCGGCTGAAGGATCGAAAGGTCGTGGGCATGATCGACCTGCGTCATTCCATCGATCATCCGGTACTGGCGGCCTGGGGCGGGCACATCGGCTATTCCGTGCGGCCCAGCGAGAGGGGAAAGGGCTACGCCGGGGAAATGCTCCGGCAGATTCTTCCCCGGGCCCGGCAGCTGGGCATGGCCCGTGTGCTGGTCACCTGCGATGAGAACAATCCGGCCAGCGAAAAGGTCATTCTGAAAAACGGCGGCGTGTTTGACGGCGTGTATGAGCATGACGGTGTGAAGACCCGGCGTTATTGGATTTCTTTGGAAGGAAAAGAAGGGGAAAAGAAAGACTGAGGGCTGAATGTTTCTGAGAAAGAAAATGGGTAAGGAGGACAAACATGAAAAAGATAGGGTTGATTCTGCTGACGCTGTGCCTGCTGTCTTTCAGCAGTGCTGACGCTGACAGTACGGCTGCGGTATATGAGCAAACAATCCGTATCCATGATACGCTGCCTCCGTACACCCTTCGGATTACCGACACCGGAGAGGACACAGCCGATCTGGCCGCTGACAACCTACTGCTGGTGGAAGTTTTCTCCCAAGAGGGAGAACCGCTTCAAGCCTTCTCTTATACTTCTAATGAAACGCCTGAATACAACGGCGTGGCCGCGCTGGTCACGGCGAGAGACCTGAACTTTGACGGCTATAACGATCTGCTGCTGCTATCCGGAGCCGGTGCGCGAAACGTTTTCCATGCTTTTTCTCTCTGGGACAGCCAGACGAATCAGTTCAGGCCGGTAGAAACCGCCTGCAACTGGAATCGGGAAACGGAAAAATACGACGCGGAAATCAGGCAGCTTGAATTGTGCAATGTAGAGCTGATTCCCGAAAAGAAGTACCTGTATTCCAGTGTGCAGGACGGTTTTCAGTACAGAAGAGACGTATACTGGGGATGGGAAAGTCAGTACGGCATCACCGAACGCTTCCTCTGGGATGTCTACGATGCAGGGGATGGGCTGATTGGCGAGTCGCTTTATCAGTTTGGTTCTCAGGTGAGACAAATCTGGAAGGAACAATATCCGGAAGACTGGTATGAAGGTCAGGAGGGCGTTTCTGCGGAAAGACAGAAAGCGGTCAATGCCGTCGTTTTCGGCGGGGACTCCCTGCCGCGGCTGCGGGTTGCGAATGCTGACTGGGTGAATTTGCGTAAGCAGGACAGCAAAGCGTCGCCATCGCTGGCACAGATTTATGCCGGACAGGAAGTCGAACGGCTGGTGGACGCCTGCGGCCCGGAAAACGGCTGGGTGCGGGTGCTGTATCATTGCGGCGCGTCCGGCAGCGGAGAAGCGTCGGATGGGATTATACGGGAAGAGATGACCGGCTATATCTGGCATAGCTTTTTAGAGCCGGTGCAGTAGAAACTTTTTGGAAAAATGAAAAAGAATCAAGTGCTTATAAAGCCATTGCTGCTATCGTGACGATGAAAACGCCCTGTCTTCTCTCGAAAACAGGGCGTTTTTCAGCGGCCTGAAGCCCGCCGGCCCGCCCCTCGCGGCAGGCCGGTTTTTTGCGTATGTTCGTCCGTTTCCGCGCATATCCTTGCCCGAAATCATGTGCGGGAGGCCGGGGCATGCTGGAAAAGTGGAACGAGATCCCCAAGGAACTGGTGCTGGGCTGGCCCCGCTCCGTGCTGCTGGGGGATGAAAAGCTGATCGTGGAGCAGCATCAGGGTATCTACGCCTGTACGCAGGAGGAAATCATCCTGCGCACCCAATGCGGATTGATGGCCATTTCCGGCGAAAATCTGTCCCTGTCCCGCTACGACCGGGACGGGCTGGTGGTGCTGGGCAAGATTCGGAAGCTTTCCTACCGGCCAAAGGGGTGAGGGCATGAAGCGGCTTTCCTCGTCTTTGCTGACCTGTTCCTTTACGGTGTGCGGGCTGAATCTAGAACGGTTCCTTGCGGTGATGCGGCAGGAAGAAATCCCGCTGGAGGACGTGCAGCGCACGGGCCGACGCACTCTGCGCTGCCAGTGCCGGACGGCGGACTTCCCTGCGGTGACGCAGATCGCCGCCGACAAGGGCTGGCGCATTCGGGAAGTACGCCCGGAGCGGGCTTCGGCGGTCTGGAGCCGCTGGAAGGCACGGCCCGGACTGTGGATCGGCACATTGCTGGCGCTGCTTTTCCTGCTGGCGGGAAGCCAACGGGTCTGGCGGGTGGAGATTGCAGGCGCGGGGCCGTATCAGGCCGACCTTGCCGCTTATCTGGCGGAGGAAGGCATCCGCCCCGGGATGCTGCGGACGGGCTTTGACGCGGCGGCGCTGGAGGAAAGCCTTACCTGGCGTTACCCGGAGACTGCCTGGTTCCATGTTTATGTTTCCGGCATGACCCTGCGGGTGGAATGCACGCAGGGCCATCCCATGCCGGAGCTGGTGTCCGGCCAGCCGGGGGATCTGGTGGCCAGCCGGGACGGCGTGGTGGAGACCATCGAGGTGTTCGCCGGAACCGCCGCCGTTCGGCCGGGAGACATCGTCCGGAAGGGACAGGTGCTGATCCGCGGTCAGGAGCGGGGCCGCGATGAAAGCGTCAGCGCCGTACAGGCCCGGGGCAGCGTGACGGCCCGGTGCTGGCGCACCGTTCGGGTGCGGGTACCGCTGGAGGAGGTCAAAAGCTGGGAAACAGGCCGGGAAACGGCCCGGACGGCGCTGTGTACGCCGTGGTTTCAGTTCCCGGCGGAAATCGAAAAGCCGGAGTATCTGGCCATGAATCTTTACGAAAGCGTTCAGCCCGTGGCGGGCGCGTTCTTTCCCCTTTGGCGAAAAACCGTCCTTTATCGGGAGGCCGCGCTGGAACGGGTTCGGGCGGACGGCGAAGCCTGCCGCCGGGAAGCGCTGGCCGCAGCGGAAACGCGGCTGAAAGAAGCCCTTCGGGGCAATGAGATCATTGACAAATGGGTAGATTATTGTATGATAGAGGGGGAATTTTTCGCCGTGTCCATGACCGGCGAATGGCGAACGGAAATTGGCGAACCCGCCACCTGATCGGAGGCTGGATTTTTGACGGAAAAGGTTCAGGAGTATCTGACACTCAATGGAATGGACGCCTATCTGGCGCTTTTCGGCGCGAATGAGCGCAATCTGTCCCTTCTGGAGGGCGAGCTGGGCGTGACGCTCAGCCTGCGCGGCTCGGAAATCAGAATCGAAGGCGAAGCGGAAAACGCGGGCTGGGCCCGGCAGGTGCTGGAAAAGCTGATGGAGCTGGAAGAGCGCCATACGCCTATCGACCGTACCACCCTGCGCTACGCCTGTGCGCTGGTGAAGGAGGGCGGGCTGGACCGGCTGGATGAGCTGGCCGCGCAGGTGGTCGCCATTACCCACCGGGGCCGTCCCGTGCGATGCAAAACGCTGGGCCAGTACGATTATGTCAAGGCCATCCGGGAGCATGAGCTGACCTTTGCCGTGGGCCCGGCGGGCACGGGCAAGACCTATCTGGCCATGGCGCTGGCCGTGGCCGCCCTGCGCAATAAAGAGGTGGAGCGGATCGTCCTCACCCGGCCTGCGGTGGAGGCGGGCGAAAAGCTGGGCTTCCTGCCCGGCGACCTCAGCCAGAAGGTGGACCCCTACCTGCGGCCCCTGTTCGACGCGCTGTATGAAATGATGGGCGCGGAGAGCTACCAGCGGCTTCAGGAGCGGGGCGCGCTGGAGGTGGCGCCGCTGGCCTACATGCGGGGCCGTACCCTTTCCGACAGCTTTATCATTCTGGACGAAGCCCAGAACACCACGCCCGAGCAGATGAAAATGTTCCTGACCCGCTTCGGGGCGGGCAGCCGGGTGGTGGTCACGGGCGACGCGACCCAGACCGACCTGCCCTACGGCAAGCAGAGCGGCCTTCTGCAGGCGCTGGAGGTGCTCAAGGACATTCCGGAGATCGCCATTATCCGGCTTTCCCAGTCCGACGTGGTGCGGCACGATCTGGTGCAGACCGTGGTCAAGGCCTACGAGGCATACGAGAGAAACAGGGGGTGCTAAAGCATGATTCGCGGAAAGCGCAGTCCCAAAAAGAAAAAATGGAGCTGGGAGGATCTTTCCCGCGCTCTGCATTCCTCCACGGCCCAGTGCGTCTATATTTTTCTGGCAGGCACGGCGGTATTGTGCCTGCTGCTGATGCTGGCGGTTACGCCCCAGCGCTATAATCTGAAGGTGGGAGACATCGCCCCCAACACCATTACGGCGTCCAAGGACGTAGTGGACGAGATCTCCACCGCACGGCAGCAGGAAGCCGCCGCTGCCGCCGTGGAACCCACCTACGTCTATAAGGAAGGCATTTCCGCCGAGGTGATGCAGAACCTGCAGTCGGTGCTGGCGCAGGCCACGGCTGTGCAGAAGTACGGCCAGCGGGTGCTGGAAACCGCTGCCCCCGACGATCGGCAGAAGCAGAAAAGCTATCAGTTTTCCGAAACGGAGCTGAAGTACGCCCGAACGCTGCTGACTCAGCTGACGCTGGCGGATTATCAGCTGGATACCCTTCTCCGGGCCACGGAGGAGCAGATGACGGAAATGTGCTCCAACCTGACCGCAGCGGTGGAAAACACCATGAATACCACCGTCCGGGAGACGAATGTCAACGAATCCATCCAGTATTTGCAGCAGATTATCGGCCTGAAGACCGACATCGACCTTTTGCAGAACGTGGTTATGCCCATCCTGCGCAAGGTGGTGCAGCCTAACATGGTCATCGATCAGGAGGCCACCGACAAGCTGCGCCAGGAAGCCCGGGACGCGGTGGAGCCCGTGGTGTACAAGCAGGGGCAGAACATCGTGCTGGCCCGGGAGCGGGTGACGGCCAACCAGCTGGAAATGCTGCGTTCGCTGGGCATGCTGGACAACGACACCTTCGACCTGAACATTTATATCGGCGCGTTTTTGCTGGTCATGCTGAGCATGATGGTGCTGCTTATCGCTTTGATCCTGCTGGATCCGGAGCTGCTGGCCTCGCCGAAGAAGCTGGTGCTGGTCATGCTGGTGCTGTGCCTGACCATGGGCGCGTGCGTGCTGGCCAAGGAGATTAACCCCTATCTGACCCCGGCTTTGCTGGGCGTGATGATGCTCACCGGCCTGATCGGGGCCCGGGCGGGCGTGGCAGGCTGTCTGACTTTGACGGTGCTGGTCAGCGCCCTTCTGGCGGGCGGCGATACCAGCTATACCTCGGAAATCGTGAACCTGCTGTTTATTTCCTTTATTTCGGGATTTCTCGTGGTCATTGTTCTCCGGCGGAAGCCCTACCGCCAGCAGGTGCTGCTGTGCGGCCTGCTGACCGGCCTTTCCAATATGGTGATCATTCTGACCATCGGCTTTATGACCAACAATTCCATGGGCGTTGTGGTCAGCAATGCCCTGTGGAGCGCCCTATCCGCCGTGGTGGCGTCGGTTCTGTGCATCGCGCTGGACGCGCTGATGGAAGCCGTCTTCCGGCTGGCGACCCCGGCCAAGCTGCTGGAGCTGTCCAATCCCAATCAGCCCATTCTGCGCCGGCTGATGATCGAGGCCTCCGGCACCTATCATCATTCCATCATCGTGGCCAATCTGGCCGAGGCGGCGGCGGAAACGGTGGTCGCCAATCCGCTTCTGTGCCGCGCCGGAGCCTATTATCATGACATCGGCAAGCTGAAGCGGCCCATGTATTTCAAGGAAAACCAGCTGGGTGAAAATCCCCACGAGCATACCAATCCCTATATTTCCGCCGCCATCGTCACCGCCCACACCCGGGATGGCGTGATGCTGGCCCAGCAGTACCATCTGCCGCAGGAAATTCAGGATATTATCATCGAGCATCACGGCGACACGCCGGTCATGTACTTCTACCATAAAGCGCTGAAGCAGGCCGAGGGTCAGGCGGTGGACATCGCCGACTTCCGTTACGACGGCCGCCGTCCGCAGTCCAAGGAGAGCGCCATCATCATGCTGGCGGACACGGTGGAAGCCGCCGTTCGCTCCATGCCTGACCCGACCCCCAAGGCCATCGAGGAGTTTATCGCCAAGCTGGTGCGGGGCAAGATCGACGACGGCCAGCTGAACGACGCGCCCCTGACCCTTCAGGACATCAGCAAGATCTGCCGCGCGTTTACCACCGTGCTCAAGGGCGTGTTCCATGAGCGCATCGAGTATCCCTCCATCAGCCCGGCGGCAGCGGCTCGTCTGGCGGCCCATCAGCCCAAGGGCGAAGAAGGCCGGGAGGAAAGTCAGGTGGAGGCGCGGGAGCTGAAGCGTGTCACCGACGTGGCCGAAGCTGAGCGGGAAGCGGAAGACGCCCTCAGCGACGAGAGCGTGGAACCTTCCGAGCAGGAGATCGAAGCCGCGGAAGAACAGGCGGAAAAGGAAGAACTGGAAGAATCGGAAGCATCGGAAAAGCCGGAGAAAAACGCCTCGGCGGCGGAAGAAAACACGGAAAAAGACGGGCCGAATGCCCCGTCTTCGGAGGAACAGGATCAATATGAGGATTGAATGGGAATGGGAGAGCGGAACGGCTACCGACGCGCCTTTTGCGCTGGTGGCGGACTGCTGTCTGGCGGCGGAGGGCGTGACGCTGCCCTGCGCGGTGCATGTGCTGCTGACCGGGGACGAGCGCATCCATGAGATCAACCGGGAACAGCGCGGTGTGGACAGGCCCACCGATGTGCTCAGCTTTCCCACGGTGCGCTACGCCGCCGGGCACACGGCCCGGAACAGCGAAAAACGTCTCAAAGCCGAGTGGGACCCGGAGCTGCATGCCTGCATGCTGGGCGATATCATCATTTCCCGTCCCCGGGCGGCGGCGCAGGCCAAGGAGTACGGTCACAGTGAGCGCCGGGAGCTTTGCTATCTGCTGGCCCATGCGCTGTTCCACCTGATGGGCTACGACCATATGGAGGAAGACGAGAAAAAGGAGATGCGGAAAATGGAAGAAAAGGCCCTGAACATGGCCGGGATCAGCCGGGACACGGAACCTTCCATCAGCGATGAAGAGCTGCTGGAGCTGGCGCGCCGCGCGCTGGAGTACAGCTATTCTCCCTATAGCCATTACGCGGTGGGCGCGGCGCTGCTCTGCGAGGACGGACGGGTCTTTACCGGCTGCAACGTCGAAAACGCTTCCTTCGGGCTGACCAACTGCGCCGAGCGCACGGCGCTGTTCAAGGCGATCAGCGAGGGAGCACAGGCGTTTACAGCCATCGCCATCGCGTCCAACGGCAGCATGCCCTATCCCTGCGGCGCCTGCCGTCAGGCTTTGAACGAATTTGCGCCGGAACTGCGGGTCCTGACCATCGCGGGCGACGGCTGTACCGACGCTACCACCCTGCGGGCGCTGCTGCCTCACGGCTTCGGCCCCAAGGATCTTTCCGACGGAGAATAAAGGAGTTATTATGCAGCATTCCGGTTTTATCGCCATTATGGGCCGGCCCAACGTGGGCAAAAGCACGCTGATGAACGCCATGGTGGGCGAAAAAGTGGCCATCGTTTCCAACCGGCCCCAGACCACCCGCAATCGCATCATGGGCATTTACACGGAGAAGGACGCGCAGATCGTCTTTCTGGACACCCCCGGCCTGCACACGCCCCGCACCCGTCTGGGCGAATACATGATGAAGGCCGCCAAGGACGCTTTACAGGGCATTGACGCGCTGATTGTCATGGTGGACGCCACGGCCGTGGGCAAGCACGATGACCAGATCGTGGAGGACATGAGCCGCTACGAGGTCAAAAAAGCGCTGGTGCTCAACAAGATCGACCTGTTGCCCAAGGAATCCCTGCTGGCGTTGATGCAGCGCTATCAGGCGGCGGGGTATGACGACATCGTGCCCATCAGCGCCGCCAAGGGCGATGGTGTGGAAGAACTCAAGCAGCTGCTGATCAGCTATCTGCCGGAGGGGCCGCAGTACTTCCCGGCGGACGCGGTAACGGATCAGCCCGAGCGGCTGATCTGCGCGGAGCTGATTCGGGAAAAGGCTTTGCTTCATCTGCGGGAAGAGGTGCCCCACGGCATCGGCGTGGAAATGATGGCCATGAACAAGCTCAGCGACCATCGGATGGAAATTCACGCCACCATTTACTGCGAGCGGGCCGCTCACAAGGGCATCATTATCGGCAAGCAGGGGGCCATGCTCCGGCAGATCGGTCAGGAAGCCCGTCAGGACATTGAAACGCTGCTGGGGATGCATGTGCATTTACAGCTTTGGGTCAAGGTGCGGGAGAACTGGCGGAACAGGATGGATGATCTTCGCACGCTTGGGTACGAGGACAAGGAATAAGAAAAAGCACAGGGGTCGCCGGGGAATGGCGGCTCCTGTGCTTTTTGGGGTAAAGATGTTTTGAGGATGGCGCGGGCCGAAGGGGCGCAGGCAAACAACAAGCGGGCCGCACGGCAGTGCGAGAAGCGCCGATGGTTTGCCCCGAGGAAAGTTTCTGTGTTTTTCGTCGATTACGGCCCGAAGGGAGCAGGGGGGCAAGCGAAAAGCCACCTTGCTTTTCTGCCGGAATATTTATACCCCGTGGGGTTTTTCGCCAACTACGGCCCG
>ERZ857827.1311-NODE-1311-length-26472-cov-30.093614_pt1 | contig 26472 bp, 30 predicted proteins | sample MGYA00519761_ERZ857827 | MGnify/ENA primary metagenome ERZ857827 (study PRJEB31778, sample SAMEA3449370) | human gut metagenome | biome: human gut; feature: human-associated habitat; material: faeces | place: United Kingdom | collected 2010/2012 ... | reverse complement strand
TTCTGCCCACGATACTTGGCTGGAGACGGCCCGGAAAAATAGGTAGCGCCAACACAAGCGGACATCTTCGGATGTCCGCTTTTTCTTTTTGTAAAGCCAATCTGGTTCTGTTGGAGCTGGACAACAGGGGTGATGGCGGCGGCGATGCGAGCTGGTTTCTGATAGAAATGGGCGGCCGGATGATACAGCCGGATAGAGACGATGGACGTGGTGCGCTGGGGGGATGCTGGTCGTGTAGCTAATTCGCGCACGGGAAGCTGTACGGAAGGCCGGCGTGCGCCGGAGGGGGGCTATCCCAAAAGAGGGGTTTTCGCTGCCCCAACTATTGACATGGAGCGCTTTTTTACAGTTATATTGACACCAGCGATCTGCCCAATCTGGAGCTCCTTCCGATGCCGGATACCAGCAACGCCAGAGTCCACGGCTAACTCATAGTTGACACCGGATAAATCCATCTGCTATAATGGGTTTATCCGATATCGCCCGCCGCAGAAAGGAGATCTTCTTATGAAACGACGCCTTCTCCTCCTCTCAATGCTTCTCGCCCTCGCCCTCACCGCCTGTGCCTCCAAACCCGCCGCCCCCACCGCCGCAGACTTTGAGGTCCAGCCGGGAGCGTACCGGTATCAGGACGGCGACGGATTTTTCGTGGAGACGGAAAAGGGAAATTACCGCCTGGAGCCCCTGCTGGATTTCCTGGTCCGCTTTGCTGAGCCAGGCAGTCATGATTTTTATGTCTTGTGCAATAAGCCGGACTGCGGACATGGCAATGCCAATTGCAATGCATACGCGGGATTTGCCCTGGGCTATTTCAATCAGCATCTGTATGGGGTGCAGGACAACGGCACTGACTTTGTCCTGGTACGTATGAATATGGACGGGACGGGCCACACGGAAATTGCCCGACTCCCGGAGCAAAACGCCCTGGACGGGCGTAAGCAGCTGGGCGGCAGCTACTTCTTCGACAACGGCTATCTCATTTATCTGGCTATGCCCATCTCCTCGGGCGATCCCGATTATGCCATGGCCATTTATAAGATTCAGCTGGAGACCGGGGAAATCACCCGACTATTTCAGGAGGACATTCCGGTGCATACGGATTGGCCGTCTGTCGGGGTGTCTATCAGCAACGGATACCTGTATTTTCCGATGTTCAACGGCGAGACCGGCAGTGTCACCTATGCGGAAGGCAATTTGGAAACCGGGCGCATCGAGCATATTTTTGAAGATTGGAACCAATCGAACAGTCCGATGGTGAACTTTGACAATGTACTATACTACCACCGCGTCGGCGTGGGCCTGTGCGAATATGACAAGGCCACCGGCACGGAGACGGTAAAGGTCCCCACAGATTGCAGCCTGGCCCTGCCGCAGTACACCAAGGATTATATCATCGTTCGCACGTCGGACGATGACGCGGATACACACCGCACCATCTACGCATATGACCGGAATTATCATCTGTTGGGGCAGATGGAGCTGGAGCCCTACGGAGTCAAGTTTCCGTCACTTCAGTATATTACTGCAAATGCCATCTACTTCACCTCAGGCGGCAAGCTGATTTCCTACATCGACCCCCATCACCTGGACCGCCTGGAGCTGATCCAGCTGGTGGACCCCACGGCAAGGAGCCACGGATAATTCCGGGCCGTGCGCATGCAGCCATTTCCCGCGGACAGAAGCCGCCCCCACGCCATAAGGAGGGATGCCATGGTCCACTGCCTGCACCCACAAACACACCGTGAAAAGACCGGAGGTCAAACATGAAAATCAAACGAATTCTCAGCGCGACCCTCGCAGCCGCCATGCTCCTGTGCTGCTGCGCCCTCACCGCCTGCGCCTCCAAGCCCGCCGCACCCACTTCCGCAGACTTTGAGGTCCAGCCGGGAGCGTACCGGTATCAGGACATAGACGTCTTTTTCATAGAGACTGAAAAAGGGAATTACTGTATGAATCCCCTGCGGGATTACCTGATCCGCTTTGCTGAGCCGGGTAGCCATGATTTCCACATCCTATGCAATAAGCCTGAATGCAAGCATGAGGACACCAATTGCAATGCATACATGGACATTGCTCTTGGGTACTACAACGGTCACTTGTATGGGGTACAGGATAATAATCAGGAGTTCACCCTGATTCAAATGGATATGGATGCCACCAATCACCGGGAGATTGTTGACCTGCCCAAGCAGTTTGAGCCCAATGGGACCAGTCATTTAGGCGGCAGTTACTTCTTTGATAACGGCTTCTTAATCTACGTGGCCATGCCGCCGCAGGCCGACCCGGACTATGCGCTGCCGGTTTACAAGATCCAGCTGGAAACCGGAGCGACCACCCGGCTGTTTCAGGAGGATATCCCGCTTCACACAGAGTGGCCATCGGAGGATGTGTCTGTCAGCAACGGGTACCTCTACTTTCCCCTGCCCCAGGCAAACACCGAAAAGCGCGCCTATGCAGAAGGCAACCTGGAAACCGGGCGCATCGAGCGGGTATTTGAGGACTGGGATGAGATGAGCAGTCAGATCGTGAATCTGGATGGAGTGCTGCACTATTTTCGCGCCGGTGTAGGACTCTGTGAATACGACAAAGCCACCAATCAGGAGTCCGTAAAATTCCCCATGGATGTCTACTGCGCAGAGGTAAGCTACACCAAGGACTATATCTTCATGCGCACCTCGGACTCCAAGGAATTCACGCAGCGCACCCTTTGGGCCCTGGACCGGGATTACCAGCTTCTGGGGAAGGTTGAGCAAGAACGGATAGGGCTATACTTTCCCTTCCTGGAATACACCACCGCCAATGCCATTTACTTCTCCGCCGACGGCGGGACCATCACCCACTACATCGACCCCCATCACCTGGACCGTCTGGAGCTGATCCAGCTGGTGGACCCCACGGCAAGGAGCCACGGCTAACTCATAGTTGACACCGGATAAATCCATCTGCTATAATGGGTTTATCCGATATCGCCCGCCGCAGAAAGGAGTTCTTCTTATGAAACGACGCCTTCTCCCCTCGCTGCTTCTCGCCCTGGCCCTCGCCCTCACCGCCTGCGCCTCCAAACCCGCCGCACCCACTGCCGCAGACTTTGAAGTCCAGCCGGGAGCATACCGGTATCAGGACATGGGCGACTTTTTTGTGGAGACGGAGCAGGGGCAGTATTACCTGGGCTGGGATCAAATCATCCGCTTCGCCGAGCCGGGCAGCCGGAGCTTCTACCCCCTGTGCAATAAGCCCAACTGCGGACATGGCAGCGAGGACTGCAATGCATACACCGACTATGGATTGGGATACTGGAACGGGCATCTTTACACCACCACCTACAGAGACAACGGTCCGGTAGTACGGCGCATGGATATGGACGGCGCCAACCATCGGGAGGTGGGGCAACTGCCGGTTTTGACAGCTGTGGATGGTGCGCGGCACGCCAGCGGCGAATTGCTGTTCCACAACGGCTCTCTGTTTTATATGTACGGCGCCATCGAAACGGACCCGGAATGGGCCATGTCTATCTACCAGTTTGACCTGGAAACCGGAAAGGGGCGGTGGTTGTTTCAGGAGGATATCCCGCCGTTCACTTATTTCTGCGGAAGCTCATATGCGAATATTTGCGGGGATGGTTTCTTCTTTATGATGACCAACGGAGTCACCGGTGAGTGTACCTATGCCCTGGGGAACCTGAAAACAGGCCGGGTGGAAGCAACCCTTCCCGACTGGAGCAATCGCAACAGCCGGGCAATGGAGCAGGACGGCGTTCTGTATTACTTCAAGGCGGATGCCGGCCTGTGTGAATACGACAGGGCCACAGGCGTGGAAACGGTCCGCTTCCCTATGGATACATACACAGCATTCCCCTGCTATACCCGGAACTATATTCTGGTGCGGTCTACGGATACCGAGGACTTTGAGCAATGCACGCTTTGGGTGCTGGACCGGGACTATAACCTGCTGGGAAAGGCCCCGCAGGAAAAGATCGGCAGATGGTTCCCCCAGCCGTATGCCATCACGGCAAACAGCATCTACTTCTGGCTCAACGGAAAGATCACCCACTATATTGACACCAGGGATCTGTCCAATCTGGAGCTCCTTCCGATGCCGGATACCAGCAACGCCAGAGTCCACGGCTAACTCACAGTTGACACCGGATAAATCCATCTGCTATAATGGGTTTATCCGATATCGCCCGCCGCAGAAAGGAGATCTTCTTATGAAACGACGCCTTCTCCTCCTCTCAATGCTTCTCGCCCTGGCCCTCGCCCTCACCGCCTGCGCCACCAAGCCCGCCGCACCCACTGCCACGGACTTCGAGGTCCAACCGGGAGCATACCGGTATCAGGACGTCGATATTTTCTTCGTGGAAACAGAGAAGGGCAACTACTACATGAACCCGTCGGGAGACGGATTGATCCACTTTTCCGAGCCCGGCAGCCACGAATTCCACGTTCTGTGCAATAAGCCCAACTGCGGCCACGCCAGCGCAGACTGCAACGCGTTTTTAGAGGTGGCCTTCGGATATTACAACGGCCATCTTTACGGTGTCACGCTTCAGGATCACTTTGAGCTGATCCAGATGGACATGGATGGCACCAATCACCGGGTCATCACCCAACTGCCCGAGCAGAAGGACCTCAGCGGTAATTTCAACGGCGGCGGCAGCTACTTCTTCGACAACGGCTATCTCATCTTCCTGGCATTCCCCTGCACATCGAACCCGGACCATGCGCTGCCGGTCTACAAGATCCAGCTGGAGACCGGGGAGACCACACAGCTGTTTCAGGAAGATATCCCGCTTCTCACGGACTGGCCAGCAGACGGTGTGTCCATCAGCAATGGGTACCTCTACTTTCCCCTGCCCCAGACATCCGAGGGCAAGCGCCCGTATGCGGAAGGGAACCTGGAGACCGGGCGTATCGAGCGGGTATTTGAGGACTGGAAGCGGGAAAACAGTTTTATCGTAAACTTTGACAACGTGCTGTACTATCACCGCGCCGGAGTCGGCCTGTGTGAATACGACAAGGCCGCCGGCACGGAGACAGTGAAGGTTCCTATGGATGTATATTACGCTGATGTGTCCTACACCAAGGATTATATTTTCCTTCGGACGCTGGATTCTGCCGATTTCAATCAGTGCGTCCTGCTGGCATACGACAGGGACTATAATCTTCTGGGAAAGCTGGAACTGGAGAAGATCGGTTTGCGCTTCCCCTTCCTGGAATACACCACCGCCAATGCCATTTACCTCTCCACCGACGGCGGGACCATCACCCACTACATCGACCCCCACCACCTGGACCGCCTGGAGCTGATCCAGCTGGTGGACCCCACGGCAAGGAGCCACGGATAATATGGAACTGACCATTCACGCCCTGTCCCATTCCTACGGGGACAAGAAAGCCCTGACAGGCTTTACCCACACCTTCACCCCCGGCATTACGGCCCTGCTGGGCCCCAACGGCGCGGGGAAAAGCACCCTCATCCACCTGATCTGCGACCTGCTGCCCCGCCAGACGGGGACCATCGCCTTCGACGGGACGGATATTCTGTCCATGGGACCGGCGTTCCGGCAGGTGCTGGGCTTCATGCCCCAGAGCCAGGGGATGTATGACGACATGACCGCCTGGGAATTTCTGCTGTACATGGCCCAGTTGAAGGGGCTGAGGCCCCGGGCCGCCAGGGAACAGCTTCGGGAGCTGCTGCAGGTGGTGAATCTGTGGGACGCGGCCCACCGCCGGGTCGGCGGCTTTTCCGGCGGCATGCGCCAGCGGGTGATGCTGGCCCAGGCCCTGCTGGGTGCGCCCAAGGTCCTGCTACTGGATGAACCCACCGCCGGGCTGGACCCGGAGGAGCGGGTGCGCCTGCGGGAATATATCCGGCAGCTGGGCCGGGACAAAATCGTCCTTATCACCACCCACATCACCGGCGACGTGGAATCCATCGCCAGTGAAATTTTACTGCTGCACCATGGCGTCCTGCTGGCGGACGCCCCGGTGGAGGAATTTATCCGCGGCTGCGGCGCGGCCAACCTGGAGGACGCCTATATCCGGCGGCTGCATCCCCATGCGTGAGTGCAGGCGTGTTTTCTCCCGCAGGAGTCTGCTGTGGCTGCTGGTGCTGATGGCGGCGGTGGTGTTTTTCCACCGGGTGGACCATCACAACGCCCCCGGCTTTGCCGCCGCCTATCGGCAGACCGCAGCTCAGCTGGCAGCCAGCCCGGACCCGTCCGCCGCCCTGTCCCAGATGGAGGCGGAGAGCCGCCGCTATATGACGGCCCTGCTCTGGCGCAGCACGGATGACCCGGACCTGCTGGAGCTATACCGGGATCAGGCCCGGCAGGTGCTGGGCGACGATTATGAGGCGGCAGCCATGGCATATGATCTCAGCGACCAGGCCCAGGTGGAATTTACCGCCCGGCAGCAGGCCCAGCAGACCCTCCGGCAGCAGCTGGACTATCTGGCGGCGTACCCCGGATATCTGGATACCATCCACGAAAATGCCGCCAACATGCCCACCCTGTCCATTTTCATGGACAGCAGCGCCGGGAAATTCCATGCGGAAAACGTGAAGAAAACGGACCGGGACTTTCCCCGCAGCACGGATGTGTCCCTGACCCTGACGGAGACTGCCGGACTGGAGAATTTCTTGCAGGACAGTGTGGTGTCCGTGTGCATTCTGCTGTGGATGCTGGTGACGGTACTGCGGCTGACGGAGGAGCGCCGCAGCAGTCTGCGATACCTGGTGTTTGGCAGCCCCCGAGGCCGGACATGGCTGGCCCTGCGCCGGGTGGGGATCCTGGGCCTTTCCGCCGCCCTGGGCACAGCCCTTCTGATGCTGACGGGCCTTGTCACCGACAGTCTGCTGTACGGCGGGCTGGGTGACCTGTCCGCCGCCGCCCAGTCCAGCGAAATTTTTCAGAATTTCCCGTACCCGCTGACGCTTCGTCAGGTGCTTTGGGCGTATTACCTGCTAAAAACTCTTGGTATGTGGCTGATGGGATTGCTGCTGTGGCTGATTCTTCAGCTGATCCACCATTTGCAGACGGCTATGGTGGCCGCCGCCGCATTTCTGGCGGTGGAATACAGTCTGTTCGCCTTTGTGCCGGACAGCTATGCCATCGTGGCCCTTCGGTATATCAACGTGTTTTCCTTCGTCGGTATGGAAAAAACGTTTCTGCACTATCTGAATATCAACCTGCTGGGTCGGGCGGTAAACGGAGCCATGCTGTGTACCGCCCTTCTGCCGGTGCTTTTGGTGCTGGCTGCGGCAGGAGCCGTGGTCTATGCCGGACATCACCGGCCCATAGCAGGAGCCAACGTGTTCCAGCGTCTGGCGGCCCGGCTGCGTCCCGTGTTTTCCCGGGCCTCCGGCCGGCTGACCCTGACGGGGTTCGAGTTCAAGAAAATCCTATGGTATCATAAGGGACTGCTGGTGCTGCTGGTCTTTGCCCTTTGGTGCTTCCGGGCAGCCGCAGCTCCTACGGCGGACGTGTCCCTGTACGACACAGATACCGCCGCCTTCCAGAATGAGTTCCAGGGCCCTGCCACGGAGGACACCCTCCGGGCCATCCGGGCCCGCATAGCGGAGGTGGAAGGCTGGCCGGAGTCCGAGATCCGATCCACCCAGCTGGCGGCCCTGTCCGCCGTGGAGACCGAGGCCCTGGAAAAGCAGGATACCGGCCTGTGGGTGCTGAATCCGGCGCCCATGTTCACTCTGTGCGGCGGCGATGTGGGCGGCAGTCAGCGTATTCCGTCCATGGCGGCACTGCTGACGGTGGCGCTGCTGACGGCAGGCGTCTTCGCCGGAGAGCGGCAGCAGCGAATGCTGCCGCTGCTGCAGACCACGCCCCGGGGCCGCCGCCGGGAGCCTCGCTGCAAGCTGGCCCTGTCTGCCCTGCTGGCGGCGGCGGTATGGTTGACTCTGACCCTGCAGCAGGTGTACCAGGTTTCGTCGTATTACGGCGGCCTGACGGCCCTGTCCGCCCCGCTGCGCAGTGTGACCTATTTTGCAGACCTGGCCGCAGACTGCACCGTGGGACAGTGGCTGGCCGGATGCCTGCTGCTGCGGCTGCTGGTGCTGCTGGCTGCCGCCATGACCGGGTGCCTGCTGTCGAGCCTGTGCCGGACGGTGAACGCTGCCGTGGTGGTATGCTGCGCCGGCCTGGTGGGCCCGGCGGCCCTGGAGCTGGTGGGAGTGCGCGCGGCAGGCATCCTGTCCCTGGCCCGCCTGTGGACGCCTGTTACCTGCTCCTTGTACGTCTATCTCATTCCCCTGGCTCTGCTGGTAGTCTGCCCCCTTCTGTGCGTGCGGCGCAGGCCCAGGGTCTGATACTGATTCCTGATTAAAAAATTTAATCAGGAATCCCGTGCGCTACGCGCACGCACAGCGTGCAAGGGCACGCTGTGACGTCCCATACAAAACCTGACGCACCTTCGGTGCTATAAAAAGCTTTTCAAGCTTTTTAACAGGTTTTGGTATGATCTGTATAATTCAAGCTGCCCTGCGTACAAAGCAGGGCAGCTTCAGCCTGTCAAAGACCCCCTGCTTTCACGCGGCGAAAGCAGGGGGTTCTCTTGCGATATGGGGTGCGCTTATTGGTCCGGGTTGGTGGTGAACAGGCCCACCACGTCCTCCAGGGCCAGGCTCAGGGTGATGGCCTGGGCCTTGGTGCTGGGGCCAGCCTGGGCCATGATGGCCTGCATGATGGCGTTTTTCTCACCGGTGGGGGCCACGATGAAGATCATCTCCCGCTCCTCGGCGATGGACATGCCGAAAAACTTCCCGGCGTCCTCGGCGCCGGTGGAGCGGGTGTGGACAATGGTGCCGCCACGGGCTCCGGCGGAACGGGCCGCCTCCATGACCTTATCGGTGTAGCCCTGGTTGGCGATGGCAACGATCAGCTGATAGGCCGCTTCCTTCATAGTATGGTCCTCCTCAATGTCGATTTCCGGGGCCTTGGAGGGGTCGCCGGAGGTCAGGTAGTTCATGGCGGACTTGCCGCCGATGCTGCTCAGGGGCAGGCAGACGGCGATGCCGCTGCCGGGGGCGGTCAGGTGCATGGTGGACACCAGCTCCTTCACCAGGATCTCCTTGCAGGCGGGCGTCACCACGGAGAACAGCACGGCCTTCTCCGTGGCCTCCAGGCCCAGATAGCTCAGCACATCGTCGCTGGCGGTGCCCCGGCCCAGGGCCGTGAACACCACCGGCGCGCCGAAGGCCCGGTAAAAATCCACAAACCGGCCGGAGCCAACCACCCGGTTGGTGATGGTGATCATAAGATACAGTCGTTTCATTGGGTTTCCTCCTATGCCAGCTCGATGATCTCTTCCACTTCGGCCACGGCCACGGGGGCGGTGCGCTTGATGCGGCGTTTATAGCTGACGCCCAGCAGCTGGATGGTCACCAGGGGGGTCATGGCCACCATGGCCACCACGCCGAAGGCATCGGTGACCACGTTGCCGCCCAGGGCGTCGCAGGCGCCCATGGCGAAGGGCAGCAGGAAGGTGGCGGTCATGGGACCGGAGGCCACGCCGCCGGAGTCGAAGGCGATGGAGGTGAAGATCTTCGGCACCACGAAGGACAGGATCAGACTCAGGGCATAGCCCGGCAGCAGGAACCACATGATGGAGATGCCCGTCAGCACCCGGATCATGGCCAGGGCCAGGGACACGGACACGCCGATGGACAGAGCCAGATTCATGGCGCTGGCGGGGATGGAGCCGGCAGTGATCTCCTCCACCTGACGGTTGAGGATGTGGACGGCGGGCTCCGCCGCCACGATGAAGTAGCCGATGACCATGGCGATGGGGATCAGCACCCAGCTGCACTCCAGGGAGGCGATGCTCTGGCCCAGGAAGTTGCCCACGGGCATGAAGCCCACGTTGACGCCGGTCAGGAACAGCACCAGGCCCAGATAAGTATACAGGAAGCCCACGATCATGCTCATGACCTGGCGGCGGTTCAGGCGGCGGGTCAGCAGCTGGAAGATCAGGAAGAACCCGGCAATGGGGGCCAGGGACACCAGAATTTCCTTAAAATACTCCGGCAGAGCGTGGGTATAGGAGCGGAACATCTCCACGGTGTCCTGGGCGTCGGGCACGGTCACCGGGGTGTAGCTGCTGCCGTCGGGCTTGTATAAAAGGCCCAGCAGCAGCACCGTCAGGATGGGGCCGATGGAGCACAGGGCCACCAGACCGAAGCTGTCGCCTCCGGCGTGCTTGTCGTTGCGGACGGCGCTGACGCCCACGCCCAGGGCCATGATAAAGGGCACGGTCATGGGGCCGGTGGTGACGCCGCCGGAGTCGAAGGCGATGGACCAGAAGTCCGGGGACACGAACATGGCCAGGGTGAACACCACTGCATAAAACCCGATGAGCAGATAGGACAGGGGAATGCCCAGCAGGATACGCAGCAGAGCGATGACCAGGAACACGCCCACGCCCAGGGCCACGGACCAGATGATGACGTCGTTTTCAATGGCGGGAACCTGACTGGCCAGAACCTGCAGGTCCGGCTCCGCCACGGTGATGATCACGCCGATCAGGAAGCTGATGGCCACGATGATCCACACCTTCTTGGAGCGGGTGATTTCCTTACCCACGGCCTCGCCCAGGGGGATCATGGACATCTCGGAGCCCAGGGAAAACAGCCCCATGCCCACGATCAGCAGAAGGCTTCCCACCAGGAAGGCCATCATGGCGTTGTTGGACACCGGGGTCACGGTGAAGCACAGCAGCAGGACGATGGCCGTGATGGGCAGCACCGAGGTCAGGGACTCCCGCATGGGCTTGCGGAAAATGGCCAGGACCTGGCCCTTTTCCCGGTGCTTCCGGCGCAGGCGGGCCTGTTGGGTCAATAGATCAGGTTTCTTGCGAGACAACAAACGATTCCTCCTTCATCCATTCCGTTCATCAAAACGATAGCGTACCTGTCCGGGCTGACGGGCAGATACGCAATCTCTACCATTAGTATTTATCATACCATAAATCCCACATTCCGGCAAGAAAGAATCTGTAAAAATTTTGTGAACCTGTGACAAGAGAAAACCCTTGTCAGACGGGTGAAAATCGAAAAAACCGGTCTTTTTTGCAAGATTATTCCCGGCGGGCTACGAGAAAATATTTGCATCAAGATGAAAAAATATGAAAAATACGCCTTGACAAATGGCGCGGATGGTGCTAATATGCACCCGTCAACGAAAAACCGCCGCACCTGCGGCGAGAAAGGGACTGCGCCATGACGAAGCTGCTCTGCAACAACAGCATGATGATGACCATGATGCACATGTGCGGCATGTGCATGCTTTGCTATGGCAAAAATGGTCATTCTCTTTCATCACCTGCCTGAATGAAGCGTTTGCGGCAGCGGAAGGTCAATGACCTTCCGCTGTTTTTTTGCTGTGCGAAAGCATGGCAGAATAAGAAAGGAGCTGAAAAACCATGCGCCTGATGCCGGGCCTGCTGAACCTGCTGGATGACCGAATGTGGCCCCGGGCCGCCGGACGTTCCATCCATTCTGAAAACCAACCAATCACCGAATTAATGATAACAAGGAGATAATACATCATGAAAAAGACTTCCGTGAAGCTGACGGCGCTGGTTCTGGCGCTGGTCCTGTCCCTGTCCCTGGCCCTGACGGGCTGCGGCTCCAAGAGCACCTCCCTGAAGATCGCCGTTCCCAACGACACCACCAACGAGGCCCGGGCCCTGCTGCTACTGCAGGAGAACGGCATTATCAAGCTGCGGGACGGCGCAGGCATTACCGCCACCAAGAACGACATTGTGGAGAACCCCTATAACGTGGAGATCGTAGAGGCCGAGGCCGCCCGTCTGCCCGATATGCTGAAGGACGCCGACTACGCCGTTATCAACTCCAACTACGCCATCAACGCCGGGCTGAACCCCGTGAAGGACTCCCTGGCCATCGAGGGCTCCTCCTCCGCCTATGCCAACATCCTGGCCGTGAAGGAGGGCAACGAGAATACCCCCAAGATCCTGGCCCTGAAGGCCGCTCTGGAGAGCCGGCAGGTGGCCAGCTTCATCGAGAGCAAGTATAACGGCTCCGTGGTCAGCACCGTCACCAACCCCGGCAATGGCTATGACGATTCCGTGGATTACGACGCCCTGAAGGGCCAGACCATCACCGTGGCCGCCTCCCCCACGCCTCACGCCGAGATCCTGGAGGTCGCCAAGGAGATCCTGGCCGCCAAGGGCATCACCCTGGACATCCAGGTTTACAACGACTATGTGGTGCCCAACACCGTGGTGGACGACGGTACCCTGGACGCCAACTATTTCCAGCATCTGCCCTATCTGGAGGACTTCAACGCCGAGAACAACACCCACATCGTGTCCGTCAGCGCCATCCATGTGGAGCCCATGGGCCTGTATGGCGGCCTGCAGACCAGCCTGGACGCTCTGAAGGCTTCCAAGTAACCGTTTATCAACAACAGAAGGGGAGGCAACAGCCTTGATCGAATTACAGCATGTCAGCAAGACCTTTGAAAACGCCGGCGGGCGGGTGGACGCCCTGCGGGACGTGTCCCTGACCATCGCCGACGGGGATATCTATGGCATCATCGGCATGAGCGGCGCAGGCAAGAGCACTCTGGTCCGCTGCATCAATATGCTGGAGCGGCCCACGGAGGGCCGGGTCATCGTCAACGGCCAGCAGCTGGACGCCATGACCCCGGCCCAGCTGCGGGCGGCCCGGCGGGAGATCACCATGATCTTCCAGCGGTTCAACCTGCTGATGCAGCGCACCTGTTTGCAGAACATCTGCTTCCCCATGGAGCTGGCCGGGGTGGGCCGGAAGGAGTCCCAGACCAAGGCCCGGCAACTGCTGGAGCTGGTGGGCCTGCCGGATAAGGCCCAGGCCTATCCCGCGCAGCTCTCCGGCGGCCAGCAGCAGCGCATTGCCATCGCCCGGGCTCTGGCCACCAATCCCAAGGTGCTGCTGTGCGACGAGGCCACCAGCGCCCTGGATCCCAAAACCACCCGGCAGATCCTGGAGCTGATTCAGGACATCAACCGCAAGCTGGGCATCACCGTGGTGGTCATCACCCACCAGATGAGCGTGGTGAAGGAGATCTGCACCCACGTGGCCATCCTGGACGACGGCGAGGTGGTGGAGGACGGCCTGGTATCGGCGGTGTTCTCCGCCCCCAAGTCCCAGGCGGCCCGGCACCTGGTATTCCCCGGCGGGGCCGACGCGGCAGTGTCCGACCCCAGCCAGGAGCGGCGCATCCGGCTGATCTTCCGCAGCGCCCAGACCACGGCCATCCCCATGGTGGCCCGGCTGGCGGCGGAGGAGAGCATCTATGCCAACGTCATCTCCGCCAGCACCCAGAAGCTGTCGGAGGAGGTTTACGGCAGTATGCTGCTGGGCATCCCCAACAGCCAGTTTGACCGGGCCTGGCAGTTTTTCCGGACTATCCCCAATTTGCAGGCAGAGGAGGTAAGCGTGGATGTACAGTGATCTGTTTACGGCGGAGTCCCTGGCGGAGCTGAAAACCGCCTTTCTGACCCAGTTTCCCATGGCACTGTGGGAGACCTTCTATGTGACGGTGCTGTCCACCGCCCTGGCCATCCTGCTGGGCCTGCCTCTGGGGGTGTTGCTGGTGGCGGGGGAGAAGGACGGCGTCCTGCCCCTGCCGAAGCCGGTGCTGTCGGCATTGAACGTCATCATCAATTTGCTGCGGTCCATCCCGTTCCTGATTCTGATGATCATGGTGTTTCCCCTGTCCCGGCTGATCATCGGCACCGCCGTGGGTACCACGGCCACCATCGTCCCCCTGGTGGTGGCGGCATTCCCCTTTGTGGCAAGACTGGTGGAGAGCAGCCTGCGGGAGGTAGACCCCAACATCATCGAGGCGGCCCAAAGCATGGGCGCCACGCCCATGCAGATCATCTGCAAGGTGATGATTCCCGAAAGCGTGCCGTCCCTGATCCAGAATGTCACCATCTCACTGACCACCATTCTGGGCTACTCCGCCATGAGCGGCATCATCGGCGGCGGCGGCCTGGGCAAGGTCGCCATCGACTACGGCTATTACCGGTATAAATACCTGGTGATGTTTGCGGCGGTGATTCTGCTGATTCTGCTGGTGCAGCTGTTCCAGACGGTGGGCACCAAGCTGGCCGTGAAGTGCGACAAGCGGCTGAAAAAGTGATAAAGAGCTGAAAAAATCCCGCGCCGGTTCCGGCGCGGGATTTTTTGAATGCGGAATAGAGGCTTACTTGCCCATGTTCATCTGAGCGGCGACCTCGGCGGCGAAGTCCTCCTGCTTCTTCTCAATGCCCTCGCCGGTCTGGAAGCGAACGGCGGTGACGAACTTCACGGAACCGCCCAGCTTCTTGGCGGCGTCGGCAATGTAGTGCTCCACGGTGCCCTGGAACAGGTCGCTGCGGACGAACTCCATCTGCAGCAGGCAGTTCTCCTCATAGAACTTGTTCATCTTGCCCATGACGATTTTCTCCTTGACCTGGGCGGGCTTGGAGGCCATCTTGGGATCGCTGTCCATCAGAGCCAGGGCGATCTTCTTCTCCTCGGCCAGAACGTCCTCGGTGACCTGGGACTTATCCCAGAAGCGGGGATTCAGAGCGGCGATCTGCATGGCGACGTTCTTGCCGATCTCGGAGGCGTCCACGCCCTCCACGGCCAGGTTCACCAGAACGCCGATCTTGCCGCCGGCATGGACATAGCCCACGCTGGTGTTCTCGGCGAAGCGGACGAAGCGGCGGATCTGCAGGTTCTCGCCGATGGACATGACCTTCTCGGGCATGGTCTCGGACACGGTCAGCTCGGTGCCGGGATACTTGCAGTTCATCAGGGCGTCCACATCGGCGGGGTCGTTATCCAGAACGGCCTTGGCGATATCCTTGACGAAGGCGACGAACAGGTCGCTCTTGGCGCAGAAGTCGGTCTCGCAGTTGACTTCCACCAGGGCGCCCACGCCGTTCTCCACCAGGGCATAGGACATACCCTCGGCGGCAATACGGCCGGCCTTCTTGGCGGCCTTGGCCAGGCCCTTCTCGCGCAGATACTCAACGGCCTTGTCCATGTCGCCGTCGCACTCGGTCAGGGCCTTCTTGCAGTCCATCATGCCCACGCTGGTCATCTCGCGCAGGGTCTTCACATCAGCAGCAGTAAAAGACATTCTTAGTTCCTCCAATTTCATAATAATACGGTAAAAGGGGCAGGGCATACACCCTGCCCCGTGGTTACGCGGTGATACAGCCTGAAGATATACGCTTACTCAGCGGTTTCCTGGGCGGCTTCCTCGGTCTGCTCGCCCTGACGGCCTTCGATCATGGCGTTGGCCATAATGGAGGAGATCAGGCGGATGGCGCGGATGGCGTCATCGTTGCCGGGGATGGGATAGTCGATCTCGTCGGGATCGCAGTTGGTATCGGCGATGGCCACAACGGGGATGCCCAGACGATGGGCCTCGGCGATGGCGTTGCGCTCCTTGCGGGTGTCCACGATGAACAGGGCACCGGGCAGCTTCTTCATTTCCTTCACGCCGCCCAGATACTTCTCCAGCTTCTCGATCTCGCCCAGGTGCTTGATGACTTCCTTCTTGGGCAGCATATCGAAGGTGCCGTCGGCCTGCATGGTCTTGAGCTGGTTCAGGCGGTCGATACGGGTGCGCATGGTCTTGAAGTTGGTCATCATGCCGCCCAGCCAGCGGGCGTTGACATAGTACATATTGCAGCGCAGAGCCTCTTCCTTGATGGCCTCCTGAGCCTGCTTCTTGGTGCCCACGAACAGCAGGGACTGGCCGCTCTCGGACAGCTGACGCACGAAGTTATAGGCCTCCTCCAGCTTCTTCACGGTCTTCTGCAGATCGATGATATAGATGCCGTTGCGCTCGGTGTAAATGTAGGGGGCCATCTTGGGGTTCCAGCGGCGGGTCTGGTGACCGAAGTGGACACCGGCCTCCAGCAGGGCCTTCATGGATACGACGTTCTGGTTAGCCATGGTTTCATTTCTCCTTTGATTTTTAGTTTGTTGCCTCCAGGAGCTTCCTCCCCCCGGCCAACCTTGCGGCACCGACCGAAAGTCCGCCCCTGTGCGGAATGCTGAAATATCATACCACAGTCTATAGCTGTTTGCAAGGGATTTTTTGCGGCTTTCCCGGAAAAGGCAAGTTGTAATATGTATTTTGACAGGTGGGACCTGTCGAAATACAGGGTCGGATCAAGGCTCAGAAGGTATGGAGGTACATCCAATGGAAGAAAAGGTATTTGTAGGGTACAATTTTGGATAGTTCCAGAATGACGAGGGACGGATGCAGGACTACTGCAATGTGTTCATGCTGGAGGACTTCGGTGGGCAGGAAAGCAACGACTACCACTTTGCTGGTCAAAAGGCCGTGAAGTACGGCTGCGTAAGCCCGGATGTTTTCAAGGACATCAAGGTTGGCATGAAGGTCCGCTGCTTCTTTGATTCTAAGAAGAAGGTCTCCTATATGGTTGCTGTGAACAAGACGTAAGGCCGTATTCCCGCAAAAAACACGGGGAGGTCGCTCCTCCCCGTGTGCCCCCCCGCTAACAGGGGGGTACTACCTACAAAGACAGCCAAAAGGGGGGCGTTTTGTGGATGGTGAAAAGCAGAACATTGTCTTATATGATTGGTTGTCCTTCACATCGAAAAAGCATACACCGGAGGAGCTGATCTCCGCTATGGGCCTGTCAAGCTGTCCATGGCAGGAGATCAAAGGGGCCCACGGCTATCGTGACCGCAAGTATTTCTCCAGCATCAGCGTGCATTACAATGGCCGGGAGGATATGAGCGTATGGGTGGAGATGTCCGGACAGGGCTGCCGTGCCTTTGAATCCATCTCCCAACTGGGCTGGCCCGGCCTGTTTTCCTTCATCTCCGAAAGCGGTCTGAAGATCACCCGTCTGGATGTGGCCTTTGACGATCATACCGGAATCCTGCATATGCGGGATATTATCGAAGATACACAGGACGGGAATTTTGTAAGCCGTTCGGACTATTGGGAAACGGTGCTGTCCTCCAAGGGCTCCACCGTACAGATCGGGAGCCCGCAGAGTAAGGTTCTGGTCCGCATCTACGACAAGGCCCGTGAGCGGCATTGCGAGGAGGGCACACACTGGAATCGTGTGGAGCTTCAGCTGCGGGATGATCGTGCGATCCAGTTCACCCGGCTGCAGCTTCCCATAGGGGAGGCGTTTTCCGGGGTACTGCTGAATTACCTGCGGTACGTGATGCCGGACGGGGAGGATAGCAACCGCTGGCGTTGGCCTATGCGACCCTATTGGCTGGATATGCTGGAGGTGCTGACGCCTATCAGCATCTATACAGCTCCGGGTCTGGAGTATAACGTGGATCGCTGCCGGGAGTATGTGGTGAATCAGGCAGGCAACGCCATTGACTGTCTGATCAAGATATATGGATTGAATGAGTTTCGGACCATGATAGACAATCGTTCGACTTCGACAAATCCCAAGTATGAAAATCTGGTGCAGCAATATCGCTTTGAGCGTCTGGCTGCCCGCTGTGGTCGTGTATTCGGATGAATGGTATACAGCTTTTTTGGATGATATGGCGCTGCCTGCGCCATGTGTGGTATAGATACAGGAGCAAACTGATGAGATTCTGGGGTAGGTTCAAATGGGCGCTGGTAGGCGGTCTCGGCTATATGGCAGCCCGCTTTCTGTTTCAGGGCCTCCGGACACTGATAGGAGGATAGTATGGCCATCAAGAACAACATCCGCAGCATCCGGTTTTCGGACGAGCTGATGGAGATCATCAACAATCAGGTAGGAGACAACTTCAACCAGCGGTTTGAACGGCTGGTATATAACTGCTATATGCTGCTGCCGGAAAAGGAGCGGCAGCTGAGGGAGCTGGAGAATCAGATCGCCCAACGGCGTAGGCAACTGGAGGACTTGGTAAACCGTTATCATTCGGCGGCTGGCTGCCTGCGGTCTCTGGAATACCAGCTGCGTGATATGCAAAGCCAGCTGTCCAAGCTGGCCGGTATGGATTCGTAACACAGGAACAACACGCTGCGGATCTGATCTGCAAGCCGACCAGCTGCACAGCGTGTTACATGGCGGGGTGTGAGTAATGGTAGCTGGCCGGGCTCTCAACCCGGAGATGGAGGTTCGATTCCTTCCCCCGCAACCATGATTTTCAGGAAAGGAGGAGTGCTTGAGGCCAGTTCTGCTACTTCTGTTGCCACCATCCTTGGCAACGTGAGCAGCATCAAGACGGTGGTGGGCGATGTCTGGGACGTCATGACTGCCAATCCGATCTTGTGCGTGTTCATCTGCGTTTCCCTTCTGAGCGCCGGCTTTGCCGTGTTCCGCAAGGCCAAGCGTGCCGCCCGTGGCTGATGCTGCGGCTTGGGGGTGTGGGGTTCGCCCCATACCCCCACATTTTTTTGGAGGTCAATGTTATGCCTACAACACTGCCGTGGTATAACCACTGCTACGCCGCCCGCTTCCCGGTGCTGCTGGAGGGCGTGGGGAAGCTGTTCAGCGGCACCTTCGATGCGATCTATTCGGACACCCAGACGGACACGCTGGCTGTGTTCCTGAGCTGCACTGTGTTAGCGCTGGTGGCGGCTCTGTTTTTCACCCTTTGGCATAATACGAAAAAGTGAGGTATTTTTATGGTCAAGTTTCTGGTTACCAGTGTAGTGGTGCTGATTTGCCTGTTCCTGATGGCGCTGCTGCTGTGTCTGATGGTCTGGGTCATTACCCGGCTGCTGCGGTTTCTGTTCCCCCAGCGCTTCCGGCCCGCTCAGGTCCCGGTCAAAAAGAAAAAGAAGAAGCCCTCCCCGGCCGTGACCGAGGAGGACGAGGAGTAACACATTTTTGCCGCCTGGCTCCCGGCAGCTGCAGCAATTTTGTGTGACAGATAAAAATCCCCGGCATAGCCGGGGATGGAGGTTAGTCTTTGATTCGCTCTAATTCTTTGCAGAATTGCTCCGTTGCAGCCTTGATTTTTTTAAGCTGCTTGGCTTCTTCCTTGCTGATTTGACTATCGTCCTTCATGGCAGCCATTTCACAGGACTGGAGAAAGGTTTTCGTCATGGCCTGCATATTCAGTATTTGGGCGTGTATGTAGTGATTCATGCCGTCCCTCCTTTTTTAACATCTTAGCACAAGAAAGGTGGTATTTCAACAAGATGCGGCATAAATTTTATCATTTTACAGCTATGGTATGCCTTGTGCTGTTGCTGCTGCCTGTTCTCATGTGTCGGTCAGACGCTATTGAAGTGGCGACCACTTATCAAGGAAAGATTTTGAAAAGCGATGTACTGGATGATGCTGTAACAGAGGAATGGACGGAATTGACATTAGACGCATTGGCTGATCTATGTGTTTCCTTTAATACAGACCCCGGTTGGGATGCGATTTTCGGTTTCTACTTTCCCGGTGTTGATCTTGTGAAGAAGAGTGCCACGCTTATGATTTCGGATGAGTTGGGCCTATACTATATTGCTGTCAAGCAAGATGGCGAATTGCGTGTGCTCTGTAATCAGCATGGATATCCGTTTTATGCGAATTTGAGTTCCGTTACGGCTTATTGGCTCAGTCTTGTAAAGATTCAGTTGGCGGATATCAATGATAAAATCGTCCCCCTGTTGCAGTCTATTGATACTCGCTTGCAGAATACCTTCACCCGTGTAGCCGCCATTTATACAAATACCAGTCGGTTTCTTTCGAACATCGACGAGACTTCTAAGGACATTAACACGCAGTTCCGGGATTTTGTGAACGGGCATACGGTGGATGATCTCATTGGCGCCATTGAGAATATCTCCGGAGGAGATCATAGCGGCATTGTGAGCTTGCTGGGCCAGATAGATGACCACCTGACCGCCGTTAAGTTAGCCATTGAGGGCATTACCATCCCGGTGAACCCGGCTTATGACGATACGTCGCTGAGGGCCTTGGTGTCCTCTATTGACAAGAAATTGGACGAGCTCCCCGGCGGCAGCGTCACAGCAGACCTCCAGCCGGTGGTGGATGCCATAGATCGCTTGAATGAGAACGTCTCCCTGATCTCCACGCTGTCCGTCCATAAGCTCTTCGGCGTGTCGGTGGTTCCTGCCACCTCTGGTCTGCGGTATCGGGACGGTGTCTTTACCTATTGGGTTACACCTGACCCCATCCTGACCATGACGGCGCTGGACTGGTCTTTTGATTCCACTGGCGATACCAATGGGGAATCCGGGGAGATAGAATTGCCCTTCGAGACAACAGGTATCACCCTGTCCTTCTCGGACCCGGCCCTGCTGGAGGATGGTTTCTATGGCTGCCTTGCCACGTCGGATGGGGAGCTTCTGGAGGTGGATTCCGGCTCCTTTACGGAGCATAACGGTAAGTACCTCTATACCTTCTCCGATCTCCACCAGCCGTCCTCCGTGACCCTGACCATTGACTCTGGCAATATGGAGCTGCTGGCGAAGGATTTGTCTATCTCTGCCGCCCATATCGTGGGGCATAACGGCTCTACGGATAAGGTGGCGTTCTATGCCGACGGTGCCTATTACGATATCCCCCTGATGGACGCAGACGGCAGACCCTGTCTCATGCAGGCCGCTATTTTTAATGAGGGCTACGGTACGGATTACCAGAGTACCCTTACACGGGATGCAGACGGTGTCTGGCATCTGACGGTAGGCAGCGAGCCGGACAAGCTGCTGTCCGCCGACTGCGGAGCCAAGCTGGACGCCGCCTTGACGTGGAATAAGGATTATACGTGGTTCTCGTGGTTCTATGGCTACTCTGCCTCTTTTCAGGGCTGGCTGAGTGATCAGCTGGGCAGTCTGCATCTCGGAGGAGAGACGGACCTGTCCACCGTTACCTCCCGGCTGGACACCATCATCAAGGAGCTGCAGAGCAGCAGCGGCGATACGGCGTGCAGCCATACCTATCAGCAGGAGGCCACACAGGAAGCTACCTGTATCCTGCCGGGTCTGCTGGTCTCCACCTGCACCAAGTGCGGGGAGAGCTACTCGGAGATCGTCGCCGCTCTGGGCCATGACTGGAAATGCACGGATCATGTGGAAGCCGTCAAGGATGCAGAGACCGGCGAGGTGCTCCAGTCCGGCTACGATATCTATACCTGCTCCCGCTGCGGAGATTCCTACAAGGACTATTCCGGCTCCGGGGCCCCGGAGGACGATTACGGCGACAGCAGCATTTCCAAGCTGGTGGTGCGTTTGTTCTCCAAGCTGGGTACGCTGGCCGGGAAGCTCATTTCCAGCATCATCCATCTGTTTGATAAGCTGCTCTCCGGCGTGGATCAGATCATCACCCGGTTCAATGAACTGACGGCTCAGATCACCGGCTTTGGCGGTGAGTATCCCGCATGGCTCTCTGGCTTCTGGGGTATCCTGCCGCAGGAGTTCCAACTGGCGCTGAGCTTCGCCGTGCTGTGTATGGCGCTGGGACTCGTGGGCAAAAAGCTGCTGTTTACGTGAGGTGTACTATGTCGGAGTTTTTGAAACCGCTGCTGGGTATTGCCAACATGATCGTCAGCCTGATCAACGGCCTGATCGTGGGGGCAGTGACCTTTGTCATTAATCTGCTGGACGGGCTGGATTCTGTGGACAGCCTGCTGGAGCACGCCATTTCCTCTATCTCCGGCTTCTTTGAAGCGTTCCTGAATCTGGGGACGAAGCTGTTTCCCTTTCTGCCGGAGGAATGGTCTGCGATCCTGCAAACAACGCTGATCGTGCTGGTGGTGGGGCTCATCATAAAGAAGAAGGTGATCCGTTGAATGAGCTGGGCTCGGTGCTGCTGGCCGTGGTGTCTGTCCTGCAGATGGAATTTACCCTGTATGACCTGACGTTTTCGTTTTGGCAGCTCCTGTTATTCCTGATCGTGGCAAGTGCCGTGATCTATCTGATCGTAAGGTGGGTGAGTGACCAATGAAATATCTGTCGCTGCTTATGACGGTTTGTGCTCTGCTGACCATGTGCATCCTTCCGGCCCATGCCATCTCCCCGGAGGAGATGGAGCCCTTCACCGTCTATGACGAGGAAGGCAACGTGATCCACTCGGACGCAGCTGCGCCGGAGGAGACATCGTCTCTCTTTCTGACGAAGCCCTTCGAGAGCTACACCGTCACAGAGGGCTTCTGTCTCCTGTTTCTGCTGCTGGGCTTTTGCTGGTGCGTGTGGAAGATCATCAAAGGAGGTCTGTTCTAATGGCCAATGTCGTGGCGCAATTCTTCTCTATCATCGGGCCCAGCGTGGACCCGCCGACCAATATGCAGGAGCTGATCCCGTATCTGCTCACGGCGTTTATCGGTATCGTGCTGGTGGTCTGCACCTTCCGGCTCATTGGTGCGGTGGCCTCGGCCATCGTCAACTGGCGGAGATTCTGATATGGCCCTTGTGATCCTGATCGTGCTGGCCGTTTGTCTCTTCAGCTTTCCTACGCTGCGGTGTGCCGTGTTCCATCCTGTACATCTGGTGCGCTACGGCATTTCCGATCTGCTTCGCTACATCAAGTATGAGCGTTGGAACGAGTGTCAGACAGGCGAGCTGGTGGCCTATGTGGGCTTGTTCGGCAAGGGAAAGACTCTCTCCGCCGTCCATAAGGTAGTCTCCATGTATCACCGCTATAACGGCAGGGCTGTCTATGACCGAGATCGCCAGATGTGGGTGGAGCAGCGGGTGAAGGTCCTGTCCAATGTGGCGCTGAGTATCCCCTATGAGGATTTCGTTTCGCTGCAACAGGTGGTCCTCTGCGCTGAGAAGAACGGAGCCTATGACAAAGAGAACGATACCCTGACGGTAACGTTGGTGCTGGGCGATGAATTCAGCGTCCAGATGAACAGCCGGAACTTCAAGAGCAACATCGATCCGCTGTTCTTGAATACCTTGCTGACCTGCCGTCACTATCACATCAGCCTCTACTATACCGCTCAGCGCTTCGGCCATGTGGATGCGCTGCTGCGGCAGGTAACCAGCTATGTGGTGGACTGCGACAAGCTATGGCGTTTCCAGCGGCAAAACCTCTATGATGCATGGGAGATGGAGAACGCCACCAATACCCAGCTGCTGACACCTATCTCCCGGCGCTGCTGGTTCGTGCTGAACAAGGACTATGACGCCTATAATACGCTGGCCTGTGTGGGCAATCTCCAGAAATCCTTCCGGGAGGGGGATATGATGACCGAGGAGGAGATACTGTCGCTGCGCCGGAACGAACAGCAGGCCAACATGGACGGCGTTGTAAAGCCCTCCCGAAAGTGGCGAAGAACGCAGAAGAAGCTCAGAAAGTAACACAGCCTGAGTTGGCAGCGGATCTGATCCGGAGAGCAGCTGCGTGCATATTGTGTTACAGGGGGCCCCGCACCAAGGCTTTAGCCGTGCGGGGCCCTTCCCGTTATGCTGCTTCGGAGGGGGATTTCCACGCAAGACTTTTCCGGGGGTATTGATTCATCCAGTCCTGCACCCGGCGGATCTGCCGGTCTGTGATCTGGTCGAAGTTGGTCCCCTTGGGGAAGAACCGGCGGATCATCCGGTTGTGATTCTCATTGCAGCCCTTTTCCCATGCGGAATAGCTGTGGCAGTAATACATATCAAAGCGCTGGCCTTTCCGCCGGCAGCTTTTCCGCAAAAGGTCGTATTGCAGGAACTCGCTGCCGTTATCTGTGGTGATGCTTTTGAATTTCCGCTGGAAATCCGGTGTTCTGCGTTCCAGCCGATCTATGGCCCGGCGGATGGTTTCCGCCCTCCGATCCGGCAGCTTCATGATGATCTCCTGACGGCTCATGCGCTCTGTCAGGGTCAGCAGCACACTTTTCCCGCCCTTACAGCTGACCACCAAGTCCATTTCCCAGTGTCCGTATTCCAGCCGCTGGGCGATGTGATCCGGTCTGGCCTCTATGCTCGGCAGCTTAGGATGAGCGATTCGGCGTTCCTGACCTTTGGCTTTGGGACGCTTCTTCCATTTCTCCCAGAGATGCTGATTGCTCAGTGTCAGGAACACTTGTTTTTCGATATAGCTGTACAGGGTGTTCACGCTGATGTTGGTAGCGAAGCCTTCCTTCCGGGCCGCTGCCAGAGCTGCAGCAGGCGAATAGCGGTCCTGCAATATCTTCTGTTCCAGATACTCGGCATAGGCATGATCCGTTCCGATCTTCAAGGGCCTGCCCTTGGCCGTCTGGTTGTACTCTGTGACCTGCTGTGCTTTCTGGGCGGAGTAGCGTTCCTCCTCCCAATAGTCGCAGGTGTGCAGATAGGTCCCCCGGCGTATCTCGTTGTAGATGGTCTGCCGGGAGAAGCCCAGCTTCCGGGCAATGTAGGATATGGAGCGTTTCTCGCCCAGCAGTGTCTCCAGCCGGATACGCTCCGGGTAGGTCATGTAGTGCGCCATTTCTGTTCCTCCATCTCCTCGTTTTCCCCATTGTAACACATTTCCCCGGCCGCTGCCAACTGCCTGGCGCTGCTTTTGTGTGACAGCGTTTTCTTTCTCAGAGAATTCTTCCGAGGACGAAAAAAATACCCGTCAATATCTTGACGGGTATTTTTTGACGGTCCCGGCAGCGTCCGAAGGCTGCGCTGTATCTCGTCCTGCTGATTGGTCATGCCAGGTATCCCATGCCCGAAGGCATCCTCCCGGCGGGTCCGGCCCCCTGTTGCTTTTGCATCACTTGTCAATTTTCTTCTTGACATTCACCAACTTCTTTATTTTTCCTTTGTCGCGACGCAGGCAGCATGATATTATAGCTGCAACCCCCTTCACCATGCCGCCTGCGCCGTCGCTGTTACAGCTGTTACAGCTGACTCAGCACCTCACCAATAGGCGCACGGATGGTGAGATCGGCCCGGACGCCGGCGCCCACCTCTCCCTTGTTGATGACCACCAGCTTGTGGCCCCGGTAGTACTGCACCAGTCCTGCCGCCGGATACACCACCAGAGACGTGCCGCCGATGATGAGCATATCCGCCCGGCTGATATACTCCAGCGCCTGCTCCATCACCTGCATATCCAGACTCTCCTCATACAGCACCACATCTGGCTTGATATCGCCGCCGCAGCTGCACTTGGGGACGCCGGTGCTGTGGAGGATAGCGTCCACGCCGTAGAATTTCCCGCATCGTTCGCAGTAGTTCCGCAGGACGCTGCCGTGGAGCTCCAGCACCTTATGGCTCCCGGCCATCTGGTGCAGCCCGTCGATGTTCTGGGTGATGACAGCCTTCAGCTTCCCATCCCGTTCCCATTGGGCTAGCTTCACATGGGCGGCATTGGGCCGGGCCTTCGGAGCAATGAGCTTCTGTCGATAGAAATCAAAAAACTCCTCCTTGTGGCGCTCATAAAACGTATGGCTCAGTATGGTCTCCGGCGGATACCGGAACTTCTGGTGGTACAGGCCGTCCACACTGCGGAAGTCCGGGATACCGGACTCCGTGGACACCCCTGCCCCACCGAAAAATACGATGTTATCCGATGAAGCTACCATTTCCTTCAGCTGTATCACAGCAGGCTCCATTGTATATCCCTACCTTTCAACTTTACAGGAGGTTTCTTATGAACATTCAGATTTTCGGGCTGCGGAAGTCCTTCGACACCAAAAAGGCCGAGCGCTGGTTCAAGGAGCGCCGCATCAAGTACCAATACATCGATCTGGCTAACAAGGGTCTCTCCGCTGGAGAGTACCGCAGCGTCCGAGCCGCCGTAGGCTACGATGCACTGGTGGACCGGGACTGTATCGACTATCGGGAACTGGGCATCGACTACCTGCTGCCCCAGGCCGCCGAGGAGAAGCTGCTGGAATACCAGCTTTTCCGGGTGCCTATCGTCCGCAACGGCAAGCAGGCCACCGTGGGCTACTGCCCCGACGTGTGGCAGACTTGGGAATAACGCCCTGCCGGCACCGTCATGGTGCCGGCTTTTTCTTACACATAGGGATTCTCCACCGTCACCACGGCGTAGTACTCTCCCCCATCCATCTGCCGCACCCGCTCCCTGATCTGCCGGGCGGCCTCCGCCTCCGTGATATGCTCCCCGAAGGGCAGCACCGCATCGAAAATGAGATTGGTGTGGCTGGGTCCCGGCACCACCCGGAAATCGTGGATGGTCATGCCGCTGTCCACCTGCCGCACCAGCTCCGCCACCCGTCGGCGCAGCTGCACGATCTGTGCATCATCGGTGACGATGGGGTCCATGTGGATCACGGCGTTGCAGTGCAGGGTGCGCTTGAGCTCCATTTCGGCGGTGTCAATGACGTCATGCAGCTCCAGAATATCTCCGTGAGCCGGCACCTCCGCATGGAGGGACACCATCATCCGACCGGGGCCATAGTCGTGGACCACCAGATCGTGGATGCCGCAGATAGGCGGGTGGGACAGAACCATCTGCCGGATCTTCTCCACCAGCTCCTGCTCCGGCGGCTGGCCCAGCAGCGGCCCCAGCGTCTCCTTAGCCGCCTGATACCCGGAAAAGAGGATGAAGCACGCCACCACAAGGCCCACCC
>ERZ857827.1292-NODE-1292-length-26666-cov-5.714028_pt1 | contig 26666 bp, 26 predicted proteins | sample MGYA00519761_ERZ857827 | MGnify/ENA primary metagenome ERZ857827 (study PRJEB31778, sample SAMEA3449370) | human gut metagenome | biome: human gut; feature: human-associated habitat; material: faeces | place: United Kingdom | collected 2010/2012 ... | reverse complement strand
CACCGAGGGAGACAAAGTGCTGCTGACGGCTCTGCGCACCCGCTTGATGGCGGATAAAAAGCTGACCAAGATGGCACAGACCTCTGACCCGCAGATCTTTGTGGAGAGCATTTTTCCCAAGGCCTTCGGCGCAGCGGCTCAGGACAGCTATCTGGAATCGCAGGATACCTATACCTCTCTCTTTGAGGATCAGCACAAGTATAATGCCATAATGAGCGCATTGGCCGATGTGGTGTATCGGGAGATGAGAAAGGGCTGATTGCTGAGTTGATTTTGTTGCAGTCAAAAAGAAAAGTGCATTGTTAAAATTCCAAGTTCTTTGTAGAATGGGGTGCGGTTGTGAACATATGTAAAATTGATATTTTAAATTTTCGGGGAATCAAAAAGCGTCTATTTTAGTAAGCGAAAATGCGGTGTTTGTCGGCGATAATAACTCGGGAAAATCCACTCTATTTGAGGCTATTGATTTGGCTATGGAAAGAATTTTGTCAAGGAATATTTTATCCATTAAGAAATCCTGTGCTTTTCCGTTCTATAATTCATCTGGTTCATTAAGGCTTCAAACAAAAATAGGCTGGCACTGTTGCAAGCATTTTCTGTCTGCAACAGTGCCAATTTGTCTTTGTTTTAGCTTTCCATCCTTAAATTTATACACCTAATGTAAAAAAGATTTCCATTATACACGGCGTGAATAATGATTCCAATCACCTAAATTATACTGGTTAAAAAGGTATAGAAGGTGATCGAAATGCGTCGTAGGACAACCCTTGGAGATAGAAACCTCGTAGGTGAAAACATTATTCGCATACGAGCTGAAAAGAAAATGAGTCAAGGTGAACTTCTCTCTCAAATTCAGCTGATGGGTATAGATATGAACCAAAGAAGATTGCAAAAGAAAATCCGAATTTTTTTCTCATCATGCCGTATCTTTTGATACTGCTGGGCGCTTCTAAAAAGTGAAAGGTGGGAAATAGACGTGGATGCCACCTCAATGGCCCTTTGCCATACTAAAGTTGAGAAAATCCGCCGTAGAATCTCCGAAGGAGAACTCACGGCCCAACAAATCCATGACATCCTGATTTCGGAGATCGAGAACGAGTTAAACCGACCGACGAAGGAAGTGAATATGGCCTATGTAAAGATTTGTGAAGAACTCTTATCCTCCCTCGGTGCTGACGATGAACCATTGGTCGATCAGTATTAAATATGGTCGGAGTCAGATGTCTTGCAGCCCCTTCCACTTGCGCATGGATTCCTTTATCCTGGCCGGATGCCAGAATAGCTGGGATATTTTTTTGAGAGAAGGGCGGGGCGTGTATTCCAATGCCCGTTTGCAGGCATTTTCCAGCCGTTCCAGGGTGTACTTGTTTGTCAGCCTCAGCAGATAGATCCACGCAGGACTTGTAGCCCTGTTGCTCTACCTTGTAGCTGCCGAGAATGGCTTGGACAGCGACCTGCGTGTTGCTGCTGACTTTACCAATCCAGTGAATGAACCGTTCACCGTTCCACTGGACATACTTCTGGTGCTCTGGCGGCATATGCTCCTGGAGTGTACTGTATTGGTTAAATCGGCCGGCCGTACAGCCTGAGAAGGGAACAGATGCGGTTTCCACCGTAGAAGACCCCCACAGTGGCTCTGGTGAGCCGGACATCTACTTTCTGATTGATGTACTCAAAGGGAACAGAATAGTTCATACGCTCCACAGAAATGTGGTAGGCAGTTTCCGCTTCAGAGCCATGCTGATTGGTATTGGAGAAAATTGGCACACGACCTTCTTTTATCACTATAAATATATGCGTTGTGTAAACAATGCAATTTCATTGTGAGTACTAGCGATACAAATGATCTGAACATTTATTGGTAAAAGTAGCTCAAGAGATGGCCATAACATGGCTCGTGTCTCAATTTACATTCATAATTTGACTAAAGCGTTGTGCTGTTTTTTGACATTTTAGCGTATGTAAAGAAATGCCTCTTTTTTTTGTCGAGCCAACAGTGCTATAATTACGACACAAAGGGGCTAAGGTCATAAAATACAACTACGTTTGAGCGAGAAAGTAGTTGAAAGAACTGTCAATAAAGTTATTGTTACCGGGTCAGTAATCTTGACGATTGTACCATCTTGAGCAGCGTATCAGATAAATTTTCTGGAAGCATCTTTCGACTAATCTAATTAAAGGAGGGTAGAAGGAATCCCAAAGCAGCTAATCTAATCAAAGGAGGGTAGAAGGAATTCTCAAAGGCGATCTCACTAAAAAATAATAAGAAAAGAAGGAGAATTAGTATGAAGAAATTGTTTACATTCGTTGTTTCTGTTATTCTGTTGTCCTCTATTATTGTGCCCACTATCTGCGTTGCAGAAGAACCATTCGTTATCACAATGCTGACAAATTATGTTTCTTTTGAAGCTCCTCCCGCTGATCATGAGATCTTTAAGATCATAGAGGAAGAAACTGGCGCAAAGTTTGATGTAACTTGGATTCCCGATTCAGGCTATAATGAGAAAGTATTGCTGACATTGGCATCTGGCGATATGCCTATGGTGTTTAATGCTTGCAATCAAACCCGTAAGCCTGCTATGCTCGAAGCACAGCGTGCCGGCATATTCTGGGAATTGACACCCGAACTTCTCTCTGAGTTTCCGACTTTGTCCAATCTTAATCCTGCAATCAACAAGAATCTGATGGTTGACGGTAAACTGTATTGCTTGTATAGAGAACGTCCAGTTGGACGTAGTAATATTGTTTTCCGCAAAGACTGGATCGAGAAGATGAATCTTCCTGTGCCTCAGGACATTGAATCTCTTGATAAGGTTCTCCGTGCTTTCACAACTCAAGATCCCGACGGGAATGGGAAAGACGATACTTGCGGTATTTATATCCACGAATCCGGCTTCGTTGAATTTCTCGTGAACTTTATGAGCCTGGCGTTTGGTGGTTCCAATAAATGGGAAGAAAAGGATGGAAAGTTTACTCCTGCCTTCGCAACAGATGAATTTATCAAAGGCCTCGATCAATTGAAAGCTTGGTACGCAGATGGAGTCCTGAATAGTAATTTTGTTGCTACTACAGCAGTTCAGGATGTGTATGATCAGTTCTGTTCACAGAAAATTGGTATTTTGATGCCTTTTGCGCTTGATGATGCTTTGAAGCAGGGCGATCTGTATACTGTTGCTCCCGATGCGGTTATTGATATTCTGCCTACCTTCTTTGATGTCAATGGCGGTGAGTATGTACTTGGTCAAAATGGCAACTCTGGCGGATACTTCTTCCCTAAGTCTGCTATTAAGACCGAGGAAGAACTGAAGAAAGTCCTCCGCGCTATGGATATTATCAATGACAAAAATGGGCGTGTGTTCGAGGCTATGGTTTGGGGGCTTGAAGGTCGTCATTACACTCGAAACGAAAAAGGTCAGATCGTTCAGACTAAGGAACAAAAGGAACTGCGCAATCGTGAAGTAAATAACTTTATCCAGATGCGCGTGAATTATGACCATTGGGGATACACGGGCGACAATGCGGTGGTCAGCGATCTGCAGGCAGCGATTTTCAAGGGATGGCAGTACAACCAGAACTTTGCCAAGTATAACCCTGCGGAGGCCCTGCTGTCTGATACATATATGGAAATCGGTTCTGATTTGGATCGTATTCGTAACGATGCGATGGAAAAATACGTTATGGGCGAAATTACTCTGGACGAATACATGGGTGAAGTTCAGAAATGGTATGACTTCGGTGGCAGCAAGGTAGTTGCTGAATATGAAGCGGCTTTTGCTGCTAGTAAGTAATAATCACTTAACCAGCTTATTCTCATTGCAGAATGAAGAAGCGTATGGGTGAGCATTAGAAAATCTCTTTAATGGCGTTTTGTAGATTGTGTTGAAGAACGGTAAGCAACAACTTACCTTCTTCACACTTTCTCGTATAGATTCTATGCAAGGTTTTGCGGATTTGATTTTGAATTCTGGCAACTAATAATGGGGGAGAAGATGAAAAAGTTGGAGAAGCAAACATTGGCATCAAATAAACTACGCCTCTTTTCCATTTTTATTGCTGTATTTCTTATACCCATGCTGTTAATGTGCATAATGAATCTATGGGCAGTACATAATGATACAATAAATACTGCAAGTCAATTTACCGGACAGCTTCTACAGCAGAATAGCACAACCATAGATAATGTATTGAGACTTATTGATGGAAGTTTCTCACAATTATTCATGAATGGTGATGTACTTGATTTTTTCCAAGCTACTTCACTGCCTTCAACGTTTGACGAATATAAAGGGATTGCAGATATTTTTTCGGAAATGAGATCTGTTTTAGATCGAGGAAACGGGTATGTTTCGAATATTTATTTGTATAATGAAAATACAGACGTGCTGTTAACTTCTCGGCAATCCATGAAATATGAGACAAAGCTGAATGAAAAACCGTTTTTTGATTCCTTTATTGAAGAACCCGGATTTCACGTAGGTTCATATAAAATAAACGGAAGAGAAGAAGCTTATATCATTGCTTCTAGAGTCGTTTATAGCCATATGATGCGATCTGGGATTATTCTTGTTGAATTAAATAGAGACCGACTTCATCAATTACTTGACCAAATGTCTACAAACAATAGCGGCTCGATTCTTATAATTGATGATGAAGGCAATATGGTTGTTCCCAATGAAACTATCAGGAGTAGCCAAATAATTGAAACCATAGCAGCACCGAATCATAGTAGGATTCAAATGAATTTGAACGATGAAGAATATCTCATATATACGCAAAAATCCTCCATAAATTTTTGGACGTACATTTGGATGGTGCCATGTAGTATTCTAAACCATTCATCTTCTTCAATTATTACCCGGATGCTCCTGATACATATTGTTTTTTTTCTTGCAGTCGTTGTTGGATCCTATTTCCTTTCGCGTGAGATGTTTTTACCGTTTATATCGCTATACAATAGAATGATTGGTAAGGATACCCGTGGTAATAGTTATCTTTTAAAGCGCTTAGCAATAATGTCAGAACTTGACAAGGGAATAACGCAAATGCGTGGAGAACTTGCGGAAGTGAGAGCAAGCGGCAATATTATTCGATCGGAAAATGTTGCGTTGCGTGAACAAATCAATCAATATACGCGCGAGTATTGTGACCGATTTGTACAAAGACTGATAGATGGGAACCCGATAGGCTCTACAGAAATATCTGGCCTTGTAGAAATGGAACATATTCCTGTCGATTGTTCAAGTGTTATAGCTATCATTCAGACTAAGGAATTTTCATATTGGAAAATAGATGAGCGACTTAGAAATCTTTTGCAATGTTGTGTAGAAAACACTGAAAAATTCGACTATCGCCTATTGTCGCAAATAGAATCTTGCTTCTATGTACTGTTCATCTTTGAACCATCTAATGTCAGTAAAGAACGAGGAATGCTCAGTGTTGTTAATGCATTGGAAGCATTAAGACAAAATCTGACAGAAGAAATACAAAAACCAATTTGTATTGTCCTGGGCGATCACATCAATGATCTTCAGTTTCTTGATGAAAGTTTTGAAGCAGCCAATATGCGATTGAAATATGCTAACGCTTTAGGACGTCTGGGCGTTTTATACAATTTGAAAGAACAAAAAGTCGTTCCGGAACAGTTGCTCGATCACAATGATGCCTTGAACCAAGCGCTTGATAATGATGATCTGGAATACGCAGTCGAAGAAACAAAGACAATTTTGATTGTGCTGCAAGGTCAGATGTTGCCATCTGCGTTTTGTATGCTATTTCTGAAGAATATTGCATCTATGTTTTTGCAGTATATGGTTGAACATGGTTTTTCCAAGCAACAAATTGATCAGACATATGAAGATATTCAGCGGTTCTTCACGAAATTTGAAAGTATTGCAGAAGCAGCAGATTATATATCTGATTTGATGAGGATTATACAAGAAAAATACCATGCTATTCCAAAGCGTGCACGTAAAATTGCCGAACAAGCCAGGGAGATTATTCATAATGAGTTTGCCACAGATATCAGTCTTCAGGAAACTGCTGAACGTCTTGGGGTGAACGCGTCCTACTTAAGCAGAATTTTCAAGGAATCTATTGGGATTAATTTTAAGGAATATTTGATTGAATATAAGTTGACAATTGCAAAGAAGCTTCTTGAAGAAGGCATCAATGTTACCAAAGTAGCTGAAAAGGTCGGTTATCAGGACGTAAGGCAGTTTACCAGAATATTTAAGAAATACATGGGAGTGACTCCGAATGTATATCAAACCTCACATAAAACATAGAACAGAGAAGGTGCATGAGATGAAGGTGAACGTAACGAACAACAAGAAGCCCAAACCTATTTCATCTTTAAGACAGAGTTTCCCTTATTACGTACTGCTTATTCCAGCATTTCTTTATTTCTTGTTTTTCAAGTATATTCCTATGTGGGGAATACTGCTGTCTGTAAAGGACTACAAACCATATCTTGGATTTGCTGAGAGTAAGTGGGTTGGCGGAAAATACTTCCTTCAATTTTTTAACAGTCCTCAATTTTGGCCTCTTTTACGAAATACAATTGTTATCGCTTTGAATAATATTCTTTTCTATTTTCCTCTGCCGATTATTCTCGCTCTGATGTTGCATGAAATACGGAACAAGGTAATCAAACGATCGGTTCAATCTATTGTCTACATACCGCATTTCATTTCATGGGTTGTTGTAATTGCTATGACTAATAACCTGTTTGGAGATCGTGGAATTATCAATACAATTGGAATTTCTTTGGGCGGGACAATGCAAAAATTTATGTATAGCGAAGAATGGTTCCGACCTATTGTGCTGCTGCAAACGATATGGAAAGAATGTGGATGGGGAACCATTATTTTCATTGCTGCACTGACTGGCGTAAATCCAGAATTATACGAAGCGGCAACAATTGATGGAGCTGGACGATTTGGCCGATTATGGCACGTGACTTTGCCTGCCATAAAGGGGACAATTATCGTGATGCTGATTCTGCGAGTAGGACGATTTCTGGATACCGGCTTTGAACAGATTTTCTTAATGCTAAACGTTATGAACAGATCGGTTGGGGAAGTATTCGACACGTATATTTATGATCAAGGTGTTTTACAGGGTAAATTCAGCTATGCCATGGCAGTAACAGTATTCAAGTCTGTCCTTAATTTTGTTCTTGTGATGCTTACTGATCGTTTGGCAAAGCGTTTCGGCGAAGAAGGAATCCTTTAAGGAGTGGTGTGATAGTTATGAAGCCAACTAAGCGAGATTACCTGATCAATGGCATAATCAGTTTCGTTTTGATAATGATTGCGATTGTTATGCTGCTCCCTTTTATCAATATTATTGCTACTTCGTTCGCCTCTCCGATCGACACGATAAATTCAAATTTCATCCTATGGCCCAAACACCCGACATTAAATGTGTTCAAATATATTTTTCAAACGGATACAACAACACACGCACTCAAGGTCAGCATTTTTATAACAGTAACGGGAACCTTGCTGAGTATGATTCTTTCAGTTATTACAGCATATTCTCTTGCTTATAGAAATCTTAAAGGAAGGCGCATCATTCTACTGCTAGTTACATTTACAATGCTTTTTTCGCCCGGAATGATTGCGAATTTCGTTACCTTTAGATTGTATGGAATGCAGGATTCTTTCTTGGCGCTTATTTTCCCTCGTGCAATTAATGTATTTTATTTGCTGTTAATGAAAAACTTTTTTCAAGATATTCCTGAAGAAATTAAAGAATCCGCAACAATTGACGGGTGCAGCGTAGCGACGACATTGTTCTGGATTGTCCTGCCGCTATCTTTACCGGCATTGGCAACTTTTACTTTGTTTTATGCGGTTGATAATTGGAATGCTTTTTTTGATGCGTTGCTGTATATTAGTGACAGCAAGAAATGGCCAGTTACTATTATTATGAGGCAGATTGTTTTAATGGTATCCGGAGCAAGCGGATCTGACGCCGTCCTTGGGACGGAGGCATCCCCTGTTTCAATTCGTATGGGTATTGTCACTGTTACGATGTTGCCCATTCTGATTACCTATCCACTGCTCCAAAAATACTTTGTCAGTGGGCTAATGGTTGGTTCCGTTAAGGGGTAAAATCTCATACAATACCGATATAAAAACAAATAAAGTCATATTTGACTAAAAGATGGAGGTATTATCTATGATACTGGACAAAACGCTGGAAGAACTCAGATCTGAAGCTATTGCGTCAGATGGTAATCCATCAAAGCAAAAAACCATGTATTTTGATGTCCCGATGTATAATGATGATATGCGGGAAAATCTGCCTGCAATGATTGAAGTGCACAAAGCTCATCTTGTAATGCTTAAAGAGCAAGGAATTTTGAACGAAACAGAATGTAAGCTGCTGAAAAAGGCGATTGGTGCATTGGACGTAGATGAAATTCGAAAATTATCCTACGATCCTAAAGTTGGTGACTTCTTCTATACCGTTCAGAAACTTCTGATTGATTCGGCTGGTTCTGTTGGAGGAAGCCTGCATTTAGGAAGAAGTCGCAATGATTTGGGTGCCACATATTTCAGAATGGTACTCAGAGAAAGTTTGTTGAAGTTACTGGAATCTGTGAATAAACTAGCTCAGGGTTTGCTTGTTTTCGCTGAGGACAATAAAGACACATTAATGGTAGAATATACTCATATGCATCATGCACAACCCGGTACAATGGGGCATGTACTGTCTGGGTTCGTCAATGTCCTATGCCGTGATTTGACTAGAATGGAATGTGCATATAAACTTTTAAATCTTTCTCCCTTAGGATCAGGTGCAATAACAACTTCCGGTTTTAATATCAATCGCAGGACGACCATGGATTTGCTAGGATTCGATGATATTATGGAGTGCTCCTATGATGGAATTGCTAGTACGGATCATGGCGGTGGAACTGCAGCAGCAGTTGCAGTTTTTGCAACAGATCTCGGTAGATTTTTAACAATGCTGATGAATTGGACTACACATGAATTTGATTTCCTTCATATTGCCGACCCATATGTTGTTACGAGTTCCATGATGCCGCAAAAACGTGGCCCCCAGTTTGAAAAGTTACGTGTTGAAACCTCAAATGCCTTTGGAGATTGCCTTTCTACCATGACGGCACAGCACAATGTTACTTATGAGGATTGCTTGGAAGTTAATTTTACAACTCATTCCTTGCTTAGGGGAATGCGTTCTCTGTCGAATATCTGCGAAATGCTTTATACAACGATTGTTACAACGACTGTATACAAAAAGAAGTTGGCGGAAAACGCAATGAATAGCTTTGCTGTAATGACAGAATTCTGCGATACACTCGTACGCTCTGAACATATCTCCTATTTTGAAGCTCACCATGTTGCCTATGCCCTGGTTGATGCATGTACAGAAAAGGGCATTGGTGTGCGTGATGTGCCAGAAAAGCTGATCGCAGAAACTTATGAAAATGTTCTTGGAAAAAAGCTGACCTGCCCTGAATCGGAAATTCATATGGCTCTGGATGCTAGACATTTTGTTGCTATCAGGAATGTTGAAGGTGGGCCTGCACCTAAGCCTATGGCACAAGTGATTGAGAGAGCAGCGAAACATTTACGCGAGCATGAAAAATGGCTACAGGATAATCAAAAGCATCTACAAACAAGTGATGCAAAGTTACAGAGAGCTTTCGCTTCTATTTAATTAATTAAAGCCCTGCAAAATGAAGTCCTTTCTTGGGTGAACGATAAGCCAAGAAAGCGGCTTCATTTTTGAATAAAGTAACCGCTCGATAATCCCGTGTCCTGACAACTTCCTCTAAACATGCGATACTTATCCATAGTACTTGAAAAACTGGAATCCAGAAAACAAGTAAACTTGAAAAACTATGGAGGGAAGCACATGACAATACCGGAAGCAAAGCGAGCCGCAGGAATCATCGAGCGGAGACGGCTGATTCATGGGCGATAGCAGATCGGTCAAAGCGTGAGTGCATGGCGCCCGTGCTCGACATATTGCCTGAGCACGCAGAGCAGAACAAGGAATTTGAGGTTGATGATCTTCTCCCATAGTCAGAAAAATGAAGTCGTGGTTCTCGGCAGTGTGAGTACTGGGAACCACGGCTTTTCTGTATCGGGGGATTATTGAGCGGTTACTGTTGATGTATCAGCCATTTCCACCTGGCATAAAGTCATCCGTAATGGGGTCTCCCGGTTTGCCAAACCATGACCCTTCAAGATCATCGCCGGTAGGGGTACTCCTCTCGAAATCAGGAGCTGGCGATAACCCTTCACGGAGCATGAATCCAACGTGCCCATCTTCGGTCTGTACATGACACCAGTTTTCGCTTACACCAAGCACGCAAACTGTCGATCCGTTCTTATACAGGCCTAAGGAAACAGAGCTGGTTGATTGCCTCTGCCGCAAATTCAACCCTATTCCATTCGCATTTTCAATTTTTACAGATGGCATGGCATAGCCGACTGCGGATTGATCCTGCCCAAAGGCTAGGTATTGGGTCATCATGTAGCCTTCCAAGGTGTGAATCCGAACCTTTGTCCAGCCATTCTGATCGCCGCCTAGCACTTCAACAGGCGTTCCGCTGTAATATTTTCCAAGCGTTGGCGCATCCTGACCCGGCTTTGTTCTCAGGTTGAGGCGATCAATAGAATTGGGATTGTTGACGACAGCACTGCTATTGGCTGGTCGCATTGTGCTGCCAGGGATAACGGTGCTCGTATTGCCATTTGCGCCGCCACTGCTATTCTGGAATTCGAGTACGGGTGACAACCGCTCCCGCAGCATGAATCCAACATTTCCGTCCTCCGTCTGTACATGGCACCAAGTTTCGCTTACGCCGAATACTCGAACTGTTGCCCCGTTTTTATACAGACCCAGGGAAATGGAGCCGGTCGACTGTGATTTACGCAGATTGAGACCTGAGCCGCCTGAGTTCTGGATTTTCACCGTGGGAACCGTCGCGGCGCCGGTCTGTAACTGATCCGGATACGTCAGGAATTTTGCCATCATGTATCCTTCTAGATCAAAAATGCGAACCTTTACCCAACCGTCCATTTCATCGGATAGAACCTCAGGATAGGTACCATTGTAGTATTTACCGAGCGTCGGCGCATCCTGACGTGGCTCTGTTCTCAGGTTCAGACGATCTTCGGCGTCTGGGTTGTTGACCACGACGACCATCCCGGCTTTTATTTTTGAAGCTTCGCTGTTTGCCATCGCAGTTGGCACAAATAACAACATAAACGTCATGGATACTAAGGCAGATAGAATACGAATCTTCATAAATGTTCCCCCTTTTACTCTGTTAGTTAAGTCCAATACGTCCATTTTCTTTAACAACGCAGGAATTTCCTGCTAGTATTACAACGATTCTTAAGCTGTTTTTCGTGCAATTAAGCAATTGATTTTAAGCGTTATATTTATGGACACGGGTGTGTTTCTAAAGTAGAATCAATGACGGCTGAACGAAAAAACTTGCAAAACCAAAAGGAAATTAGAGCTGAATGTCGAATCTTTCTTTATACGAAGTAAGGAGAGATTTGTATGGTGCGACGCTATGAAGTAATGGATGAACAGTGGAAAATCATAGAACCTCATCTGGAAAATAAGGCTAAGCGAACAGAGAGACCCCAAGCCGATAACCGTAAACTGTTCAATGGTGTGCTATGGATATTGAGAACGGGAGCACCATGGCGAGATTTACCGGAATATTACGGACCGTGGCAGACCGTGTATAAGCGTTTTGCTCAATGGCAAGAGAATGGAAAATTAAAAGAATTGTTTGACCAACTTCGAGAAGGTGCGGATATGCAGGATTTGTGCATAGATGGCACCTATATCAAAGCACATAGAGCCAGTGCCGGAGCAAAAAAAGGGACGTGGACAGCAACCAAAAACCAGTCTATTGGTGTTAGTGGGTCTATCCCGAATTTTGTGTAAACGTTCTCCGCGAGTGCAAACAGCAGAAACTGGTATGAGGCGTCAGCGGTCTGACCGATGCCGCCTTTTCTCTACCATAACGCCGACGGAACCGGATGTCAAGGGCGGCGAAGTCGGGCTGCTTGCAGCCTTTACCCTTGACGTCTGGATACGGCGGGTACCGTCAAGTATTATGCGCAAATTCATTTACAAGTCTGGCAGAACTCAGTCTGCACAGGGCAGGGAAACCTGCCCTTAATTACCTAGTAGCAGAGGACAGAGAGCGCGTCAAGGGCAGCGAAGCCGCTTGCGAAGCCCTTGACGTGAACTCTGTTTTCTGCTATCAACCAGCTTCGTCTTCCTGCATCTCAATGTGCTTCATGCTCATGTACTTTTTTCCGCCCCATTGGGTTCCAGCGACATGACGCAGTCTGGCGCATACCAGCATCAAAGCCGAATGGCCATCAGGAAAAGTGCCTACCACGCGCGTCCTGCGCCGGATCTCGCGATTCAGACGCTCAATGACGTTGTTGGTACGGATTTTCTGCCAGTGCTCGGGCGGAAAATCCATATATGTCAGCGTTTCTTCTATACTGTCGCAGATCTTTTTCGAAGCTTCCTTCAGTTTCATGTTTCGGAGTTCTTCTGCAACCGCTTCCGCCTTTTTCCGGGCTGCTCCTTTATTCTCCTGCGCATGAATTGCTTTGAGCATCAGCGCAACCTGCTTGATCTTTGCCCTCGGTACCGTAGAAAACACATTGCGATAAAAGTGAACGACACAGCGCTGATACCTGGATTCCGGGAAGACTTCACCGGCTGCTTCGAGCATACCGAGGCACTTATCGCCAACAATGAGCTTGATGCCCTTCAATCCGCGGTTGCGCAGCCATTGAAAAAACTCCTTCCAGCTTTCCTTATCTTCCTTCATCCCTTCGGCTGCCCCCAGAACCTCACGGTATCCGTCTTCATTGACTGCAATGGCCACAAGAATGGCTACATTCTCATATTCGCCGCCCCAGTTCCGTTTCAGATAAATGCCATCCACATACACATAGGGATACTTTCCACCCTCAAGTGGTCGGTTTCTCCACTGTTCGATGTGTTCGTATGCCTTCTTATTCAGTTCGCTGATCGTTGAAGAAGAAACCTTGCAGCCCCATAGCGCTTCCGTGATTTCTTCTACGCGGCGCACCGACACACCTGCCAGATACATCTCCATGAGTGCTTCTTCCACGCTGGATTCCCGCCGACGATAACGCTCAATAATCGCTGTTTCAAAGGTAACTCCCTTGAGCCGCGGCACATGGAGCTTAACCTCTCCGGCGGTTGTCATGAGATTGCGATTGTAATGACCGCTCCGATACCCTTGCCGTTGTTCGCTGCGTTCATAACGTCCAGCTTGTGTCAGCTTCTCCGCTTCTGCTTCCAGCAGGCCATTTACGGCGGAAACAGGCTGGCTGCAATGGGGCAGATATCGGATTGCCGAAACGGGCGTTCCCGAACACTATGCCGATGGCGGTTTTGTAACCGAAATCGACTGCACGGAGGACGGAAAAACCTATACCGTCGAAGCGGAAAACGAGCCGACAAAGGGCTGGATTCGGCTGGTCAAAACGGACAGGCTGACCGGCAACCCCATCGAGGGCGTGGCGTTCGATATCTATGAAAACGACGAATACGGCAATGCGCTGGTCGCCGACATGACGACGGGAAAGGACGGCACGGCGGTTTCGCCGCCTTTGCGCAAGGGCAGATATATCGTGCGCGAGCGCGGCGCGACGGCGGGCTATGTTACCATGAAGATGTATTTGTGGAGGTCAGCGACGAAGTGGCAGAAGCTCTCCTTCTTATGAAACGTGCAGAAAACAATCGCAGACAAAAAATTAATTATTACAAAGCTTACTATTCGATTGATTGTGTGGATGGAATCGAAATGGCTGCTATTCACGGAGAACAACTTTCTCCGGAAGATTATTTAATCGAATTGGCGGAACAGGATGAATGGAATTGTATGCTGCAACGGCTAAATGAAACGCTTGCCAGCTTGACACCAACTCAGCAACGGCGTATCCATGCGCGATATATGTTAAAAATGAAAAATAAGGATATTGCGGCAATGGAACATATCTCCCCTGCGCAAGTCAGTCAATCCATCCGTGGAGGCATAAAGCGCCTGCGGCAATATCTCTCGCGTGATGAGTGGGCTGACCGTTTATGAAAACGATCAATTTGAGAAAATTCTATGGCTCTGTTTATAAAACGGACACATTCATAGAACTGCCCGATGAAATTGCGGATGCGCTGGAAAGCGAAGAACGTATAGAACACTATTCGGGACAAAAAATAAGGGAACACACCTATTCCATCGACTATTCGCCGGAAATAGAATATCACTTTCCGAATCAGGAACCTTCTGCCGAAGAAATTCTTCTGGCAAAAGAGCAGAAAGATCGGATGGTTTTTATGCTGCAATGCCTGCAAGAAGCGCTTGCGACCCTGACCCCAATGCAAAAACGACGATTAGAAGCGCGTTTTGCAGCGGCAATGAAATATCGAGAAATTGCAGATGAGGAGAACGTCAGCATGACTTCGATTACGACAACGGTCAGGGATTCTGTGTTAAAACTGAGAGATTATTTTATAAAACACGGATGGTTAGAATCTCCAAAGGAGGCAACGGTATGTACGAGAGTAACCCCACGGAAACGAATCAGAAAAAAGACAAGAAGGAACAGATCATGAAGAAAATTCGTCAGCTGGAAAATCAACAGAAGATTCTGTTGAATCGTCAGAGCGACATGGAGCGCCGCGCCAGAACCCGCCGGCTGATTGAGCATGGCGCAATTCTGGAGAGCGTCTTTCCCACCCTTGCTGCGCTGCCGGGCGAGGAAGTCAAGGCATTTCTTTTAGCGCTATCCCGTCTGCCAGAAGCAACGGAATTGCTGAAAAATACGGTGGAAAACGAAACGACGGAGTAACCGCAGGATTCCAAAGGCGCACTTATGCACCTCGTCGGGGTAAGCTCCATATTCTTCGTTTCGCCGCAAGCGGCAAAACTCATCCATTCCGCTGCCCCTCCTCTCCCCACAAAGTCTTGAGGCTTTGCAGGGACCCCATTAGGTGCTGTGCGCTCTGCCGAGGGCTGTTGCGGTCAAAGACCGTGATGGGGCGATGCCCCAACCCCCTTTATACTCCGCACAGAATATCTTGCGAAAGGAGGAAACGCATATTGCTATTTTTCATTGCACCATCAAGCTGGTACAGCGCAGCAAGGGAAAATCTGTCGTTGCCGCTGCTGCATATCGCAGTGGGACAAAGCTGGTCAACGAGTGGGACGGCATGACGCATGATTACACCCGCAAAGGCGGTGTTGTCCATGCCGAGATCATGCTGCCAGCGCACGCGCCGCCGGAGTTTCAAGACCGCGCTATTCTCTGGAACAGCGTAGAGCAAATCGAGAAATCCAAGGACAGCCAGCTTGCCCGCGAAGTGGAAGTTGCCCTGCCCGTGGAACTGAGCCGGGAGCAGCAGCTATCCCTTGTCCGTTCGTATGTGAAAGATAATTTTGTAGATAAAGGCATGTGCGCCGATTTTGCCATCCATGACCGCGACACAGGAAATCCTCATGCCCATATTCTGCTGACTGTTCGTCCGCTGAAAAAGAACGGGGAATGGGGCGCAAAATGCCGCAAGGTCTATGAACTGGATGAACGCGGTCAACGCATCGCGGATGGCAGGGGCGGATGGAAAAATCATCGGGAAGATACGACGGACTGGAACAACAAAGAACAGGCTGAGGTCTGGCGCAGCGCATGGGCGGATTATACCAATCGGGCGTTGGAAGCTGCCGGAGAGCCGGAACGAATCGACCACCGCAGTTATCAGCGACAGGGCGTTCAGAAAATCCCCTCGGTGCATTTGGGCGTTGCCGCGAAGCAAATGGAAAAGCGCGGCATAGTTACCCGAAAAGGCGATTTGAATCGACAGATTACCGCCGATAACAAACTGCTCAAAGAGATTAAAGCTCGCATTGCCCGGCTGCACCGTTGGTCGGAGGATGAGGCTGCAAAGCCGCAGAGCAGTCAGCCCACCCTATTGCAGCTGTGGGAGACACAACAGGCAATGCGCGACAAGCCGATTTCCCGTTATGAAGCGCTTAGGAAGCTGCGAGAACAGGCGGCACTTTATAATTTGCTTGCCGCAAACGGCATTACCACCATGCAGCAGCTTCATGAAAAAGTGGATGCCATGAACGCACAATATTATAAACTGCGAGGTGAAATTGTATCCGCTGAACGTCGAATTGCGACGCTGGAAGAACGGCTGGACATGTTTGAAAAATACGAGAAAAACAAAGCGGTGCAGCGCCAGTATGTCAAAGTGAAGCCTGCCAAGCGGGAGCAATTTGAACAGAGCTATCGTGCCGAGTTGACCCTGTATAAGGCTGCTGTTCGGTATCTGGAAAATCTGAAAACCGAGGGCGAACCTGTCACGCCGAAAAAATGGCGGAGCGAGGTTGAATCTCTAACCGCACAGAAGAATTTGCAGTATCAGGAGATGCACGCCATGCGAGAGGAAATCAAGGCGGTAGAAAAGCTGAAAAAGGCAGCCGAGCGGCTTGAAAAGGATGCTCAGGCAAAGGAAAAGAAACGAAACGAACCCGAACGCTGAACATAAGAAAGCCGTCGTACAGAATCACTTCCATACGGCGGCAGATGTTATTTCCCGAAAAGATCGCTATGCGTTCCGGTACGGGCTAACGTCAGCACCAGTACTTCATCTTCGATACGGTAGATCAGCAGCCAATCGGGAAGAATGTGGCACTCGCGGTGTCCCACCCAGTTCCCGGTCAAAGCATGGTCTTTGTGCTTATCGGGAAGCGTTTCGCCCATTGCAAGCATGGCAATCACTTCTTCCAGCAGTTCGATTTTCATGCTGCGTTTCATAGCCAGCTTGAAGTCCTTTTTGAACTGCGTGGTGGGCTTGACGATGTATTTCGTTTTTCTCATGCTTTCAGGTCTGCAAACAGCTCATCCAGATCGGTATAGCCTTTCACGGACGAATCCTTTGCAATCCTTTCTGCTTCCAACATGGCAGCAATCGTTTCCTTGTTGGGCTGATTCAGAGAGATATCAAACGGAATACGTCCCTCACGGAGCGACTGACGAACAAAGATGTTGAACGCGGTGGACAGGTTCATGCCGAGTTCTCCAAAGAGTGCGTCGGCTTGCGCTTTCAAATCCGAATCCATACGGATGCTGATGTTTGTGGTAGAGCCAGCCATAAAACCATCTCCTTTTCTACTGATGAATATAGTATATGTTGTTTGCACGAAGAAATCAATACTTTGCACGAATAATTTACAAAAATTCAGTCGGCGTTGGAAAACGCACTGAAAAGAAAATCAAACGCAAAGGAGAAATCCATGTCAGAAAATCGCAAATATTATTACATGAAACTCAAAGAAAACTTTTTTACGGACGCCAAGATGGTCATTCTGGAAAGTATGCAGGATGGACTGCTCTATTCCAACCTGCTGCTGAAGATGTATCTCATGTCCTTGAAATACAACGGTATTCTCATGCTTAACGATCATTTGCCCCATACGCCTCAAACCATCGCCACCTTTACCCGGCATCAAATCGGCACGGTGGAACGGGCGATCAAAGTCTTTTTGGAGTTTGGTTTTGTGGAGATATTGACGGATGGAAGCTACTATATGGCGGACATCCAGCTTTTGATCGGGCAATCTTCTACCGAGGGCGAGCGCAAGCGAAAGGAGCGGATGCGCTTGAAGCGGCAAAATCTTCTTCCGTCCGGGCAGGTGGACAAATGTCCACCAGAGATTAGAGATAAGAGATTAGATATTAGAGATAAAGAGAATAGAGAGTGTGTCGGCACACCCGCCTATGGACGTTATCAGAACGTGTTTCTCACCGATGATGAATTGACTGAGCTGCAAAAGGAACTGCCCGCCTTGTGGCAGACCTACGTTGACCGACTCTCCGAGTACATGGCGTCCACCGGTAAGCAGTATCAAAACCACGCGGCTACTATTCGCCGCTGGGCAGCCGAGGATAGAAAGAAAGCAGCAACACAGACCCGAAACCGAGATTACAGCGTTCGAGAAGGTGAAACCGTATGATGGAAATCACTGAGGAAATCCGCGCTTGGATTAAAAGAAATGCTGGAACAACGAAATTAGATGCAGATGAGTATATCGACGCATCCGACGGTTTGATTCATTGTAAAAATTGCAAAGGCTCACGACAGACGATTGTGCCAAACTTTGGCAAGCCGGGATATCTTATGCCGCGATGCATCTGTGCCTGTCAGATCGAGGCGGAGCGGCGGCGCAAAGAAGCAAATGCGCAGCGGGAACGCATGGAGCGAATCAAGCGCCGCAAGGCACAGGGACTTCAAGACCGCTATCTGTATGACTATACCTTTGCCAACGATAGTGGAGAAAACCCGCTGATCGAAAAAGCTCGTGCTTATGTGGAGCGTTGGAGTGAAGCCTTTCGCGATAACACAGGTCTGCTGTTGTTCGGAGATGTGGGAACAGGCAAATCCTTTTTCGCCGGTTGTATCGCAAATGCCTTGCTTGAACGGGATGTTCCCGTACTGATGACGAATTTTCCATCCATCTTGAACCGACTGACGGGCGTGTTCTCCGAGGATAGAACGGATTTTATCGCCAGTTTGGAACTTTACGACCTGCTGATTATTGACGATTTGGGCGTAGAGCGCAGCACGGAGTACGCGATGGAGCAGATGTTTTATGTGATTGACAGCCGATATCGCAGCCGTAAACCCATGATTATCACCACAAATCTGCGCTTAGAAGAGATCAAGAATCCGCCCGACCTTGCCCACGCCCGCATTTATGACCGTATATTGGAACGCTGTGCGCCTATTCTCTTTGCCGGAAAGAACTTCCGAGAGGAAAACGCGGCGGCAACGAGAACGGCGGCAAAGCAGATCGTATCCCCTGAAGAAAGGAGCCTTGCAGAATATGAGAATTGAAAATACGCCCCGCACAACGACCGTTCAGCCGGAGCAGAACGCCCCGGCACTGGTGCGGAAGATTGGAAAGACCACTTACAAGGTTCGCGTCCATTTCAGCACCACCAGCACGGAAACCATGAGCGATAAAATCAAGCGTATGTTGAAAAACGAAGTGCGGCAGATGTGAGCTGCCTTTAGATAAAAAGCGAAGGTCGGGAATCTGGAGTGGATTTCCGACCTTGCTTTTTATGAATTTGATGAAAAAGTCCTTGACTTTTCGTCTCTGGAAAAACAGCGAAAAGCATTTTGATTTCCTGCGGCGCGCGGCTGGCGGTGTTCGATATCGCCGAACTGCGTGAGCTGACGGCGTATGATGAACTGGAACTCGATACGCTGGGCGACCCAAAGAGTGCGCTGTTCATCATCATTTCTGATACGGATGATACGTTTAATTTTCTCGTGTCGCTTTGCTATACACAGCTTTTCAATCTGCTTTGCGAAAAGGCAGATGACGTATACGGCGGACGCTTGCCCGTGCATGTGCGCTGCTTGATTGACGAGTGCGCCAATATTGGTCAGATTCCGCGCCTTGAAAAGTTGATGGCAACCATCCGAAGCAGAGAGCTATCCGCGTGTCTGGTGCTGCAAACGCAGAGCCAGCTCAAGGCACAGTACAAAGGCGACGTTGGTAAAGTTGCGGACAATAAAGCTGCAAATGGATCTCTGACGGATTGGAATAATCTGCTGCTTGCATGTAAATATTGTAATACTCGGAAGGGAAAAAAGAGTGGAAGTGTAAACATAAACGAATATCTGTGGCCGGATGTTTATAATACTGCCATAGCGTTTACATATAAGGATGGAGTTCCTGAAGTCAGCGAGGAAGCGTTGAATACGATTGATCAGACAGGCGAAGCACTGAGAAAAGCAAAAACCCTTTTTGAACTGTTGAAATTGGATGTCCTTCAACGTGGTGCAGAAAAAGATAAACGAAACCGAAAGCGCAACGAAGTGTATGAGATTGCGCAAGAATCACTACGCCTCTGGAAAGAGTTTGATTATGCCAAGAGCATTAAAACGCAAATTACTAACAACGCAAAAGCATGTGGGTTCTTTTCGATATGGATGGAAGTTTTTAGAGAAGAACCTGAGATGCTGGAAGCATTTATTGAAGTATTTCCGGGGACGAGAAAAGAGTGTTTTGATGAGAATGGGCATCCCAAGTATGAGTTGATGGAATCGAATAATCCATGGTGAAATGGATAAGCCGAGGTCAAACAAACCTCGGTTTTTTTGATGCAAGGAACGGAGGAAAATGTGAAAGGAAACAACTATGCTGCGCGGCATGATGCGGGAGCGTTCTCCGCCTCGGCATGCCTTGTGCGCAGAACCGGAAAACAAAATATGAAAAAGGAGAAAGCCGGACGGGAGCGTGCTTGCAGGAGGATGCAGGCGCTTTTTTCATCCGGTTTTGCGCGATAAACCCGATATCCGGCTCAAAAAAGAATGGCTTTTTTCAATCAGGCGGTCACGGTGCTTCAATCCCTCGTCGTCGCCATCGGCGCAATTCTGTCTATCTGGGGCGGTATTAACCTGCTGGAAGGTTACGGCGGGGACAACCCCGGCGCGAATGCTCATGTGCGATAAAGTAACACACAAAAATTTGATAGACAACCGCCCATTATTCCGTTACTATTCTTCAATATGGATTGAGAAAACCTCTCTGATACAGTATAATAAAGTGTCAGGGAGGTATCTCTATGAAGGAAAAAATACTAATCATTGAAGATGATTTTACGATACAAACACAGCTTAAAACTCTTTTGTCTGGGAATGGATATGAAGTATTTGCAGTTACGGATTTTTCCCAAACAATAGAGCAGTTAAAAGAAGCTGCGCCACATCTGGTTATTCTGGATATAAAACTTCCGGGGAATAACGGTTTTGAAATATGCTCTCAAATTCGCACCTTTTCAGATATTCCGATTGTATTTGTAACAAGCAGCAATACAGATATGGACGAACTGAACAGCATTATGCTGGGTGGAGATGCGTTTATCACAAAGCCTTATAATACCGCTATTCTTCTTGCTAAAATTGCTGCATTGTTAAAGAAAGCCTACCGTTCCCCTCAAACAGAAATTTATATGTGGAGAGAAGCTACCCTGCATTTGGAGAGTAGCATGATAGAGTACAAAGGACAGAAAGCAGAATTGACAAAGAATGAATTGAAAATCCTCTACTACCTTTTTAAGAACGCCGGAAAAATCTGTTCCAGAAATGATATTGTGGATTTTCTTTGGGACAATCAGCTTTATGTTGATGATAACGCCCTAAGTGTCAATATTACCCGTATTCGCGACAAACTGGCAGCAATCGGACTTGTAGATTTCATTAAAACAAAACACAGGCAAGGATATACATTATGAGTGGAAAACAATATTTGAAAAATCAACTCCCCGTTATTTTAATCAATTTGCTGGGTATGCTTGCCCTTGCTTTGTTCCTGATTGCAAGCGATAATCCTATCCAAACAGTCCTGTTTATTCTTGCAGTCTGGTCGATTGTCCTTGTTTTATCTTTGCTGGCATTTTATTTCTCACGAAAAAAATATCTGAATAAATTGCTCAATATGACGGAGCAATTAGAAGAACGATATTTATTGCCGGAAATCATGCAAGTGCCGGAAAGGGCTGATGAACAGGTTTTTTACCAGATTATGAAAATGGCTGAAAAATCTATGTTGGAACGGATTGGCGAAGTACAGAGGGAACGCAGGGAATATAAAGAATACATTGAACAATGGATACACGAAGTAAAAACACCAATTACAGCCATGAAGCTGCTGTGTGAGAATAACCGTTCTCCCTTTTCCAGAGAGGTATTGGCAGAGTTAGAGAATATCAATCAATATACAGAACAGGCGCTTTACTATGCCAGAAGTGAACACACTGAAAAAGACTATTCTGTCCGTGAAGTCAATTTATGCGATGTTGTGCATAGTGCAATCGCAGATAATAAGTATCTTTTGCGTCAAAGCAATATGTCAATTCAGATAGACGATATAGAAACAAAAGTTTACACCGATGAAAAATGGGTGCGGTTCATCTTAAATCAGATTATCGGTAATGCAATCAAATACCATGCAGAGCAGCCTATTTTGCACTTTGGGGCGACAAAAACGAATGACAAGATTGTGCTATCTATCAGCGATAATGGGATAGGTATTCCTAAAAGTGATTTACCCCGTATTTTTGAAAAAGGATTTACAGGTCAGAATGGGCGAACCGGGAAAAATTCTACTGGAATTGGCTTATATCTTTGCAAGCGTCTATGTGATAAACTGGGAATAGGACTTACTGCTTATTCCGAAAACAGAGGAACAACGATTTCACTTATCTTTCAAATGAATGATTTTATTATCGGAGTGCAGGGCTGATAGGTTCTGCACTTCTTACATTTTTGTAAGAACTGTGTAAGAAAACTTGATACAAAAAATGATATACTCCATTTACAATATGGGTATGGAACAGTTAAGGAGGTTTATCCGATGAATACAATTTTGAAGCTGGAGCATATCCAGAAATATTATGGCAATGAGGGGAATATTACCAAAGCCATTAAAGACATTAGTTTTTCTGTGGAAGCCGGAGAATTTCTCGGAATTATGGGTGCGTCCGGTTCTGGAAAGACAACGCTGCTAAACTGTATTTCTACGATTGATACCGTAAGTGCAGGGCATATTTTTTTAGAGGGAACAGATATAACGGAAATCAACCCAAAATCCCTTGCCCGCTTTCGCAGAGAGAATTTAGGTTTTGTATTTCAAGACTTCAATTTGCTGGATACATTGACAATTTCAGAAAACATTGCACTGGCATTAGCAATCAATAAAGTCCCTGCCGGGAGTGTAGAACCCCGCATTTTGGATATAGCCGGAAAGCTGAATATCAGCGATATTCTAAACAAATATCCTTATCAGGTATCGGGCGGTCAAAAACAGCGTTGTGCCTGTGCAAGAGCAATTATCAACAATCCGAAACTCTTATTGGCAGATGAGCCAACAGGAGCATTAGACAGCCATTCCTCACAAATGCTGCTGTCTACCATTCAAAGTATCAATGAACAGCTTAGGGCGACAATTCTTATGGTAACCCATGACGCTTTTACCGCCAGCTATGCCAGCCGTATTCTTTTTTTGAAAGACGGAGAAATCTTTATGGAACTGCGCAAGGGCAACGACAGCAGAAGTGATTTTTTTGATAAAATTCTGAATGTCCTTACCATGATCGGAGGGGGACAGAGCCATGTATGCTAAACTTGTTTTCAGAAATGCAAAACGGTCTGTAAAAGACTATCTGGTCTACATTGTCACAATGACAATCTGTGTTACCTTGTTTTATGCGTTCTTGTCTATTTCCAGTAGTTATTATAGCCCGGATATAGGCAGCGAGTATGATTTTACGCTGTTAAGTGACGGAATGAAAATTGCAATCTGCATGATAACATTGCTGTTGTTATTTTTGATACGGTTCGTCAATCATTATATGCTAAGACGGAAGCAAAAAGAGTTTGCTGTCCAGTCCATTATGGGAATGGAACAAAAAACCATTGGCAGGATTTTCTTTGCAGAAACACTGATTATGGGTATGTTTTCCATTTTGATTGGTATTTTTTGCGGTGTATTTTGCTCTCAATTCATTACCGCAATGCTCCTTACTGCTTATGGAAAGCCTTATGAAATCTCATGGACATTATTCCCGGATACCGTTTTGTTGACAGTGGTATTTTTTGTGGCAAGTTTTTTTGTGGTAGGAATTTTCAATACCCGTACCATTCAGAAAACAAAAATTATTGATATGCTTTCCGCAGAGAAAGAGAACGAACCAGAGCTAAAAAAGAGCCGCTTCATTTCTGTTGTAGTAGTCCTCTTTGAAGTATTTACCGTATGGGGATTGATTACAGGAATACAAAAGGTCTGGTTTTATTATGACACCCGCTTTGCGTTTCCGGTGCAGCTTATGTTTTGGGGAAATATTCTTTTTCCGCTGCTTACTTTGCTGTGGTCGATATTTTGCATAATTAGAAAGAAAAAAAGAGAATGTTTCATTGCCGGTTTGCTGATATGTTCTGTATTGAATGCTTTTACAGCAGCCAGCGTTGCAGCATTAACAAATAAATATTATCTGACTTTAGGTGGTGGAACGCTCAATCAATATCTGCTTTTTGTTGTGATTGACTTACTTTTCTTCATTTGTGCCTTCATTTATCTTACCAGTGGTTTGATTGTAGCATGGAAAGTAAAATCGCCGGAACATAGATACAAGGGAGAAAACCTGTTCTTTTTCGGGCAAATTATATCAAAACTAAATACAACCAGCAAAACAATGACGCTGATTTGTATAACCCTTGTCCTTGCAATCTTCATGTTTATTGCCGCCCCTATTTTGACGGGCTGGGCTTCAGGTTATTTGGATATGCGCTCTATGTATGATGTGCAGGTATATTCAAGATATAATGACGTATATGAAGAAGAAAATCTGCCGCAAGACAGTTATGAAATTATTACTGAGTTTCTGACAGAACACAAAATAGATACAGTTTATGATTGCACGTTCAATCTATATCTGCCAGAGAAAGATGATTTTCATAACAGACAGAAATATGATTTTCCGATTGTAGCAATTTCTTTGAGTGATTATAACACTATACGGGAAATGCTGGGTTACGAACAGATTTCTCTGGAGGAAGATGAATTTACAACACAATGGAAAGCAATCGCCACCGAGGAAGAACGGGATAGCTTTTTGAAAGAACACACCAGCATTATGACAGACGCAGGAGAATTGACTCTTTCCGGGCAGTCCTATTATGAGGATCCGATTGGAGAAACAGCGTACAATTCCTATACAAATGTATTGTATGTACTTCCAGACAATATTTGTGAAAAGCTGTTGCCAGTGATAAAAAACCGATATATTACAACAACGGAAAATATCTCCTATGAAAATGCAAGGAAACTGGAAAAACTTTTTACAGAGAAATATCCCGAGCAGGCAGAAACCGGGGCTATTTATGGCGTGCGTTTTAGCACACTGCAAATCAATAGTTCCATAGCAAATAACTTTATTTTACAGACTGCAATGATTTATGGTGCTGTCGTACTGATGGTTATATGTCTTACGGTACTTTCCCTGCAACAGCTTTTAGACGCAGGACAATATAAGTATCGTTTCTCTGTACTCCGAAAATTGGGGGTGGAAGAAAAGCATATCGGAAAACTTATCTTGCAACAATTAAGTGTTTGGTTTGGGCTTCCAATTATCACAGCAATCATTGTAGCTGCTGTTGTAATAGCTTACTTTATCCAAACCATATCAGCAGAAATTTCAGCCTATATTGGGTTTAGTACATTGATGTTACAAATAGGGGCAACAATGGGGATTTTGGCAATTTTATTGATTTGTTACTTCATAAGTACATGGATTATTTTTAGGCGTTCTGTTAATCCATAGTGAGTGCAATTTATAGCAAACCCAGCCGAGCCAGTCAACGGCAAGTAAATGGGCTACGCCCACCGTTGACAGCCCCGACTGTCCTTGCTGGTGGGTAATCAAGGGGCGACAGCAAAAAGTGCTGCCGCCCTTTCCCATAATCGAAGAAAGGGGGATTTTACATGACTGAATACGAAGCCTATCAAGAACATATCCGCTATACCCATGATACCTACTGCCGGATTGTTATTCGTCATGCGTCCTTTGACGCTGCCCGTATGCTGGCAGCGAGGTGGAAACGGGAAATCTCCCTTGAATATTTGACCGAGGAAAAGTTTGTCCCACTAAGCACCACGGACGAGTATTTTCAAGTGCCAGACTATGGCGAAACATATCCGTTTTCTGTCCGAGGTCAGACGATACTTTTAGATAGCTGCTCCCTTGCGGCGGCTCTTGCCGGACTTCCGGAACAGACGCAGGAGGAAATCTTTTTGTATTACTTCCAGCACTTGACGCAGAAAGAAATCGGAGAACAAAGCGGCTGGACACGCAGCACAATCGGGCGGCATATCCAGCTTGCCTTGAAGCGGCTGAAAGAGGAAATGGAGGTGCTGTCCCATGAGTAACCGACTTCTCCCCTATGACACTATCATAAAGGCACATGAGGGCGACCCCATAGCGATACAAGCCGTCCTTGACCGTTACGCCGGATATATCCGCTATTTCTCCAAAATGAACGGCTATTATAACTCTGATATGGAGGACTACATCAGAACAAAGCTGATTGAAAGCCTGTTCAAGTTTCGGCTTGACCGATAACATAAAAACTGAATATCCCGCCGCCCCGCAGCGGCACATGAAGCAGTAAATCCGAAAAAGATTTGCTGCTTTTTTTGCGCCTATTTTTGGCAAATTTCCAAATGTTCCGTATTAGACAGTGAAGCCAAAAAAGATTGCCGTTTTTTTCAGACGGCGAGCAAAACACAGTTTCCAAAACGCCTTATTGTCGGGAAAGACCACGCCGCAGGAAAAGTTCTTGCCGGAAAGTCCGTCATTTTTGCTTTTTGCGGTGTTGTAGGGAGTAAGGGGAGAACGCCGCCCGCAGCCTTTTATAAAAAAGCTGGTTATAGATTTCCCGAAAAAGTGGCAGTAGCAAGTGAACGGCAGTCCGGCAGTTTCTTAGAGCAAGATTCTACCGCAGTACCAAAATTCGCTTTTCGCTCATTTTGCCCCTGC
>ERZ857827.1276-NODE-1276-length-27031-cov-4.430012_pt1 | contig 27031 bp, 20 predicted proteins | sample MGYA00519761_ERZ857827 | MGnify/ENA primary metagenome ERZ857827 (study PRJEB31778, sample SAMEA3449370) | human gut metagenome | biome: human gut; feature: human-associated habitat; material: faeces | place: United Kingdom | collected 2010/2012 ... | reverse complement strand
TGTTACGATAATCGTCCTTGTCGCGGTCAGCATGCGCCGCAAACGCGAGAATCTGCCGCCCGCGAGCCTCGGACTTTCTTACTTCCGCGAGGATCGATAATATTGATTTTTTGAAACTCATGGTGTATAATAAAGCCATAAAACTTAGGAGGTTTTTACTATGTTAGTTTCCGCAGCAAAAATGCTCAAAGATGCAAAGGCCGGCAAGTACGCGGTCGGTCACTTCAATATCAACAACCTTGAGTGGACAAAGGCAATCCTTCTCACCGCTCAGGAGCTCAACTCCCCCGTTATCCTCGGCGTGTCCGAAGGCGCGGGCAAATATATGTGCGGTTTCAAGACCGTCACCGCCATGGTTGACGCTATGGTCGACGAGCTTGGAATCACTGTTCCCGTTGCGCTTCACCTTGATCACGGCTCCTATGAGGGCGCGCTCAAGTGCATCGAGGCTGGCTTCTCCTCCGTCATGTTCGACGGCTCTCACTACGGCATTGAGGAGAACATCGAGAAGACCAAGGAGATAATCGCTCTCGCTCACTCGAAGGGCATTTCCGTTGAGGCTGAAGTCGGCGCCATCGGCGGCGAAGAGGACGGCGTTATCGGCGGCGGCGAAGTTGCTGACCCCAACGAATGCAAGATGATCGCTGATCTTGGTATCGATTTCCTGGCAGCAGGTATTGGTAACATTCATGGTAAATATCCAGCTAACTGGAAGGGCTTAAGCTTCGAAACTCTGGCAGCTGTACAGGAGCTGACCGGTGAGCTTCCTCTGGTTCTGCACGGTGGTACCGGTATCCCCGCAGATCAGATCAAGAAAGCAATCGACCTGGGCGTATCCAAGATCAACGTTAACACCGAGTGCCAGCTGGCATTTGCTGATGCTACCCGTAAGTACATCGAGGCTGGTAAGGATCTCGAAGGCAAGGGCTTTGACCCTCGTAAGCTCTTAGCTCCCGGTGCAGAAGCTATCAAGGCTACTGTTAAGGAGAAGATGGAACTCTTCGGATCAGTTGGTAAGGCTAACGACTAATCAGCTATCTTTGACAGACTAATTAACAAATGTAACGATAAACTATCCGGTACCTATCGGACAAGTATCGCTCACGTAAACTTAAAGAACCCCATCATAGCATATACAAGTCGTGGTGGGGTTCTTATTTGTTGTTTTGGACTCTGATTTCGTCTAATAAATATTTGTCATCTTTACGTCAAGTGCTTTTTATCCCAAATCAGCCTGTTTTGGTTGAATAAGGATAAAATTATCCATTTTCTCCATTTTATTGAACTGAAAGATACAAAATATCAGGGTATTATCCTAGAATGCAGTCTTGATTTGAATTTAGGATAATTTTGTAACAAATTCGTTCAAATTCCAGTACAAATAGAAAAACATATTGTTATAAAGCGCTATTGTAAATAGTATCAAATGAGTTATGAAAAATAGTCCCTAATAAAAAGGACTCAAATGTGTTCAGGGGTGGTACAAATAATGAACATGGAAAAAGAACAAGCAAAAATGGCAAACAAAAAAACAAATAAATAAAACAAACCAAAGCAAATAAATAAGGCAATAATTAAGACAAGCATTTAAGACAAGCAATTAAGGCAAGCATATAAGACAAGCATATAAGGCAAGCATATAAGACATATAAAAAATCCCAAACAAATTGTACAGAGACAAAAGTACAAACAAAAACAAAAAACAAAAAATAAAACAAAATAAGGACAAATCGTTGTTTTAAATGGGATTAATCCATCAACACGTTTTGTCCTTAAAAAATTCTTATATTTCATTTATATATTTCATTTATGGCAAAGCCTGATATCTTCAATCCTTTTCTTCTGTTATACTGCAGATTCCGCAGTTTCTTTCTCTGCCTTCGCCTTTTTCCTGCTGACTGCCCACCATACAGGCACTGATACCAGAAGAAGAATTGCTGTTACCATGCTGAACCAGGCACCAAAACCGAGACCGGCATTTACTGTTTTATCCAGCTTGCCAAGATCTATCAGCGAGAGCACAAACTCGAATATGAGTGCGCCTCCAACGATAACTGATATTACAAGATCAATTATATATGCTACAGTTTTGTTCATGAACGCACTTATTGTATCTGCAACAAGCAATACTGCCACTATAATTACAGATATTACATCTATGCCAAATACTCCACTTATCGTTCTGACATCAGAATCCATATGTGCATACGGCAAAAATACTGTGATCAAAGCCATGATCATTCCAACAATATTCAACAGATTTGGTATATGTGTTGAACCCTTCTTGACATCTGCAGGAACATTCTGTCTGTACTCATACCCAACATATCCCATCGGACTGTCATACGGTGTAGACTGCTGACCCGGTTGACCGTATGGTGGCTGCTGGTATGACTGCTGCCCTGCCGGACCATAGTTCTGCTGCTGTCCCGGTGCGCTATACTGCGGCTGCTGATATGGCTGCCGCCCTGACGAACCATAATAATTCTGCGGCTGTCCCGGTGCACCATACCGAGGCTGCTGATACGGCTGCTGCCCTGACAAACCATAATTCTGCGACTGTCCCAGCTGGCTGTACTGTGGTCTCTGCTGATATTCCTGTCCGTCTGCCTGCATCTGCTGTACATATGAATCCTGATTCCACTGTCTCTGCTGATCATATCCTGACTGTCCGTGATACGGCTGCTGCCCTGCCGGACCATAGTTCTGCTGCTGTCCCGGTGCGCTGTACTGCGGCTGCTGCCCTGACTGGCCATAATTTTGCGACTGACACGGCTGATCATATCCCAAACGTGCCTGTTCATTATTCAGCGTATCTTTCTGTTCCAGATTACCCTCTAATGACAATCTATCATCCTTGTGGATACCATCTACATTGTTCTGTTCATCCATGTTGTCATCTACCTCCGATGTAATTATTCGACACATCCCTTACATGCCGAGATACCTCTTCAGATACTGTCCTGTATACGACTGAGGTATCTTTGCTACCTCCTCCGGAGTTCCACTGGCAATGACCGTTCCACCTCCAGCGCCCCCTTCAGGTCCCATGTCAATAATATAATCTGCGGTCTTGATGACGTCAAGGTTATGTTCGATAACAACAACCGTATTTCCGCCCTCGCTGAGCCTCCTGAGTATATCCACAAGCCTGTGAACATCAGCAAAATGAAGTCCCGTGGTAGGCTCATCAAGTACATATATTGTCTTTCCTGTTCCACGCCTTGACAACTCGGTTGCAAGCTTGATTCTCTGTGCCTCTCCGCCTGACAGAGTGGTGGATGGCTGTCCAAGCCTGATATATCCTAATCCCACATCTCGCAACGTTTCTATCTTCCTGAGTATTCTCGGAACATTTGCAAAGAACTCACATGCCTCATCAACAGTCATATCGAGAACTTCATTGATACTCTTACCCTTGTATTTGACCTCCAGGGTCTCCCTGTTGTATCTCTTTCCTCCGCACACTTCACATGGCACATATATATCTGGCAGGAAGTGCATCTCTATCTTGATTATTCCATCTCCACGACACGCCTCACATCGTCCACCAGATACATTGAAGCTGAATCTTCCCTTGCCGTAACCTCTTGCCTTGGCATCCTTGGTTCCGGCAAACAGATCCCTTATCAGATCAAATGTACCTGTATAAGTAGCCGGATTGGACCTCGGCGTTCTACCTATAGGTGACTGGTCTATATTGATAATCTTATCCAAAGCATCATAGCCAATGATATGGTCGTGCTTTCCTGCTTTAATCCTGCTCTTGTTGAGTCTTCTCGCCAGCTTCTTGTACAAGATCTCATTTACCAGAGAACTCTTTCCTGAACCAGACACACCCGTCACACATGTCATGATTCCAAGTGGTATATCCACATCTATATGCTTGAGATTGTTCTCATAAGCATTCTTGACAGTGAGCCATCCAGTTGGCTTTCTCCTCACATCCGGAACCTCTATCTTCTTCCTGCCACTTAAGTAGTCACCGGTGATAGAATTCTCGCACTTCATGATATCCTCCGCGGTTCCCTCTGCAACCACATATCCACCATTTGCACCGGCTCCCGGTCCTATATCTATGATGTGATCTGCAGCCCTCATAGTGTCCTCGTCATGCTCGACAACGATCAGAGTATTTCCAAGGTCTCTCAGATTCTTGAGAGCAGCTATGAGCTTGTCATTATCCCTCTGATGAAGTCCGATACTCGGCTCGTCAAGAATATACGCAACACCGACCAAGCCTGAACCTATCTGCGTTGCAAGTCTAATTCTCTGCGCCTCACCTCCTGAGAGCGTGCTTGTACCCCTGCTCAGGCACAGATAGTCAAGACCCACGTCTATAAGAAAATGCAATCTTGACCTGATCTCCTTGAGTATAGCTGCGCCTATCATCTTCTGTCTGTCCGTGAGCTCCAGCTCTTTCATGAATTTTGCAAGTTCTGTGATAGGAAGCTCTGTAAGTTCAGCAATATTCTTATTTCCAACTGTAACAGCAAGGGCTGTGGGCTTAAGTCTCTTGCCACCGCAAACCTCACACGGAGTTATAGTCATGAATGTCTCATACTCAGCCTTAGTAGACTCAGCAGATGTCTCCCTGTATCTTCTTGCGACACTCTTCAGAAGTCCTTCAAATGTTATGTCATACACGCCTTCACCGCGCTGTCCCTTATAGTACACCTTAACTGGGCGAGAGTTCTTTCCATATAATAAGAGATCTTTTATATCCTGTGGGTAATCCTGAAATGGTGTATCCAGAGAGAACCCATATTCCTTACCGAGTGCCTTGAGTATTGCATTTGAATAGCTCTTGCCATCATTGCATGACTGCCATCCAAGTACCACAATGGCTCCATCATTTATAGACAGACTCTGATCCGGTATCATAAGATCCGGATCAAATTCCATCTTGAAGCCAAGACCTGCACATGTCGGGCATGCGCCAAATGGATTGTTGAAAGAAAAGCTTCTCGGCTCTATCTCATCTATGCTGATTCCGCAATCCGGACATGAAAAGCTGTCTGAAAAATTGATGACAGCATTCTCCTTCTGAACACCGTTCTCATCCCTTTCGCCAATCACCTCTATCTTCATAAGACCCTCTGCGAGCTGAAGGGCTGTCTCTATGGAATCCGTGAGTCGACGCTCCACATCCTGTCTGACAACCAGACGATCTACAACTATATCTATGCTGTGTTTCTTATTCTTATCAAGTTTTATCTCCTCTGACAGCTCATACATACTTCCATCGACAACCACTCTGACAAATCCGCTCTTCTTTGCCTTCTCAAGAAGCTTTACATGCTCTCCCTTTCGGCCTCTGACCACAGGCGCAAGCACCATGAACTTTGTCCTCTCTGGAAGCTTCATGATCTCATCCACCATCTGGTCAACCGTCTGTCTGCTTATGACCTTGCCGCAGTTCGGACAGTGTGGTATTCCCACTCTTGCATATAGAAGTCTAAAATAGTCGTATATCTCTGTGACAGTACCAACTGTAGATCGAGGATTTCTGTTTGTTGACTTCTGATCTATGGAGATTGCAGGGGAAAGTCCCTCTATCTTGTCCACGTCCGGCTTCTCAGCCTGTCCAAGGAACTGTCTCGCATAGGAGGACAGAGACTCCATGTATCGTCTCTGTCCCTCCGCATATATCGTGTCAAATGCCAGTGAAGACTTACCTGATCCCGAAAGTCCTGTCACGACGACAAATTTGTCCCTTGGAATCTTGACATTGATATTCTTTAGATTATTTTCACGTGCGCCCTCAATAGTTATATACTTCCTATCAATATTCCTGCTGGCGTTGAAATAATCATCCTTCATGCTCGCATCCGTTATATCCTCCAGATGCTCACTGCGTTCATAATTCTTATTGTCTTCCATCTTGATCTAACCTTTTCTCTTTATTATTTATATTTCAGTCCTTATCATAATCTCTGAGTGCCGCCTTGTACACCTTGAGCTGATCTCTGATCTCCGCCGCCACCTCAAAGTTGAGGTCTGCTGCCGCCATATTCATCTTCTTGGTCAGCTTGGCAATAACCTTCTGAAGCTCCTTCTTCGTCATGGACTCAGCGTCCTTATCCTCATCTGGAAGCTCCTCCTTCTTCACCTCTATGGTTATGAGATCCCTTATGCTCTTCTCTATAGTCTTAGGGGTTATTCCATGTTCCTCATTATACTTCTGCTGTATCTCACGACGTCTGCTCGTCTCATCTAGGGCATACTTCATAGAACCCGTAATAGTGTCCGCATACATGATGACATGTCCATCTACATTTCGGGCTGCTCTTCCTATGGTCTGGATGAGCGATGTCTCCGATCTCAGGAAACCTTCCTTGTCAGCATCCAGTATTGCCACCAAAGTGATCTCCGGTATATCAAGTCCCTCTCTCAGAAGGTTGATTCCAACAAGCACGTCGAACACACCAAGACGGAGATCTCTCACTATCTCAACTCTCTCCATAGTATCTATATCCGAGTGCAGATATTTTACCTTTATATCATTATCCCTCATATAGCTGGTGAGGTCCTCAGCCATACGTTTTGTAAGAGTAGTTACAAGCACCTTGTGTCCCTGCTCAGTCTCCTTGCGGACCTCTTTGAGCAGATCGTCTATCTGTCCCTCAACCGGTCTGACCTCAACCGGCGGATCAAGAAGTCCCGTAGGTCTGATGATCTGTTCAGCCATGAGCATCTGGTGTTCTTCCTCGTATTTGCCTGGTGTGGCAGATACGAACATGACCTGATCCAGCTTCTGCTCAAATTCTGAGAAATTGAGAGGTCTGTTGTCAAGTGCCGACGGAAGCCTGAAGCCATAGTCCACCAGATTCATCTTACGTGAACGGTCTCCCGAATACATAGCACCAACCTGCGGCACTGTCATATGCGACTCATCTATAATAAGAAGGAAGTCATCACCAAAGAAATCCAGCAATGTGCTCGGTGTCTCCCCAGCTGATCTGCCAGCCAGAGGTCCTGAATAATTCTCTATTCCAGAACAAAATCCAGTCTCCCGCATCATCTCCATGTCAAAGTTAGTTCTCTCCTCGATACGCTGGGCCTCAATGAGTTTATCCTTTGACTTGAAATACGCAACTCTGTCCTTGAGTTCTGCCTCTATCCTCTTCAGTGCCTTCTCCATCTTCTCCTGTCCAACCACATAGTGGGACGCCGGGAACAGACAAGTGTATGTCAGATCCCTCTTTCCCTCTCCGGTGAGCGGGTCAAATTCCGTGATCCTATCTATCTCATCTCCGAAGAATTCTATCCTTATTCCATCATCAAATGTAGACACAGGAATGATCTCCAGCACATCCCCACGCACCCTAAATGTACCTCTCTGCAGATCCATATCATTCCTGTCATACTGTATATCTGTCAGCTCATCGATGACCTGATCCCTGTCCTTTATCATGCCCACTCTGAATGAGAGCATCTGATTCCTATACTCGTCCGGATCACCGATACCATATATACACGATACAGACGCAACCACGATGACGTCCTTCCTGTCTATAAGCGCCGCTGTTGCACTATGCCTCATACGGTCAATATCATCATTTATAGATGAATCCTTTGCAATATAAGTATCCGTAGACGCAACATATGCCTCCGGCTGGTAATAATCATAGTATGAAACAAAATACTCCACTGCATTATTCGGAAAAAATTCCTTCATCTCTCCATAAAGCTGCGCCGCCAAAGTCTTGTTATGTGCAAGAACCAAAGTAGGCTTATTCAGCTGCTGTATGACATTCGCCATGGTAAATGTCTTACCTGATCCGGTTACACCAAGCAACGTCTCAAACTGATTACCCTCTTTAAATCCATTCACCAACTTCTCTATAGCCTCCGGCTGATCTCCGGTGGGCTTATATTCCGATACCAATTCAAAATGATCCATAAAAGTCTCCTACTCTATGCTAAAGCCTGCATCTATTATATCGAACATTAGTTCCCATATCAAGTAAAAACGCGGCAGTTGCTCAAGTTTATTTATCCCCTGAACAACTGCCACTATGCTTCAGCTGTTTGCTCACAACACCTTCTATGCCGCTAGTTCATCCCTACCCAGGCTTATCTCATAGCAGCCTTTCTCATCAACAGTCACCACGACTCTCTCAAATCCTGTATAAAAGCTAAGGATATACAGATCATTTACCTTTGAGATAACCGCCTCAGCATTCATCTCTGCCAGATCCACAATGTTGTCTTTCAACACTCCCTCGCTTACTTTGATGATCTGTCTCTCCTTCTCCACCTGTTTCTTCTCCCGAAGCTCCTTATAATAAAGAAAGAGATTCTCCTCAACCGCCTTCGACTTACATCTGCATCTGTGAAAATAGCTGCCGATGATCATGTAAAGCATGTATGCTGTCTCCTGCTGTCTGTGTGATGTCTTTTCTACAAATGAATATCTCATAATCGTTACCTCCATAATGAAAAAATTAAAATAAATCTAAACTGTATCTATCAATAAGTTGTCCAGAGCTTCACCAACTCACACCTCCATGGTGCCTGCTCCCCGGTCTGTCATTTTTCAGCCGACGACAGTCGCTGTGTCCGTATTCTTTGCTGCCCCGGTCACTGGGCAGATGCATATTCAGTTGTCATTTGCAATCTGACCCATGCCCGAAAGGCAACAAAAAAAGAGTCATGATCGCAGACTTGTAGCATTTGCTACTCATCATGTTTTCAAACTCTTCTACTTAAAATATGATTTATTCAATTTTCATTATGGATATCAGCAATCGCTGATGTATATGTTATATCAAAAACTAACTGAGGAGTCAACATATTTATAAATATATCTATAAAACACAAGAGAGCCAGATTTCTCCGTTGTTTGTTTATTGAAGTCTCTCTCATTTATAGGTAAAATAATGAATGATACTAAATATTTACTATCGAAACAGTAAAGGGGAGTTAACATGGCAGAACTAGAATCAGTTATAGAACAAAGACTTATCAATCAGTTATGTAGCGGAGAATCACAATGGACATACAGACCAGATATTAAAACCGAAGAGCAGATATGGGCAAATTTCAAGTACATACTTGAACAAAATAACAAAGCGAAACTAGGGGACCAGCCCCTCTCCGAATCTGAATTTGCAAAAATAAAGAACGATGTTTCACATGCTTCATTCTACGATGCCGGTAAATGGCTTGTAGGTGAAAATGGCAAGGTATATGTGCACATTCAGAGAGGAAATGAACAGCTGCATCTACTTGTTATGAACAATGAGCATATCGCCGGTGGATCAAGTGTTTATGAGGTTATCAATCAGTATCAGGCATTTGCAAATGATGACTATACAGATTCTCGTAATAGACGTTTTGATGTCACACTGCTGATAAATGGTATTCCTTTGATACACATTGAATTAAAGAACAAAGATCACGCATATATGGAAGCCTTCAATCAGATAAAAAAGTATGTCGGCGAAGGCAAGTTCCGTGGCATATTCTCCAACATTCAGATGTTTGTTGTAAGTAATGCCGTAGACACCAAGTATTTTTCTGCAGCAAGAGAACCTGAGCTCAACAAAAAATTTGTCACAGGATGGATAGACAAACACAATTACCCTGTATGTGATTATATTGATTTCGCAGGTTCAGTGCTCAGGATCCCTCAGGCACACGAGATGGTGACAAAATATACCGTGCTCGACAACGAAAAGAAAAAGTTGCTTATTCTCAGACCTTATCAGATACATGCCATCGAGGCAATGCGTGAAGCCTCAAAGCACGGAAAATCAGGCTTTATCTGGCACACCACAGGCTCTGGAAAAACCATGACCTCATATAAAGCAACAAGGAATCTTCTCATGGATATCCCATCCATCGAAAAGACAATATTTCTTATCGATAGAAAAGACCTGGATATGCAGACAAAAATGGCATTCCAGTCATACGCCAACAACGATACTATAGATGTTGATGGAACAGAATATGTTGATACTCTTATCCAAAAGCTTTCCGATGGCAAAAGACAGATGATAGTCACTACCAGACAGAAGCTTCAGACTATGATCAATAAAAAGCTTAAAGAGGGCGACAAGAATTATAGCAAGATCAAAAATCTCAGAGTAGCATTTGTTGTCGACGAATGCCACCGGGCAATAACACCTGAAACAAAACGAAGCATAGAAGCATTCTTCAACAATTCATTGTGGTATGGCTTTACAGGAACACCTATATTTGAAGAAAATAAGTACGAGCAAAAAGGTGATCTGGCACAGACAACTGAACAGCTTTACGGTGAGTGTCTGCACAGCTACACCATAAAAGAGGCCATTCACGATGAAGCTGTACTTGGATTCATGGTTGAGAATCTCGGCCCTAAGAATGCCGACGCTGACTTGTCTGTATTTGACAGTGAAGCCCACATGAGAAGTGTTCTTGAAGTCATACTCAATCAGTCCTATACCAAATTTGGAATGCAGAACGGAAGGGGAAGAACCTATGAAGGACTGCTTACTGTCAAATCAATAGCACGGGCACAGCAATACTATGACTTGCTTAAAAAGATAAAGTCCGGAGATGATGAGTTAAAAATCAGTGATGAAGTAAGAAAAGCCCTCCCGGATTTCCCCAAATTTGCCATCACATACTCCGTGTCTGAAAACGAAGAATCGTCCATGGTAAATCAGGAAAAGATGAAACAGTCCATATCAGATTACAATGACATGTTTGGAACTAACTATACTATAGAGGGGATAAATGCATATAATAGCAATCTCAATGATCGTCTGGCCAGGAAAGACAAGAGATACCTGGAAAGAGGACAACAGTTAGACCTTGTCATAGTTGTAGACAGACTGCTCACAGGTTTTGATGCGCCTTGTCTGTCCACATTATTCATGGATAGACAGCCTATGAGTCCTCAGGGAATTATACAGGCATTCTCTCGAACCAACAGACTTTTTGACTCAAGTAAACAATATGGTCAGGTTGTAACCTTCCAGTCACCTGGCAACTTTAAAGCCGCCATCAATACAGCACTTAAATTGTATTCCAGAGGCGGCGATGGATGCCCTATTGCTGAGGATTGGGACACCGTCCTCACTAACTTTAAAATTTCCGTCAAAGCAATTCACGGAATGGTGAGAACTCCAAAGGATATAGCAAGCCTCTCCAAAGAACAAAAAAAGGCATTTTTACAGCTATTCAGAAATCTGGACAATGATTTTGCACATTTGAAAGCATTCACTAAGTACGATGAATCTATGTTGGATGGCTATGACTTCTCGGAAGAACAATACGAAGACTTCGCTGCGATGTACAAAAATGTTGTAGAGGAACTCAAGAAAGATAAACCTGATAATACTGATGACGAGCCTGAAGCTGCAACTGACTATGACCTGAAAGCTTACAGTAAGCTGCGCATTGATTTTGAATATATCATCGAACTGCTTCAGGGAATTGTTGAAACATTAAACCAGGATGACAACAACTTTGAGAAATCGAATTTTGAATATCAGATAAAGGAGCTTCGCGCAATAATGTCTGAATTCACGGAAGAAAATCCGCGCCTTGGAGAGCTGATCAATCAGGTTATTGATGAGATTGAACAGGATAAGAACAAATATATCGGACAGGACATTTTTGTAATCATAAATGAGATGAGAACCAATGCCATAAACAAAGAAGTAGCCAAATTCGCTTCAAAGTGGTACCTGGATCCCGAAGATGTCAAGTATGAAGCATACAAATACCGTGATGGTGTTATTGCAAATGAAAACAATCTGAAGGAGAACGCAGATTATGCCCGATATAAAGCGGATACAGAGGATGCCCTTCCTAAGTTCAAGTTTCGAAAGCTTATGATAGACGACTTTAAGAACGACCTTATGGAGAATATACTTCCTTTGATATGGTAATTGTGAATATAAGGCTCTGATCTTAATTTATATTATTGTGTACATGCTTTCATGTATCTTATTTGTGGGCTGCCATTTTACTGGCAGCCCATTATCTGATATCGGCGTACACGTATATTTATTTTACTATTCTTTTATACTTTTTGTTATGTATCAGTTCAGAATCAATTCAGATTGGACAGTGATCTCATGATTATATCCACATCCTTGCTCTCAAGTTCCTGTATGATATGCAAATACGTCTTCTGTGTCGTAGTCATACTCGCATGTCCCAATCTTCTTGCCACACTGGCGATCGAGACTCCCGCAAACAAAAGAAGTGACGCATGTGTATGTCGTAACCCATGAACAGATATCACCGGAATACCTGCATTTTTACAATGTCTTTCAAGGATGCCATTTACCGTGGAATTATACACTGTTCCTTCCACAAATATCGGCTCATCCTCAGGCAGATTTTTGACAAGCCTGGCAAATTGCATTACAGTCAACCAATCCATCTGTATCTTTCGCACGGAAGATTTGTTCTTCGTAGGCAGGAATCCTCCATTTCCCTTATAATCCCAAGTCTTTGATATGGATAGAGTCTGGTGGGAAAAATCAAAATCTTTTGGAGTGAGTGCCAGTGCCTCAGAAAATCGCATCCCTGTCTTTGACACAAGCAATAAAAACCAATCCCATGTAACCTTGTCTTCAAGTTCCAAATCTTCGATCAGCTTGTGGAGTTCAAATTGATTGAGATACTTTGGTTTCTTATCACGAGGTTTCTTTCCCTTTATTATTGCCTTTCTGGTTGGATCTCTGGATATAAGCCCTTCATCCACCGCATCAAGTATTGCACACTTGACATGGTGATGAAAATCTAAGGTAGTCTGATGCTCATGCTCCTCCGCATAGTCATTCAGCAGCTTCTGATATGATATTCGATCCAAATCTTCCAGCAACATATCTGGTACAAGTTTTACAAGCCACTGATGCGCCATCTTGTATTTTTTCATCGTCACCGGTCTTATTGCACCTTCTTTGTACACGGTTATCCACTGCTCATAATAATTGCAGAACAAAACCTGCCTTTTTACTGTCGTTGTATTCATTTGTAAGTCCTCCTTCGTCTATGAAAATGTGCACGCCGATGAAGGGTGATAAGGTTATCAAGATTGATAAAATAATCAGCTAATTTGTTTTGCTCATCAATATTCTTTGGAATTACAACATCTAATCCTGATAAAGATTTTTGACTTACTCCTTTAGCTGTTCCGCCGCTCGAAAGTGCTATTAAGTCATTAAACACATTTGGTGTTCTTAATAGAGTTGCCAAAAAATTTTCTGATAATATTTTTTCTTCAACATCAAATGCGATAGTTCTCTGACTAAGGATATACCCTTTATTATCAGGTACTTGAGCAACATTCCCCATAGGTGCTTCTGTTGTAAATAACACCTGACCTCTATGTAATTCTTTACCACTCATCCACTTATCGTATAACTCTTGGTTCCCATAATGAACATCTTGTGAAAAATCAATATAACCATCTTTTACATTAAGTGCTGATAAAGCTAAATAGCCACTTTCACTCCAATCCATACCAAGTTTTTTGGGTGTTCTACCTCTAAAATCAGTAATGCTTTGAATGCAACTTAGTAACTTACGCTGTTCCCAAGTTAATGAAGTCTTTTTCTTTTGCAAATACTTACGCTGATGAAGAGTGATGAGGTGGTCGATACTATCAAAATATGCTGCAATCTTTTCTTGCTCAGGAATAGAAGGAAACGAAACTTCTATGCTTTTTAACTTTTCGAAATAAAGATTTGTGACACTTCCACCTTCCACTCTCATAGCAAATTCATTTTGCAATGTAGCATTAAACATCATTGCTGTGAACAACGGATTGTTATCCGTATTGAATACAGATATCATTTCACCAATCGCTACATTCGGCATAGATAGCCATGTACAATGGTTATAATCCATAGGGTCTTCCCCAACTCGTGGAATTAAAACCTCAGTCCCTTTACTAAATCTAAGATTCTCTGGTGACATATTTGTATATGAGTAAACCCTATCTATTTTTGCTCCAAATTTCGTATAAAGCTCGCCATATCGAATACACGGAGTAGTTGAATCTTCTGTTACTGACCATTTAGGGCAGCTTTTTCCGTAATAAAAAGTTCCCCAGTCATCCAACTTACGCTGTTCCCAAGCATTATGGTAGAATTACCTGTGAAAAATGTAGTTGGTTTATAAAAACTACATATTATGTCAAAGTATATCTATACATATGAATTGTAGTACACATCAACGAGATGAATCTGCTGGCAATTGTTGAATTCATTGATATGTATATTGAAATGCAGAACAATGAAAATACTGAATGGAGAGAAAATACTATGCAGTAGGATTTGAATATTTTAATTAAAATCGGCTATTAAGTACAACTGCCGAAATTAGTTAAATTTCATGTTGTGGTTGATATATTGTATAGTTAGAGATGCTTATATGATGAATGCTGACCTCATTACTGCTAATCCTTGATTATATAAGAAATACCAACTACTATAATATCGTTTGTGCCAAACCATATTTTCAAAATAATAACAGATTTTCCGTTGATAATTTTCAAAGCATTGAATATAATAGCATTACATGCAATTAAAAACGTAATTTGAGTTTTTAATTATCGGAGGTGAATATTAATGAAGATATTGAGAATACAAGCAGACGGACTTCCTTTATTTAAAGAAACATTGGATATTAGTTTTACAACATCGCAAAGATTTTCTAATGATGATAAAGATATTCTTTTTCATCTTTTTTCCAATGTATACATTAATACTACAACAGCAATTATAGGAATTAATGCATCCGGAAAAACGTCTGTATTAAACGTAATCCTGCTTGCGTTAGGTATTGTAAACAATGAACCTATAAACCATATAAAGAGCAAGGATATCCTCGGTAAATCTCAGGAAACTACATTCACTATATATTATCATTTATCTGATAATGAAATATGCAAACTTCAAACTATAATTAAATACAACATAGACACCGATAGATACATCATAAAGGAAGAGAAACTGTGGAAAAAGCCTACGAGTAATATTGTCACGAAAAAATATACATTTGTATTTAATGAAACAATGCTTATTAAAGAAAGAGACAATACTGAAGAATTTCTTCCGGATGATATAAGCATAATAATTGCTCAAAACAAGAAACTTAATGAACATATTCCTGTAACAGATATGTTGTCATTTACAAATGTAAATGTTTTACCTATTTCTGATAATATACCACTTGAAATAATAAATTTTCTTGATCCTACAATTGAAGCATTATTTTTCGAAGATATTGAAACTAAAAGCCTTGTTCATCTAAAATTTTATGGTAACGACGAAATAATACTAAACACTCCGGCTGAACTTGAGCATTATCTTTCATCTGGAACTATTAAAGGAATCATAGCATTTACGAAGGCCATGGCTACATTAAAAAACGGCGGATATATGATCATCGATGAAATAGAAAATCATTTTAATAAGGAAATAGTTACTACTTTAATCCGATTTTTCATGGACACACGTATTAACAAAAATGGTGCAAGCCTTGTCTTTTCAACACACTATCCTGAGCTATTGGATGAATATGACAGGAACGATAGCATTTTCATTACAAGAAATCGTAACGGAATCACAGCAGAGAACCTTTCTAACATTCTTAAAAGAAATGACATAAAAAAGAGTGATGCATACCAAAGCGGTTTCCTTGACGGAACGACTCCTGCATACGAAGCATATTTACAACTCAAAAAAAGCATTTCTGCTTATATTTAGGAGGGGCTGCCTATGGATATACAACTGAGTAAATATGTTGCGTGCATATGTGAGGGCTCGGCTGAGCAGGCAATCATAGATCTCCTGCTTGAACACAACCTCTTAATTTTTAATAGGGAGCAACTGCTTGATGAACAAGTAATACGATGCAGAGACGCAAGAACATTCGAAACAAGATACTTAAGAAAAGGATTTAATGATAAAATATCGATTATTCGAATTCTTGATTCCAGAAGAGAAAATTTCAAATTAAGCAAGGCCTACCAACATAAGGTAGATGTTATAAATGTCATAACCGCTCCTGAAATTGAGATGCTTATCATTCATAGCGAAGATAAATATAAAGACTTCAAAAAATCCGGAAAAAAACCTAGCGACTTTTGCAAACAAGACTTGAAAATGAAAGATGTAAAAACATATCAATACGTATTGAATTATTTTGAAGATGTAAATGCTCTTGTAGAGGCTATACATAAATACACAAAATCAGCTAAAATTCCAAGTGGTGAATATACACTTCTTGATTTATTACAATGATTTGGAAACATGACATGATACTGTTGAGTGCAAAATTATTTTTTGAACTATCAAGTTTAACTACATCTTCAGTATATAGCTTTACAACAATGCTTGGGAACAGCGTAAGTTGGGGGATTTGGTAGGTATTTATGATGGAGTTCACCAAACTCCTGAATATCAAGACTCTGGGATAATGTTTTTATCAGTTGAAAATATTGCAACACTTAAATCAGAAAAATATATATCTAAAGAAGCTTTTGAAAGAGACTATAAAGTATATCCTGAAAAGGGTGATATTCTGATGACTAGAATTGGAGATGTTGGTACTACGAATGTGGTAGAAACAGCAAAAAAAGTGGCATTTTATGTGAGTTTGGCACTCCTCAAACCAAACGGAATTAATTCTTATTTCTTAAGTAATGCAATGAAAACTAATGCTTTTCAGAAAGGCTTAAGAGAACGTACTTTAGTAACTGCGATCCCACAAAAAATCAATAAGGACGAGATTGGTAAGATTGATATTTTCATTACCAATAATGATGTAGAACAACAGAAAATTGGAGCCTATTTCTCTACCCTCGACCACCTCATCACTCTTCATCAGCATAAGTGTAATGAACTTCGTGAAATAAAAAAATATATGCTTAAGAATATGTTTATATAAACTTTGTTGAATTTTTACGCTTTGATTATTGCATTTGAACAACAATAAATATAATTTTGGCATTGCAATAGCAATTTTTATAGCAAAGAGAGCCGGACTGACCGGCTCTCTATTAACATTATGTAAATAAATTGTATATTAACTATACGAACATGTTTCTTAACAAGTATTCCTTGAGATTTTTTAGATTTTCACACTTACTCTGATGAAGAGTGATGAGGTGGTCTATTAACTTAAAGTAGCTCCCTATCTTTTTTTGCTCTTCAATATCTTGTGGTAACATCAATTCTGTCTTAAAAAAATCCGCTGGAGCAATATTCAATAATCCGTGATTTCTAGCCCCTTCAGCAGCTACTGCCTTAATATCTTTATGCCAATTGCAGGTATCATAATATGTTACAAGGAAATCAGAATTTATCACTTTTTCATTTTTTATTTTAAAAACAATGTAAAGCGTTGATAATACACCATTTTCATATCTATCGAGCCTTTTTATAGCTCCCCATGGAGCATCACTAGATGTGCTTTTGTTATATGCAAATTCACCATTATATATTAAGTAGTAACCACTGACGTCCTTACTTGCTACACGTTTGTCAAAAAACATATTTTGATCAATAAGACCATATTGAGCTGATATTGTGAGTGGTAATTGAGATACTAAATCTTGATTTTTTCTAGTAACTCTTTCTACTACATCCCCCAACTTACGCTGTTCCCAATCGTCAATAAATCCATCAAATCGAATTTCCGGAACTTTTGCACCATTTTGTGGGAACATTTTTGTCAGCATGTATTTTTTTAATTCCTTCATCTGGTCGCACTTACGCTGATGAAGAGTGATGAGGTGGTCGAGGTTGCGAAAATAATTTGCAATGCACTCTTGTTCTTTCGTTTTAGGAAACAGTAATTGTATACCCATAAATTCTTTATATCCTATATTTAAAAGGCCATCCATTCTAGCCCCAGATGAAATTAACTTTCCTAATTCCCTATCTGGTAACTTAGTTGCAAAGTAATATTCTATAAAATCCGTATTTCCTTCTTCTACCTTAAAACTGTGATAAACCCTTGGTACAAGCGCTTCTTCATATGATTGAAGTGAAAATACAGTTCCATATTTTGCAAGTTTTGAATTGCCGTGATTGTACGATAATTCCCCTTTGTGAAGCAAAGTATAATTTTTCTGTTCTTTTCCAGCTATATTACCTGAAAACCTATCTTCCTGTTTCATCCACCCATTACTAGCAGATATAGTCAATGTTGGAAGTTCCATTCTTCCATCATTTCCTTGTACTCTTGAACACACATCCCCCAACTTACGCTGTTCCCAAGCATCATCGAATCCTTTAAATCTTATCTTCGGTTTATTTGCCATATTTACATTCCCTCCAATACACTTATCAGGTCCGCAACAGCATCTCTGGTTTCATCACTGTCGAAGGTAAGTTCTCTCATCATTGACAGAAGTGCTTCATTTCCTTCCTTGATCTCCTTGTCCGTATCACAAATGCTCTGGGTGAGTGCCTTGATATCTATTTCCGGTTCTTCCTCCGTGGTATCTACATATCTCGGTATGTTGAGATTGAAGTCATTCTTTACAATATCATCATACGATGCCAGATATGCTTCCTTATCAACGGATTGTCTGTTGTTGTACAGTTCAACCACATGATCGATATGCTCATCCTGCATGACATTCTGTTTCTTCTCTTTCACAAATTGCTTTGATGCATCGATGAACAGGACATCTCTTCCCTCTCTGTGCTTTTTGAGAACAATGATACATGTAGGAATTGATGTGTTGTAGAACATATTTGAAGGAAGTCCTATAACAGCATATATTGAACCATTTTCGAGAAGTATCTGTCTTATAGTTCCCTCTGCAGCACCTCTGAACAGAACTCCATGAGGAAGTACTATCGCCATGGTTCCTGTCTGCTTAAGATGATAGAATCCATGTAGGAGGAACGCGTAGTCTGCCTTTGACTTTGGAGCCAGCTTTCCACCGTAATCCATAAATCTCTCATCCTGCTTAAATCCCTCTGCAGCGCTCCAATTTGCTGAATATGGAGGATTCATTGTTACCACATCAAATTCAGTATCCTCACCGGTTGGCCAGTCCGCATCCAGTGTATCTCCATTTCTCAAATGCTGATTTTCTGGAAGTACGCCATGCAGAAACATATTCATTCTCGCCAGATTATATGTTGAAGGCATAAGTTCCTGTCCGTAATACTTGATATATTCCGGCTCACTGGAATAATTTCTACAGCTAAGCATTAGTGATCCAGAACCCATACATGGATCATATACCTGAAGTCCCTTCTTATCTTCCTGTCCTGTCATAGCAATTCTACACAATATCTGCGCCGGACCATGTGGGGTATAAAACTCACCAGCCTTTTTCCCAGTCTCCGATGCAAACTGACCTATGAGGTACTCGTATGCATTTCCAAGGATATCCCCTTTTGTATGGATCAGATCAGCACCATCGAGAACTCTTATAACTTCTGCAACCGTTGCACTCTGTTTCTGATCCCCTGTTCCAAGACGATTTGAATACAGATCCACATCAGCAAACAATCCGTTGAATATCTCATCCGACTCCTGAATTCTGTTAAAAGCTGCCTGCAGTTTTTCTCTGTTAAAGCTATTGTTCTTTACATCTCTGAGCATGCTGACGTAGGTCATATCAGGATCAAGCGTATATCTCAGTGACTCCTGAAGTTCTTCAAGAAGATCATTCGCATCATTGCTATTCATGGCACTCTCGTACTCATCCTGCGCCTCTTCAAGATCATCCGGAGTTTCATCATTTAATAGATCATAAACTTTGGACAGATACGAATCAGACAGATACTTGTAGAAAACCAATCCCAGCAAGTATGTCTTGTATTCATTTGCATCCATCTTTCCCCTCAGGACATCGGCCCCGCTCCATAATACCTGTAATAAATCTTTTCCTTCTGTCATTAGTAATCCTCCTCCATCTTCCTAAGTGTTTCAAATGTAGCGTTGGCTATATCCTCAGCCTGCTCTATCATCAAATATCTTTGTCTTATTGCCTGTCGGTATATGTTTCCTATAAGACGCTGTTTTTGAATATCTGGTAATTGTATATTTACTTCTCCAACACTCTTTATGTTTATTTTTTTAACACTGAGTGTATTTCCTTGGTAATACTTGCTTATCTGCTGCGCAAAATATCTTCCTTCATTAAATTGGTAGCAGAAGAACCACGGATCTAATTTTTTAGGATCAAAACTGCACTTAAGGAAATTCGATGTGATACATTTCCTCTGTGTTTGAACAGATAGCGGTGCAGCTTTTGACTTTATTAAATTGATTACACATCCCATACCTTCACATGTCTCATTTATCCCCAAAAGGTCTTTGTTAAAATCTTCTGGTACATACAGATCCTCAGCCATATCGTTGCTGCCTTTCAAACGAGTTATGTTTTTACCTATAGTGAACGTAACCAACTCATTCAACCTTTTTTTCTCCATTTCACCCTCCTCTCATTTTATGGTAATTCAGGTGAATTACGTATCTTTATATATGTATGATACTTCGTTTTTCTCTCTCTGTCAAATGTAATTTAATTAAATTACAAAATCCCTGATGTTGTATATACATCAGGGATTCCTAATAAAATTATTAATTTCCTACCTTATCGCATCCTTCATGCTCTTCACATAATCTCTCACATAAGGCACACAGGCCTTGCCGTACTGGGCACACAGCTTGACGATGGCTGAACCGACGATGACACCGTCTGACTTCTCCGCCATCTGCTTTGCCTGCTCAGGTGTGGATATTCCGAAACCTACAGCGCAAGGGATGTCCTTCGCCTTCTTCACCAGATCCACCATGGCTCCTATGTCTGTGGTGATCTTGGTTCTTGTTCCAGTTACACCGAGTGATGACACGCAATATACAAATCCACTCGCTTCATTTGCGATCATGGATATTCTCTCATGGGATGTAGGTGCGATGAGTGAAATGAGATCCACATCATACTGCTTGCATATCCCGTCAAACTCGTCCTTCTCCTCGTAAGGAATGTCAGGAAGGATCAGACCGTCTATGCCAATCTCCTTGCATGTGCTGATGAATCTCTCCGAACCGTACGAAAACACGACATTTGCATATGTCATGAACACCATAGGTATCGTCACTTTCTTGCGGAGCTTTCTCACAAGGTCAAATACCTTGTCTGTCGTGACGCCGCCTGCAAGTGCTCTTATATTTGCGCCCTGGATGACCGGGCCCTCGGCTGTCGGGTCTGAGAATGGGATTCCCAGTTCTATAAGGTCTGCGCCGGCCTCCACCATTGCGTATACTACCTCCTCTGTCACATCCAGCGACGGATCGCCACATGTCACAAATGGTATAAATGCTTTTCCATGTTCAAATGCTTTTGCTATATTACTCATGAAGATCCTCCCCTCTATATCTTGCGATGGCTGCTACGTCCTTGTCGCCACGTCCTGATACATTGATCACTATTATTTTATCCTTATCCATTGTAGGTGCCAGCTTCATGGCGTAAGCCACAGCGTGGGCGCTCTCTATCGCAGGGATGATTCCCTCAATCCTTGACAGATACTCAAATGCATCAACTGCCTCGTCATCTGTGATTGCCACATACTCTGCACGTCCGATGTCATGAAGGTATGCATGCTCAGGTCCGATTCCCGGGTAGTCAAGTCCCGCTGAGATCGAATATACAGGTGCGATCTGGCCAAATTCATCCTGACAGAAGTAGGACTTCATGCCGTGGAATATACCAAGCTTTCCGGTTGCGATGGTTGCTGCAGTCTCGAATGTATCAACGCCTCTGCCTGCTGCCTCACAGCCGATCAGCCTGACGCTCTCGTCAGGTATGAAATCGTAGAAAGCTCCGATGGCATTTGAACCGCCGCCCACACATGCCATGACGACATCAGGGAGTCTTCCCTCCTTCTCCATGAGCTGTGCCTTGATCTCTTTACTGATCACAGCCTGGAAATCACGGACGATCTCAGGGAAAGGATATGGTCCCATGACTGAGCCGAGTACATAGTGTGTATCATCGATCCTGCTTGTCCACTCACGGAATGCCTCAGATACCGCATCCTTCAGTGTGGCTGTTCCGGTCTTAACCGGATGAACCTTTGCGCCCAGGAGTCTCATTCTGTACACGTTGAGAGCCTGTCTGATCGTGTCCTCCTCGCCCATGTATATCTCACACTCCATGCCCATCATGGCTGCAACTGTAGCTGTTGCAACACCGTGCTGTCCGGCACCGGTCTCCGCGATAACTCTTGTCTTGCCCATTCTCTTGGCAAGAAGCATCTGTCCAATTACGTTGTTGATCTTGTGCGCTCCTGTGTGGTTCAGATCCTCTCTCTTGAGGTATATCTTCGCACCGCCCAGATTCTTTGTCATTCTCTCCGCATAGTAAAGTCTGCTAGGTCTTCCCGCATACTCGTTGAGCATCTCCGTGAGTTCTCTGTTGAACTCCGGATCATCCTTATATTTCTTGTAAGCCTCCTCCAGCTCCAGCATCGCATTCATCAGAGTCTCTGGAATGTACTGGCCGCCGTGAACGCCAAATCTGCCTTTTGACATATGTTCTTCCTCCTGTTTTTGTCTTCTCAGATATATTTTCAAATGTAATTTCTACACTTTTGTATTGTGTTTCTTCTATATAATATAGCAATCAAACATATTATATTTCGTTCTCTACATTGCTTTTTCAGATGAGCCTGAATACTTCCTACTCGCCCCTAAGTTCCGCAAACAACTTCTTCTTGTCAGGACTTCTCATAAAAGTCTCGCCTATGAGCACCGCATCCGTTCCATTTGCCTTAAGCCTGTCTATGTCCTCCTTTGTCTTGATTCCACTCTCAGACACATACACCATCTTCTGAGGGACGGAGGGGACAGGTACCTCCGTCCCCATATGGGTGGCTGGCACCGTATCCGGTATCAGCTTTCTAAGACGAACACTGTTCATGATGTCCACCGTAAATGTTCTGAGGTCTCTGTTGTTCACTCCGATGATGCCTGCTCCGCAGGCTATCGCCCGTCTGACCTCATCCTCATCGTGAGCCTCAACCAGAGCCGACATTCCAAGTTCATGTGCAAGCCGAAGATATGAGGCAAGCTGCTCGTCATCCAATATGGCACAAATCAAAAGCACCGCCGATGCTCCTATGACCTTTGCCTCATATATCATATACTCGTCAACTGTAAAATCCTTCCTCAGCAGCGGTATATTTACCTCCTTCTTTATATCCATCAGGAACTGATTGCTTCCCTGGAAATAAAACGGCTCAGTGAGCACCGATATAGCTGAAGCACCAGCCGCCTCATATTCCTTTGCGATCTCAACATAAGGAAAGTCCGGTGCGATAAGTCCCTTGGAAGGTGATGCCTTCTTGACCTCACAGATAAACGATATTCCATCTGCCGCCAGATTATCCCTAAATGGGAACTTACTATATGGATTGCTGCCGTTATTCGTCTCTCTGGCAACTATATCAAGTGCCTGTCTCTTCATCTCCTCAAGAGGAACCCTTTTCTTCTGCTCTGCCACACGTTCCTTTGTCTTTGCAGCTATCTCATCTAATATCATCTCTTACCTCTCTATACAACTTTCTATCATAGTCTGTGATGAAACTTATCTACTCATTTGTCAGTCTTACAAATGCATCAAGCGTCTCAGCAGCCTTGCCACTGTCGATCACGTCCTCTGCAACCTTGATTCCATCCGCTATGGAATCTGCCTTGTCTGCGATGTAGATACAAGCTGCTGCGTTCAGTACAACTGCATTTCTCTTGGCTTCTTTGATCTTGCCTGACAGGATATCGCGGGTAATCTGTGCGTTCTCCTCAGGACCGCCGCCCACCAGATCCTCCTTGCTGCATCTCTCAAATCCGAAATCCTCTGGCTTAATCTCGTACTTTGTGATCTCGCCATCTTTGATCTCTGCAATTGTTGTAGGTGCGCTCATGGATATCTCATCCAGACAATCCTGTCCATATACGACAAGTCCCCGTTTTACGCCAAGACCAACAAGTACAGGAGCCATCTGATCAACAAGCTCCTCCTTGTATACTCCCATGATCTGCATCTGAGCCTTTGCCGGGTTGGTGAGAGGTCCAAGGATATTGAATACTGTCGGTATTCCAAGTGCCTTTCTGACCGGACCTGCATATTTCATCGCCTTGTGATAAACCTGGGCAAACATAAAGCTCATGTTGCACTCAGCAAGAACCTTGCCCATCTTTTCAGGTGATATGGAGATATTTACACCAAGAGCCTCAAGTACATCCGCTGCTCCACTCTTGCTCGATACGCTTCTGTTGCCGTGCTTTGCAATCGGTACTCCGGCCGCTGCCGCAACTATACCACTCGTTGTCGATATGTTAAATGAATTCGCACAATCCCCACCTGTTCCCACGATCTCAAGAACATCTATTCCGTCATGTGGAAGAGACTCCGCATGGTCTCTCATTCCATTTGCACTGGCTGTTATCTCATCAAGTGTCTCGCCCTTCATATGAAGCGCTGTGAGATATCCCGCCGTTGTCTCTCCCGGCACCTGGCCACTGAATATTTCATCCATGCTGGCATATGCCTCATCGTATGTAAGATCCTGTCCTGATGCTACCTTCTTAAGAGTTTCCTGTATCATCGCCATATCCTCCTTATTTTATATCATTTTATATCTCTAAAAAATTCCTGAGCATTATCTTGCCCTTTGGTGTCAATATCGACTCCGGATGGAACTGAACTCCGTACACCTCGTGATCCCTGTGTTTTACTGCCATGATCTCTCCATCCTCCGTTCTTGCTGTGACCTCCAGACATTCTGGGAAATTCTCATCGGCTGCTGCCAGTGAATGATATCTGGCAACCTGTATCTTGCTCTGAAGTCCTCTGAACAATCTGCAGTTCAGATCCACATCAACCAGCGACATCTTTCCATGCATAAGTTTCTTTGCATATGTGACTGTCGCACCATATGTCTCACAAATCGCCTGATGTCCGAGACACACACCGAGAATCGGAACCTTTCCTGCAAAATATCTCACCGCATCCTCACACATTCCCGCATCCGAAGGTCTTCCGGGACCCGGTGAGATGATTATGTGATCCGGCTTCATCGATTCAATCTCCTCACAGGTGAACTCATCATTTCTTATGACCTTTATATCCGGATTTATTGCCCCCACAAGCTGATACAGATTGTAGGAGAAGCTGTCGTAATTGTCTATAAGTATTGTCATTTATTTTGTCCTCCTTATTTTTATTGTGCATGCGCATGAAAGGCGCTCCGCGCGGCGCATGCATTATCACAAGGAATCTCCCGCATGCGGGTCCTCCTTATGATATATCTTGGCTCATTGTGAGTGCTGTCGTAACTGCCTTTGCCTTGTTGATACATTCCTGGAACTCATTTGCCGGAACACTGTCTGCTACAATTCCCGCTCCCGATCTGACAAATACCTTGTCACCCTTTTTGTATGCGATCCTTATGGCTATACATGTATCAAGATTCCCTGTGAAATCTATGTATCCTATGGCACCGCCATATATTCCTCTCTTGTTGTCCTCCAGCTCGTTGATGATCTGACACGCTCTGATCTTCGGTGCTCCTGAGAGGGTTCCGGCCGGAAGTACCGCATCCACGGCTGACAGCTCATCGTATCTGCTGTCGTCGATCTCCCCCCTGACTGTTGAACCTATATGCATTACATGTGAGTACCTCTGAACCTTCATGTACTGCTCAACCTCAACAGTTCCGAACTTGCTTATCTTGCCAAGATCATTTCTTCCGAGATCCACCAGCATGTTGTGCTCCGCCAGCTCCTTCTCATCCGCCATAAGTCCGGCCTCAAGTCTCATATCCTCTTCCTTTGTCTTTCCCCTTGGTCTCGTTCCAGCAAGTGGAAATGTGTGAAGCATGCCATTTTCAAGCTTTACCAGTGTCTCAGGCGATGCGCCCGCAACCTCTATCTGGTCGCCGCTGAAGTAGAACATATACGGAGAAGGATTTGTGCTTCTGAGAATCCTGTACGTGTTGAACAGCGATCCCTCCATCTCAGCCTCAAGTCTGTTGGACAGAACCACCTGGAAGATATCTCCCTCGAATATGTACCTCTTTGCCCTCTCAACCATGCTGCAATACTTCTCTTTGTCAAACAGCGGCTTGAAATCACTCTTCATCTTAACCGGCTCTATCTCCGCCATCTCTCCATCGAGGATGAGCTTCTTCATATCTTCTATATCAGCAAGTGCATTTGCATATCCGGCTTCTATATCGGACGTGTCAGCATTTGCAATGAGAATCAGCTTTGACTTGAAATTGTCAAATGCAATGACCTTGTCAAATAACATCAGATCAAGATCCTGGAATCCTTCATCATCCTCGGCATCGATCACAAGCTTCTTCTCACTGTACTTTATGTAATCATATGAGAAGTAACCGACAAAACCTCCTGTAAATGTTGGAAGTCCTTCTATCTTCGGACTCCTGTAATCCTTGAGTATCTCTCTGATGAATACCTCAGGATGAATATCGTCCGCTTCCTTTATCACATTTCCATCTATATCCTTGAGCTGTATGTGCCCATTCATGCATGTGACATCAAGCTTCGGATTGTAACCAAGAAATGTGTACCGTCCCCACACCTCCTGATTCTCCACGCTCTCAAGTATGTAACAGTGCTCATTTGCCGCTTTCAGCTTTCTGAGTAAGTTGATAGGTGTGATCACATCCGATAACATCTCACAGCACACCGGAACCATCCTGTATCCGTCTGCCGCATATTTCTTTGCCTCGCTAAGTTCTGGTCTTATCATGTCTCATCCTCCTTATTTTTGAACACTATCATGCATTCAATAAATTTCCCTGTGCTCATCTCTTTCATATATGTCTATCAGGCTATCGTCAAAGGATCTATCAAATGTCACATGTCTTTCTGCAAACTAAAAAAGCACCACAGGACATAAAAAAAATTCCTTATCCTACTAACATTAGGACAAGAAATCTAATCTCCTGCGGTGCCACCTAATTTCATCAATAAATAAAAAATCTCCGTCGCCGAGGTTTGTAAGAAGTGCCGC
>ERZ857827.1273-NODE-1273-length-27069-cov-25.975901_pt1 | contig 27069 bp, 20 predicted proteins | sample MGYA00519761_ERZ857827 | MGnify/ENA primary metagenome ERZ857827 (study PRJEB31778, sample SAMEA3449370) | human gut metagenome | biome: human gut; feature: human-associated habitat; material: faeces | place: United Kingdom | collected 2010/2012 ... | reverse complement strand
ATGTGTTTTTCATAGTATTAGATTTAAGGTTAACAAAAAGATTGGCTGTCTGGGAGAGATAGCCTTTTTTTATGTCTCACTGTACAGCCTTAACACATATAATAAGAAAGTGAGAGTGTATCAGGCCTCCCGACACACTCTCACTTTCTTATTATGAAAAATTCAAAGAACTATTCTATTACAAAACTTCCGCGTTGCAAGTCCTGATCCTGTGAGCTTCTTCCCACCATTATGTCATACTTGCCCGCACAAACCCGCATCGTATTGCTTTGGGCATCCCACCATTCCAACTCTTTGTCCTTCAGGTCGAACTCAACGTCGACACTCTTTCCGGCAGGTATATAGACGCGCTTGAAAGCACGCAGGGTCTTGCCCGGTCCTTCTGCATCATCTTGCTTCTTGAGATAAACCTGTACAACCTCTTCACCGTCGCGCTGACCGCTGTTTGTAACGCTGACAGCCAACTTCAAAGGCTCTCCCTGTTTGATCTGCTCTTTGTCCAATGACAGCTTTCCATAATCGAAAGTCGTATAGCTCAATCCATAACCGAAGGGGAACAACGGTTGTTGGGTCATATAGCGGTAGGTACGTCCTGTCATGTTATAATCCTCGAAATCGGGAAGCTGGGACATATTGCGGTAGAAAGTCACCGGCAGGCGTCCTCCCGGGTTATAATCGCCAAACAGCACCTCTGCCACAGCCGTTCCACCTTGCTGACCGGGATACCAAGCCTGCAGAATAGCTTCACAATTCTTGGTTTCCGGTTCCAAAGCAATGGGCGAACCGGAACAATTCACCAGAATAATCTTCTTGCCGGCACGATGCAGGGCACTAATCAATTCGCGTTGAATGGCCGGCAGTTCAATGTCTGTACGGTCGCCGCCCTTGAAGCCCGGAAGATTCACTCCCATTTCCTCACCTTCCAAAACAGGAGAAACACCGCTGGCGAAGACTACAATATCAGCATCTTTCACGCGGGCAACAGACGCATTGATGTCCACTTTTTGCTTAAAGCCTATGTCGAAGTTCAACTGTGCGTCGCTTCTGAAATATTCAAAGTCGAGCTCAATCTCATAAGGAGTGCCCGCTTTTACCTGCAAGGTATAGTTCAGCGATCTGCCGCCATGCATATTGGAGAAACGTTTCACTTCCTCACCATTGATGCGCAGACGACCGGAACCGTATGTATAGATCTCGAATACTACCTCACCCGATTGCTCAGGAGTGAGCACACTATTATAAGTCGCAGAGAAGTCCGTCAGGTTTACGCCCGGTGCAAAGACCGTAGCTCCCGATGTGCAGAAGCGGAAAGGAGTGGTCACCTGCGTAGTGGTCACCGGATCGCCTTCATGCTTTACGTTGTTCCAGTAACGTGCAGTGAATCCTTGTCCGGCTGCCGATTTGCACTGGCTGAATACGCTTTGGATCAATGTTCTTTCCACCCAGCTGCACCCCTGTTCATAAATCAGTTTATCATCCGCACCCAAAGCCTTTCGTATACCGCCCAGAATGGTGACTGTGTGCGGCGGCATGCCGTTGTAATTTCCCCACTGCATCACAGAGTCATTGGCATTGGGCCCCATAACAGCTACGGTCAGCCCGCCACGCTTCAGAGGAAGAATATTGCCTGTGTTCTGAAGTAATGTCATAGATTTGCGGGCCATGTTCAAAGCCAACGAATCGTGTTCGGCCGAAGCCACCACAGAGAAAGGAATCTTTGTCCAGGATACGTTGTCCGGATCATCCATTTCTCCCAAAGCAAAACGGGCTTCCAGCAGGCGCATGACTGCCTTATCAATGTCTTTCTCATTGATCTGACCTGCGCGGACAGCCTTTACCAATGCCTTGTAACTGGAGCCACACTCCAGGTCCGTACCGTTCAACACAGCGGCAGCCGAAGCAGACTCGGCATCAGGATACGCCTTATGCCCATGTTCATTATAGAAATCGGCAATGGCCCCGCAGTCGGAAAGGATGATACCGTCGAAGCCCCAATCGTTGCGAAGGATTTGCATCAGCAAACGGTTGCTGCCACAACAAGGTTCTCCCTCAAAACTATTATAGGCACACATCACCTCCTTCACTTTGGCCTCTTTCACCAAAGCCTCAAAGGGCGGCAGATAGGTTTCATACAAATCGCGCGCGCTGAGGTCCTCTACGTTGAAAGAGTGGCGGTTCCACTCGGGTCCGGAGTGTACGGCGAAGTGCTTGGCACAAGCATGCAGCTTGTCGTACTTGCCGTCATTGGTTCCTTGCAGGCCTTTCACCACCATAACACCCATACGGCTGGTGAGATAAGGATCCTCACCGTAGGTTTCGATGCCGCGGCCCCAACGCGGGTCACGATAGATATTCACTGTGGGCGTCCACATGGTAAGCCCTTGATAACGCGCATAACTTCCCTGTGATGCGTAATTTGCATTCTTTGCACGCGCCTCATCCGATACAGCACTGAACACTTCATATACCGATTCCGGCGAGAAAGACGCCGCCATCCCTATCGGTTGGGGAAAAACCGTAGCCAGTCCGGCACGCGCCACGCCATGCAGCGCCTCGTTCCACCAGTTATAGGGTTTGATGCCCAGACGCTCCACTGCCTGGGAGTTGTCCATCATCAACGCTACCTTTTCTTCCAAAGTCAGTTCTTTCAATAAAAGTTCCGCTCGCTTTTCGGGAGCCAACGAAGTAGTTTTGTACGTAGGCTGGCTACATCCTACCAGTAGTAGAAGCGGCAGCCAATAGATAAGTTTTTGTTTCATGGTTATTGTTTTAAAAAATCATAGTAATCAGATTCATTTACCTCACAAAGATACAGACTTACTCCATATACTATTGTGCCGGACGTTTCATAAAGTTTACTGTATGTATCATGACACATGCTATTTAAACACATTAGTCCGGTAGGAAAGAATAATACCGGCAGCATACTAACAATGAAAGGAATACGCATCAAGACATTTCACAGCATGACACAAGCAGTATCACCCTTAGAACTGGAAATAAATGAACGGCTGTATCTCCGAGCTCTTCATTTGAATTACAAGGTAGATCATGGCAACCAGCAACAGCGCTTTCCCTATAAGCGGAAGCCGGATAACAGCTTTGCAGCAGGCATGTTCCCAACTGTCCGGTACGAAATGGAGGAAAAAGCCGAGCGACATCAAGGCAAACACTTCCCAATAGCCCTCCACCAGTTGGGTGAAAAGCCGGGGACGGAAAGCTGTGAATATCTGGTTCAGCATATCCAGCGAAGTGGAGAAGTCGGCATTGCGGAAGAATATCCAACAGAAACAAACGAAGTGGAACGTGATTACGATGCCGAAGAAGCGGCGGATGCCATGACTGCGCTCTCCCTTTTTCCTGCCGGTGATGCCCATCCAGAACTTATGGGCTGCCAGCGCAACACCATGCAACATCCCCCAAAAAACAAAATTCCAGGATGCGCCATGCCACAAGCCACCCAAAAACATGGTGATGATGAGATTGGCGTATTGCCGTATCTTCCCCTTACGGTTGCCGCCCAGGGATATATAGAGGTAATCGCGCAGCCAACTGGAAAGCGAGATATGCCAGCGGCGCCAGAACTCCGTTATGGATGCCGACTTATAGGGCGAGTCGAAGTTCATGTTGAAATGAAAGCCCAGCAGCAAAGCAATGCCGATAGCCATATCGCTATATCCGGAGAAGTCGCAATAGATTTGAAGCGCATAGCCGTAAACACCCATGAGGTTTTCCACGCCCGAATACAGAGTAGGATTATCAAAGATACGCTCCACAAAGTTGATGCTGATATAATCCGAAATAACCGCTTTCTTGAAAAGACCGCTTACAATCAGGAAGATTCCCTTTCCGAACATCTCCTTAGAGACAAACAGCGGACGGCGGATCTGCGGGATAAAGTCGCGTGCACGCACGATGGGACCTGCCACCAACTGCGGAAAGAAAGATACATAGAAAGCATAGTCCAACAGGTTGGTGAGGGGCGTTATCTCTTTGCGATACACATCGATCGTATAGCTCAGCGACTGGAAAGTGAAGAAAGAGATGCCGACAGGAAGAAATATGTCCATTGCGGTAAACGTGCCGCCTGTCAGCGAAGCAAAGAACCCGCAGAGGAAATTCGTATATTTGAAGTAGCACAACAGTCCCAGGTTTATCAGCAGGCTGACCGCCACCCACGTTTTACGCTGCCAGCGTACGGTGGCCCGTTCCATGAGCCGGGCAATGAAAAAGTCGCTTACCGTAACAATGGCAAGCAGGAAGAAATAAGTGCCGCTGCTTTTATAGTAGAAATAGTAAGAAAACAGGGTAACGAACATCAGGCGGGCAGTAGTGCGACGCTGCAAAAGCAGATAGAACACGATGAAAGCGGCAAACAGCCACAGGAAGATACCGCTGCTGAATATCATCGGCGCATGCGGGTCGTACACCAGCAGGTCATGCAGGCGGGTGAAGTCTATATCCAGTTTGTTCAGAAGTTCGTCAATATTCCACATCTGTCGGTTACGGCTTAATTTAGATTATACTCAATCATCGACTGCAATAGTCGTTATACGCTTTCAGCAAGGCTTGATAGAACATCTCACCTTGCAATACATATCCTTCCGGAAGATAATGCACATGGTCGGGACGCATCAGTTTCGCCTCCTGCCAGTTGAGACAGGCGCGACGAACGCCTCCGAAAACATCGTACATATCCCACACAGCCAACCCGTTGGCATCGGCAAAACGCCGGATGGTCTGTACGGCAACAGAGGTACGGGGATTAATCTTATAGGTACGCCGGCGGCGGCGCTGGCGGAAACTCTCGTATGAACCGGGCGGAGTGGTCATCAGCATCGGGACGCCGGACAGGCTGTCGCGCAGCATACGTACCAGTTCATCCATCTGCTGATAGTGCAACTTTGAGTTGTACCGCCGGTTGTGGCTCTCGTTTGTCCCGAAAGAGAGAATCACAAGGTCGGGATGCAACGCTGCGATGTCCGCCACACGCACCGGACGGGTAAAGGTGACACAGAACGCACCGTTTATTCCCATGTCCGTATAAGTCAGTGCACCGAATGTCTTTCGGAGAAGTTCGCCCGTAGTCTGCGGGAAGATATGACCGCGGATATGACTGTCGCCCACATGAACAATACGTATCGTATCGGCAGATGCACCCAAGCGGAGCATACGCATCTTCTCCCAGAAAGGTTTCAAGATGCCGACACTGTCTATCAGTTCATTCTCTCCGAGCTGGCGGAAAGCCGGGGGCAGGCTGATGAAAGGAACGGGCAGAGTGTCCGTACGTTGGCCGTAAGCCGTAAGCGTGTCGCAATCGGATACCGTCTTTTGAAGCCGGGGACAGCCGGGAAGCGCATCTTGCGCACAGAGCCGCTGCACCGGCAGGAGAAGCATTACAAACACCGCGTAGCAGACAGTGACGCGCAAACTGCTCCATCGTGAGTTTTCCTTATGGCTCCGCTTCATAGGCACGCCTCCTGTCGTACTGTTCTTTGCCGTAGACCAATGCCTCATAAAGCAATTCTGCCAGATGTTTGCCGCCACGAAAGTTGATATGCGTATAATCGTAGTTGGCCAAAGACGGCTTGGCATGCACCATGTCCGCCATACTGCCCTCGCCTCCCATTGCCTCGAACATATTCCAAAACGCCACTCCACTGTCGGCTGCCAGGTTCTGCTGGTAACGGACAAGATTCTTAATGCCGGGCATGGTGCGCAGGTCGCCTTCTTCGGTCTTATACTCGCGGTCGCCCACACTGACAACAAGGATGCCGGCTTGTGGAAAGGCACTCTTCAAATGGGCGATCGTGGTTGCCATACCGTCACGATAACGGTCATAATTCCGTCCGCGCTCCGTAGCGACATTCAGCCCGTACTGAAGAATTATCAAATCGTAAGGGCGCTGTTCATTAAATTCGCGCATCATCCAGACAGGTACGGAGCGCAAGGACAAGCCGGAACTGCCCCGAAGCGAGAAGTTATCAACAATAATTCCTTGTGTACCGTCCATGGCCAAGCCGTAGAATAAGGTGGAGTCGGCACTTTCCACTTTCCAGCGTACAGAGCCGATGCGGCCTGTCACATCCATCTCCCGGAGTTCTCCCGTAGGAGAAAAAGTCTCAGTCTGCGCCTCCCCTTTATTTACGGATGCCGAGAGAGCAACCTCGCCTTTATTGTAAAAGAAGATGGAAGCATGCTCGCAGGTATCAAGCCGGGACGCATAGTTCTTCTGCCCGCGAAGTTCTACATAAGCACCGGGATTGGGAATGAAGTAGTGTCCCGAAATTCCCTGTTTGCTACGGTCGAAGAACACCGAATCCATAATGGAATGGCTCTGCCAGCCGTTAAAGCTGTGCCGCACCGTAGGGCGGTAACCGCTGGTCATGGAAGTGATTGTTACAAAGCCCACCCCGCATCCGCCATAACGTTCCTGCAACATGGCACGCAGGTCAGCCGTAAGAATGTCCGCTTCTATGAAAGAATCGCCGAAGTAGGCGATGCGCACCAGACGGGGATTTGCGGCCAGCTCATCCAACGCGCGATAGAAAGGCGTCATTCCGCGCAGGGTGGAGTCACTGTAATCTTCAATGCAGGTCATTCCGCTGCGGCAAGTGTCCACAAAGGCGGGCTTCACTTTCGGGGGTGGCGGCAACAGGGTATCCGGTTCGCTCACCGCTTCCGGGGAAGGGCGTACATCACCCAGTATGTCCACACGCCTCAGCACATGAGTGCCTATCGTGGTTCCCGGCAACAACCCCATCAGCAGAAGTACGGCCACCACAATAAACATCAACCAGCCTGTATGTTTCAAAACACTCTTTTCCATAACCAATCCGGTCGCAAAGATAGAGAATCGGATGAAAATAAATATCTTCCTGCCAAAAAGAATTATCCCTGCAGGAAAAAGATATTTCCTGCAGGGATAAACGCTTTTTATGCAACAGAGACCTTAAATGGTCTTCTCAATGTTCCAGACGAATGCCCGAAGCCCCAGCTGCTCGGTCTGCTTGTCCATGTTGTGAAGGACTTCCAGCAGAGGGTCCACCCTCTCATCCTCCACCATCGTCAGGACGGCGGAACACATGGAAGGCCAGGCATGACTGCCGTAATGAGGCTCTCCGGTTTTGGAACCGCGTCCGCGAACTTGCTCCCAGTAAGTGAAGCCCCTGCAATTCAGCCTGTCGAGCGTAGCGATGATACGCTCATAGTATGCTTGATCGAATGTGATTAATACTGATTTCATTATTCAACTATTAAATGTCAACTGATTAATTATTGGTCTGTTTCTGTTCCTCAAAGTAAGCATCCAGTTGCTTGTGCATCTTACGGCGCTGGCGTTTGATGCCCACCCCGCCAAAGATACAGTACATCGTAGGAACATAAATCAAAGTGAGGATCGTGGAAACCGCCAGACCGCCGATTACGGCAATCGCCATGGGACTCCACATCTCAGAACCCTGCCCTGTGCTGACGGCCATCGGAATCATACCGAGAATGGTAGTCATGGTAGTCATCAACACCGGACGGAGACGGCTCTTGCCGGCCGTAACTACGGCATTCAGCACCGACTGCCCGCGTTCGCGGCAAAGGATAGTGTAGTCGATGAGCACGATACCGTTCTTCACCACGATACCGATCAACATGATGCTACCCAGCAAACTCATTACACTCAACGTAGTGTTGGTGATGAACAATGCCATCAACACGCCACTCATAGCGAACGGCACCGAGAGGATCAGGATAAACGGATAAGTAAGGGACTCGAACTGGGCGGCCATCACGATGAACACAAGCACAATGATCAAGACACCCAATGTTCCCAAATCGCGGAACGAATCCTGCTGGTCCTCAAAGGAACCCGACACTTGAATGGTTATGTCCGAGGGTTTCTCCAACTTATCTATAATCGCATTGCCCGCAGCCACCACATCGCCCAACGGAGCGCCGGAGATAACGGCGGATACCGTCACGATACGCTCGCGGTCTTTACGCTCGATAGTAGGCGGAGCAAAACGTTCTACAACCTTTCCCAGGTCTTTGATACGCACCCCTTCGCCTTTGGCATTATAGACCAATATATTCTCGATGCTTTCAAGGCTGGTGCGGTATTCGGGAGCATAGCGCACCTTGATGTCGTACTCATCACCGTCTTCACGATATTTGGAAGCCGTCGCACCATTGATACGGTTACGCAGATAGGTAGCGGCGGTAGACAAGTTCAGTCCATGAAGCGCCAGCTTCTCACGATCAAAGTCTACCTGATACTCAGGCTGGTAATCACTACGGCTGATGTTGACTTCGGACACACCTTTCACCTTCAGCAGTTCACGTTTCAGGCGGGCGGCAACGCTGTCGGTTTCTTCCATGCTGTAACCGTACACTTCAAAATCGGCAGATGCCTGGGCAGACATACCCGTATTGCTACCTCCGAAAATGACCTGCGCCTTACTGAATTCCGGATAGGCCTTCAGGTCTTCGCGCATTTCATCACAGACAGTTTCCAACGTAACATTACGCTCGTCCGGGTCTACCAGACTGATGTTGAAGGAGATGATGTGCGAACCGTTGTCCTGCATGGATGCCCAGGTATTATCCGAGTCGGCCTGTCCCACCGTATAGTTACATACCTTCATAATACCTTTATACTTCTCAAGCCACTGTCTGGTCAGCTTCTCCGATACCTCCTGCGCCACTTCCTTACGGGTTCCGATAGGCAGTTCCAATTGCACAGCGATACGGGCATTATCCTGCGCCGGGAAGAACTCCGTACCGATGGTCTTTGCACAAAGCAAACTCAGAATAAAGAATACCACGCAACCTGCAAGAACCACCATACGGTGACGGACTGCCCAGTTGAGCATACGCGCATACCAGTTGTCCAACCCGTCCAATGCATGTTCTATCGGGCCGAAGAATATCCGGAACACCTTAGACTGCTTGCGCTGCAAACGGAGCAGTTGCGAACAAAGCATCGGCGTCAGCGTCAAAGCGGAGACAGTGGATACAAACATAATGGCACACATCATCCAGCCCAACTGCTTGAACAGTACACCGGACATACCGGTCACCATCGTCAACGGGAAGAATACGGCAATCATCGTCAGTGTAGAAGCCACAACGGAGATAGCCACCTCGTTCGTGCCATGCACAGACGCCTGCTTCGGGTCGGAGCCGCGCTCGATGTGTGTCGTGACATTCTCCAATACCACAATGGCATCGTCCACCACCATACCGATAGCAATGGAAAGCGATGAAAGCGAAATGATATTAATCGTATTCCCCGAAATTGCCAGATATATGAATGAAGCAATCAGGGAAAGCGGAATCGTGATACAGATGATCAGCGTGGCACGCCAGCGTCCTAAGAACAAGAACACCACAATCACAACGAAGAGCAAGGCATACATAACCGTCTCCGTCAAACTGTCGATGGTGTTCAGGATGTTTTCAGAGGTATCTACAATGACGCCCAACTTCACGTCGCTCGGCAGGTTCTTCTGCAAACGGGGCAATGCATCCTGCACCTTTTTGGAGATTTCCACCGAATTGGCTCCCGACTGCTTCTGAACGACGATCATGGCACCTTGCACACCGTTATTATAGGTTTCCTGCGCACGCTCTTCTACGGTGTCCACTATCTTGGCAACATCACGCAGATAGACCGTAGCGCCATTATACGTACCTACAACCACATTCGCCAACTCGCCGGAGTCGTCGAACTCACCCTCCACACGCAATGAATAGGTTTCATTACCGATGTCGAAGTTACCGCCCGGTATATTCCTGTTCTCAGCCCCGATAATGGAACTGATTGTTTCGATGCTCAGGTTGTATGCTTCCAGCTTATAAGGGTCGCAATACACTTGGATTTCACGCTGCGGCGCACCGCTGATGGACACCGTACCCACACCGGGAATACGCGCCAAGGGATTTACCACACGATCATCCAGTATCTTATAAAGTGCCGACTGGCTCTCGTTGGCCTGTACGGACAGCAGCACGATAGGGATCATATCCGTACTGAACTTAAAGATGATAGGGTTCTCCACATCATCGGGAAGTTCGGAACTTACCATATCCAGCTTGTCACGCACATCATTCGTCAACACGTCAATATCATTACCGAACTCAAACTCCAGTGTAATCAGCGACATATTCTCCGAAGAACGGGAAGTGATGTGCTTCAAATCACTGACAGAGTTCAAAACATTCTCCAACGGACGGGTCACATTGTTCTCGATATCCGAAGCACTGGCTCCCGGATAGGCCGTCATCACCATAATCGTATTCGTATCAATGTCCGGATACAAGTCGATAGGCAATTTGGACAAAGAGAACAGACCAAATATCACCACTGCCAGAAAGCAGAGCGAAGTCATAATCGGTTTCTTAACCGCACCTTCGTATAAACTCATGTTATTAGTGTTTAGTGATTATTTCTCTACTTCTACTTCCATGCCGTTCACCAGCTTGGTCTGTCCGGCTATAACTACCTGTGAATTGTCGGGCACACCGGAAATCAACTCGTATTCAGCACCCATGCGGCGTCCGAGTTCCACCTTATTATAGGTTACTTTGCCGTCTTTGTAGACATACACGTAGCGGTCGCCCGAACCGGATTGTTTCACGATGGCCAAGTCGGGCACAACCACATTGTCCTTGGAGCCGAAATTAAGTGTGGCGCGGGCAAACATTCCGGGACGCACGCGCTGGTCCTTATTGGAGAGTTTAATCTCCACAGGGAAAGTGCGTGTATTCGGGTCTACCGTAGGATAAACCAAGCTGATGTAACCTTCAAACGGTTCGTCGCCATAGACATCCAGCTTCACTGCTACGGGAGCGCCTTTCTTCACTTGGGTAAAATAGGTTTCGGAAACGTTGATGAGCAGTTTCACCGGAGTGATCTGTTCCACCACCAACACAGGTTCCCCGCCGCTGTACATGTCGCCGTTGTCATAATTACGGGCTGTTACAACACCGTTTATCGGGCTGAGCAACGAGGTGTTTTCCAAGAGGTTGCGATAGGCCGTCTCCTTTATGTCCAAAGCCATTTTGGCTGCATCCCATTCCGACTTGGATGCACCGCCCACTTTGTACAGTTCGTCCATACGCTTGAACTCAATCTCCTGGTTATCAAGCTGGAACTTGGTTTGTTTCAGGTTGGCCTCATCCATGCTGACCAGCTTCTGGCCTTTGGATACGCGGTCGCCCACTTCCACCAATATCCTGTCTATACGCACCGGAGACGAAGGAGCTATATTGTTCTTCACCTCTGCTTCGACAGTAGCGGTGTATTCATGGATCTGTTCTACCGGACGCGCTTTCACATCCGCCAGCTTCACTCTCGGCTTTTCATCCACATGTTCAGCGACAGCCTTGTCCTTCCCGCCGCTGCAAGCGCCCAACAGTGCTACTGCAAGCAGGGCAATCATTTGAAAACTTTTCTTCATATCGTTGTTCTGATTTTTATTTCTGATCTTTGCTTATGTAATCTCTTCCCAACACTTGGTCAAGATCGGCTTTAGCCACCAAATAATCGTATATGGATTGGTTGTAAGTCAACTCGGCCTCAGTGAGCTGCACTTGCGAGGTGTTCAGTTCAAGCACAGTTCCTTTGCCCACCTCGTAGCGTTTGCCGGCAATCTGCACCGCCTTTTCGGCCTGCATCACATTCTCCTTGTTGCTGGACACCTGTTCCGAGCTGGCTGCCATATTATCCTGATAGCTGGTAATCTGCATATTCAACTTGCGTTCCGTATCGATGCGGTTCTGGTCCAACTGGCGCATCTGGATGCGGTTGGATTTCAGTTTTGTAAAGTTGCTTGCCTTGTATAAAGGAATACTCAAACTGAACACCAGCGAAGAACTGCTTCCGTAGTTGTAGTTGAATACATTCCAACTGTCGTTGTTCATGGACTGATACTGATAAGAATAGCCCAAAGCCAGTGTCGGCATGAAGTTGGTGCGCAAGGATTTGATGTTCTTCTGAAGCATCAGGCGGTTCAACTCCAGTTGCTTCATCGTGGTATTGTTCACCAAGCCTTCGTGCGTCGCATTATCCAACTGATTGGCAAACACAACTCCCTCATAAGCCGCCAGACTGTCGTCTATCTTAATATCCAGATCGGCCGTTATACCCATCAATACTTTGAGTTGCAATTTGGAGAGCGTCACAGCGTTTCCGGCCGAAATGACACTCGGCTTCACGCTGCGCATCTGTACCTCGGCGCTGATTTTGTCAAATTCACTCACCGCACCCTGCCGGTATTTAGCGTTGACTATGTTATAATTGTCTTCTGCCAGTTTATAGCTTTTTTGCAGAACATCGTATGAGTCCTGCGACAACATCAACTGATAGTAGGCCTTGGTCACCTGATTCACCAAATCCTGTTTGGAGGCACGCGACTTCTCTACCGCCAGCTCAATGTCCGTTTTTGTCATCGACATGGCGCGATACACTGCCGGTGCAAACAGGGGCAGACTTATGTTCAACGCTCCGGTGGCTGTGTTCGCCTTGTCTTTACCCATTTTCACAGTCTGGTCGCCGATACTGAACTGCGGCGCCGTAATAGTGTGGCTCATACTTCCCGAAATGCTCGCTTCGGGCAACAGGTTTTGCCAAGTTTCCTTATGGCTCACCTTTTTCAGTGCAATCTCCTCTTCCGCCACTTTAATAGTAGGATTGTCGCTCAAAGCAATCTCTATGGCTTTGGCAAGGTTCAGGGTCAAAGTATCTTTCGTCCCTTGTGCTCGTGCATAAGCACCAACCAACACTATGGCAACGGCCAATACCCATTTCTTACCCTCAAAAAATCTCTGCATCTTCATAAAAGAATTAATCGTTTTCTATTTGTTCTCTGTCTCGCTATTTCCGGAGATTATCTTTTTGCGGTATTCCCGGATGAACACCTCCAACTCATGCGCCCCTTTCTCCGTAGAAATTCCCCGGAGGAAAGTGAACATGATAGACTCATAAACTTCAAGGAACGAATACTCCTTGCAAATATCCGTATTCATCAGCAAGTCAATCTGCTCCCTTACCAACAGATTGATAATGGCAAAATTCACATCATCGCGGAAGATGCCCTGCTTCACGCCTTCCTTGAAAAAGTTCACCGTTTCTTCCGAGTCCTGATCATGCCGTTTGGTCATCAGCTTATAGGCTTTAGGATACTTCTTGATGTCCTCAAAAAACTTCTTGTTGGTGGCATGGAACTTTTCGATACTGCGCTGGTAGCATTTCAACAGGACTTCCAATACATTCTCGGATGTAGCAAGCACATTCTTCAGATATTCATCCCCCTCTTTCTGACCTCTCAGGATACACTCTTCCAGCAAGGTCTCCTTATCAGGAAACACCTCATACAGAGTACGCTTGGAGATGCCCAACGAAGTTGCAATGTCATCCATCGTAATACTTTTGATACCTTGCGCAGCAAAGGCCTTCACCGCAGTATCAATGATCCGTTCTCTCAGTTCCGGACGAGGAGTAAGGTGCTTGGTATATTCGCTCATTTCTCTTCCTTTTAAATTTCAAAAACTCTTTTTATTCATTTTAGAAATAAAACGAAGCAAATATAGAAAGAAAACTTAATTCACCAATTAAGTTTTCTTTCTTTTGTTAAACGATTAATAAAAATTAGTGTTCTCGCAGATTTATTGGGAAGATTCCTAATAATCAAACTTGGTCCGGCTCAGGAACGCCACTGTTTTATGAATTTCCTTGTACATCACAATGTCGTCTTTCACAAAAGGAACCTCTTTGCGGTATTCGCGCAGGAAGCCTTCCAAGAGCGGCGAGGTTTTTTGCGGGCGGCGGAAATCAATGCCCTGTGCAGCATTCATCAGTTCGATGGCAAGGATGTGTTCCAAGTTGTCCATGATACGGTAGAGCTTCGTGGCTGCGTTGGCTCCCATACTGACATGGTCCTCCTGTCCGTTGCTGGACACGATAGAGTCGCTGCTGGCAGCATAGCAGTACATCTTGTTCTGGCTCACCATAGAGGCGGCGGCATATTGAGGAATCATAAACCCGGAGTTCAGGCCGGGATTGGCAACCAGAAATTCCGGCAGTCCCCGCAGTCCCATGATGAGCTGGGCGATACGGCGTTCGGAGATGTTTCCCAGTTCGGCAAGGGCGATTCCCAAGAAATCGTACGAGATAGCCAACGGCTGCCCATGAAAGTTTCCGCCGGAGATGATACGGTCTTCATCCGGAAAGATGGTAGGATTGTCCGTCACAGAATTAATCTCCGTCAGCAAAACCGAAGAGACATACCGGATAGCATCCTTCGTTGCGCCATGCACCTGCGGAATGCAACGGAAAGAATACGGATCCTGCACATGCTTGCCGGGACGGGCGATGAGTTCGCTGCCCTCCAGCAGTTTGCGGAAGTTCTCGCCCGTTTCGATTTGTCCTTTGTGGGGACGGATTTGCTGGATGCAATCCATGAACGGGTCGATGCGACCGTCAAAGGCTTCCAGGGAGAGGGCGGCTATCAGGTCGGCTTTCTTGGAGAGGCGGAAAGCTTTAAGAATGGCAAAGACACCGTTGGCGCTCATGAATTGCGTACCGTTCAGCAAGGCAAGGCCTTCCTTGCTCATCAGTTTGACGGGCTCCCAGCCGAATTCATCGAGTACGCTGATTGCCTCGCGCTTCCGGCCTTTATAGTACACGTCACCCACACCGATAAGAGGCAGGAAAAGATTGGCAAGCGGAGCAAGGTCGCCCGATGCTCCCAAGGAGCCGCGGTCGTAGACAATAGGCATCACATCGTTGTTGAAGAAGTCGAGGATGCGCTGTACGGTAATGACCTGCACGCCGCTGTGCCCCAATGAAAGTGCATGCGCCTTGAGCAGCATCATCAGTTTGATGATGACAGGACGGATCTCCTCGCCCACGCTGCAAGCATGGCTTTTGATGAGGTTCTCCTGCAAGGTGCCCAGTTCGTCGGGCGAGATGCTTTTGCTGCACAGGGAGCCGAAGCCGGTGGTGATCCCGTAGAGAGGTTCGGCGGATTCGGCGGTTTTCTTATCCAGATAGTCGCGGCATTTCTGTATGCGTTCTTTGGCTTCGGGAGCCAACTCAAGTTTCAGGTTCTCGTTGATGATGCGTTCGATAAGGTCGAAGGTCAGCTCGCCCGAACCGACATAGTAGACATTCTTCATACTTTGAGCTCCTCATTGATTTCGTCCAACAATTCTTTCTCTTTGGCACAGGCAAGGCGTTCCAGCTCACAGGCTTCGGCCTGCAGCTTGGCAACGAACTCTTTATCTTTGAGCGAACCGAGGTTGATGCGCACATTCATCAATGCCCCCAATACGGCAGAGCGGGCGGACATCATCGCCACGCAGGCATCGGTTACGGCATTACGGTTGCCCAGGCGTGCCACATCCATGATGACAGTCATCAGTTCGTAGGCATTACGTGCCACCTGCATGGGCACGAGGGCTGCAAACTTGGTGGCTTCCTGAATGGCGGCGCTGCGGGCGGCCTTCTCCTCGTCGGTGGCTTTCGGCATCTTGAAGCAGGCAAATACACTGTCGTATGCTTCGGAGTCGCGGTCAATGTCTTCGATGAAGGTGTCTTTCTCCTGCGATGCCACTCCCGCAATATGCTGCATCAGCTCCTCGTGCGCCTCATAGCCTTTCTTGCCGACAGTGAGATTGGCTACCATTGCCGCCAAAGCCGAAGCAATGGCGCCATTCAATGCGGCAATGCTTCCGCCGCCGGGGACGGGGTCGCTGCCCGCCACTTTATTCAAAAACTCTTTGACTGTTAAATCGACTAACATGGGATTAAATTATTATTAGGTATTACACAATTAGGTATCAATTCGCTATTAACGCACCGCTAAAGCACCGGGTGGAGTACGCCCTCCTTCACCGTAGCGTGCACACAATTCATGCCCACATAATAGGGCAGGAAATGATAATTATCCGTATTCAGCACCACAAAGTCCCCTTTCTTTCCCACCTCTATGCTGCCGATGCTGCCGGCACGATTCAGGGCGGCGGCGCCGTTCAGGGTAAGGGCGGTAATGGTCTCCTCGACACTCATCTTCATATAGATGCAAGCCAGTGCGATAGTGAGCGGGATGGAACCGGAGAAGCAACTGCCGGGATTAAGGTCGGTGGCCAATGCTACGGCACAGCCGGCGTCAATCATCTCGCGCCCGCGGGCATAAGGTTCTTTCAGGGCAAAGGCGGTAAGAGGGAGCAAGGTGGCAACCACGCCTTTGTCCGCCATGGCATGGATGTCGGCATCGGAAGCGTGCAGCAGGTGGTCGGCGGATACGGCGGAAAGTTCCGCAGCCAGTCCCGCACCGCCCAGCGGCACTATTTCATCGGCATGGAGCTTCAGCGCCAATCCCATATCACGAGCGGCAGTCAGCAGGCGGCGGGACTGCCCGATGGAGAACACGCCCTGCTCGCAAAAGACATCGCAAAACTCTGCCAACCGGTTCTGAACGACGGCGGGCATCACTTCGCAAATGATGAAATCCACATAATCGTCCGTACGCCCGACATACTCCTGCGGCACTGCATGTGCGCCAAGAAAAGTGGAAACGATGTCCACCCGCTTGTGCTCGTCATTGTTCAGGCTGCGCATGACGCGGAGTTGCAGCAGCTCGGTCTCCTTGTCCAAGCCGTAACCGCTTTTTCCCTCGACGGTGGTCACTCCCATGACGCTCATCTGCTTCAAGAAGCCCTCCGCCTTGCCGCGCAACTGGATGAAGTTGCTGTTGCGGGTGGCAGCCACTGTGCTGACAATGCCTCCTCCGCGCTCCATAATGGACATGTAGCTTTCGCCCTTCAAGCGCCATGAGAACTCCTCGGCACGCTCCCCGCCAAAAACGAAGTGCGTATGCGAGTCCACAAAGCCGGGCAGAAGGCATTTGCCCCGGGCGTTGTAGTGCCAGTAGCGCTGATAGTATCCGTCGCGGTCCTCGCCACGATTAGGGCCTACGTAAGTGATGACGCCGCCGGTGACTTCCACCGTAGCGTCATCCATGATGCAGATCTCTTCCATTTCCCTGCCACAACGGGCGGAAAAGCCGATGGGAGTGACGACACGAGCGTTGAAGATGATAAGATTCTCCGTCATATTTGTTTCTGTTTCATTTAAAGTTCAGAACATTGATCACTGAAAGACAGTTAGTTGTGTGCTATTCACACGTCGGGCACTCACTCCATTATCCGGGCTTCGAGCACCTGCTGCATCGAGAAGTTCTCCAGTCCGAGGTAATAGGAAGCCGTATCAATCAGCGCTTCCATGGGCACAAGGCCGATAATCTCACTGCCCACGATGCTGACACCGTAGCGGCGCGCTTCGATGCGTACCAGTTCGAAGGCGCGATAAAGGGCGGTACGGGTATAGTCGGTCATATTGATAGACACCTGCGTGATTCCCCGATCTTTCAACTCCACTCCCATGGCCTTGCAATAGCGCAGGCCGCCGCCGATGAAGCGTATCTTCTTGGCAATATCGTGCGCAATCTCCAGACTCGGCGTATTCAGGTTGATGTTATAGGCCACCAGCGGCATACGCGCGCCAACCGCCACCGTTCCCGCAGTGGGATGCCGCTCGGCGGGGCCGAAGTCGGGCTGCCATTCGGGGAGTTTTATTTTCTCCGCCATACCCTCGAACTCGCCTTTCCGGACAGCCGCAAGGTTTTCCCGGTGAGGGGCTGATGCGGATTTCTCGTAAAGGAACACAGGCAGGTTATAACGTTTCGCCACTTCCCCGCCCACTTCTTTGGAGAGCGCAACGGCTTCTTCCATCGTTACATTCTTAATAGGAATGAAGGGCACAACGTCCACCGCACCCATACGGGGATGCTGTCCCTGATGCTTGTTCAGGTCGATGAGCTCCACTGCCACGCCGATGGCCTCAAGCACAGCATCGCGCAGCGGTTCGGGTTCGCCCACTACGGTGACGACGAGGCGGTTGTGGTCTTCATCGTTACTGTAATCCAACAACTTGACACCCTGCCTGCCACGAAACGGGGCTACAATCCGGTCTATTTTCTGCAAGTCGCGTCCCTCACTGAAATTGGGGACACATTCTACGATTCGGTTCATAATGGTTATGTTTTTAGTTTGCTAACACGAGGATACAGATATATTATTTTTAGATTGGCATATTCTTTCTCTCAGACATAAGAACAAAAGAACAGACCCAATCTCTTATACCCTTATCTCCCCTATAACAAGCCTGTTATTATTGTTTTATATATCTATCAATCAGTTCTTCATCCGCCACGTAAGGAATCGTGATGTGGTAGCCATCCGAATGGGTGCGGTTGAACTCCTCGCTGGTTTCCATTGCATGCTCGTTGCGTGCCCACGAACGGCGTGCCACGCCGCCCATAACATCCCAAAGCATGGCGGAACGCAGAATTTCGTCCACCCTTTCGGAGCCGTCGCACACCATGCCGAAGCCGCCGTTGATGGCTTTGCCTATGCCCACTCCGCCGCCATTGTGCAGCGCCACAAGGCTCATGCCCCGCGCACAGTTACCGGCAAAGCATTGCACAGCCATGTCCGCCATTACGTTGCTGCCGTCCTTGATGTTGGATGTCTCGCGGAAAGGGGAATCCGTACCGCTGACATCGTGGTGGTCGCGTCCCAGCATAATCGGGCCTACCTCGCCCCGGCGCACCATCTCGTTGAAGCGGAGTGCAATCTTCATGCGTCCTTCGGCATCCTGATAGAGGATACGCGCCTGCGTGCCCACCACCAGATTATTCTTTTCGGCATCGCGAATCCAATTGTAATTATCCAAGTCCTGCCCGCGACGCGTGGGGTCGATACACTCCATTGCCGCCCGGTCGGTCTTCACCAGGTCTTCGTGCCTGCCACTGAGACACACCCAGCGGAAAGGCCCGTAACCGTAATCAAAGAGTTCGGGGCCCATGATGTCTTCCACATAGCTGGGGAAGATGAACCCGTTCTTATCACTGCCGTTGCGCGCTATTTCGGTGACGCCGGCATCGTAGACGGCTTTCATAAAGGAGTTGCCGTAATCGAAGAAGTACGTGCCCCGCCCCACGAGCTCTTTTATGGCAAGAAAATGGCGTTTCAGCGTGGCATCCACCTTACGGCGGAATTCCGCCGGGTTCTCGTGCAGCATCCGGGTGCGCTCCTCAAAGGTCAGCCCTGCGGGACAGTAGCCGCCGTCGTAGGCGGCATGGCAGGATGTTTGGTCGGATAGCAGATCTATGTGTTCCTGTTCTTTTGCGGCATATTCCAAGAGATCCACCACATTGCCATGATAGGCAATGGAAATGGGGGTGCGACTGTCCATGGCCTCTCTGGCCAGTGAGAAGGCATGCGGCAGCGAATCTGTCACGTGCCCCACCCATCCCTGACGATGACGGGTGTCGATACGTGAAGCGTCCACTTCGGCTATGATAGCGGCAGCTCCCGACATTTCGGCAGCTTTGGGTTGGGCGCCACTCATGCCGCCCAGACCGGAGGATACAAAAAGCCGTCCGCGCAAGTCACCGTCTTGCGGAATGCCGAGCTTCAATCGCCCGGCATTCAGAAGGGTATTGAAAGTGCCATGCACGATGCCCTGCGGACCGATGTACATCCACCCGCCGGCAGTCATCTGCCCGTAATTGGCAACGCCCATCTGCATGGCTGTGTGCCAGTCCTGCTGGTTGTCATAAAGCCCCACCATGATGGCGTTCGTAATGATGACGCGCGGCGCTTCGGGCTTCGACTTGAAGAGCCCCAGCGGATGCCCGCTTTCGATGACGAGCGTCTGGTCGCAGGTGAGGACTTCGAGGTATTGTTTTATCAGGCGGTATTGCATCCAGTTTTGGCACACCTGTCCCGTTTCGCCATAGGTGACGAGTTCGTAAGGATAGAGGGCGATGTCGAAACAGAGGTTATTGTCTATCATCACCTGAAAGGCCTTGCCCTCGATGCAGCGTCCTTTGTATTCGTCAATGGGCTTTGCCTTGAGGTCGCCTTGCGGACGGTAACGGTAACCGTAGATGCGTCCGCGCGTGCGGAGTTCTTCCATGAACTCCGGTGCAAGCGTTTCGTGCAGTTCTTTAGGGATGTAGCGCAGGGCATTCTTCAATGCCGTAGCCGTTTGTGCCGGGTCGAGGGTGTAGCCGCGGTCGGGAGCCCGCCGGATGCCTTCTACGAAGGCGGGATAAGGGGGCAGTGTCTTGCTTAAGGTAATCTCCATAGTATAATAAGGTGAATAGTTACAAATTGTCAGCAGATGCGACTCTGTATCTGCCGCAATATAAAAATAAATCCCGATATTCACAATAGAATACCGGGATTATTTATCATTTAGTAAACCTGCACCTTATTAAAGTGGATACAGGAGAAAGACTTTTTGTTTCCTCCGTTACGGAAAAGTTCTGTTCACTTTTCGGACAAAGGCAGGATACGCCCTTTGAAACTGAAATTCCCTGCCATGTAAACCTTGCTCGCCTGCACGAAACATTGGTTGGAGTCGTGATAGAGCGTCATGTTCCATTCAAAGGTCCGATAATGCGCATTGCCCTGCACCCGCAAAGTGATGTTAACATCTCCATTCTTCTGCGTCTCCGGTACGCCCATCTGCAAAGCCGCCTCACCGTCATTCAGCGGTGAGCTACCGAAGAAGAGCTTCGGACTGTTGTCCTCACGAGTTAGATAAGCCAGCATCTTGTCTCCCTTTATTATCAAATAGCTGCCGGTAACTTGTTGGGCACGAAGTTTTTCAGGACGGTCGGAAGGAGTATAAACCTCCTCCAATATAATCTTGCAACTCCGGGAAGACAAAGCCTGCAAAGCCGCACGATGAGCGGCTTGCCCTCCTACAACATCTGCAGTTCTGCATCCGGAAAGCGTTGAAGCTAAAGCAACGTGCAGAAGAAGCACGAATAAAACTCTTCCTTTCATCATAGCAGATCATTAAAGTTAATATAGAGCATCAAAAGCCTGCACAGCAGCCTTTGTCCCCTCTAATATACCACGTCCTCTCACAGTCTGTTTTAACGTAGCTCCTACACGCGTATTATAGATTGAAAACTCTCTATTTACTGCAGCAGCTGTATGACGATATGGATAAAGCACACGCACTGTACGATACCAAGCAAAATCATAACCTTCTAAGAACAACCTATTTGCAGAGTCCATAGATGCATTCCTAAATGTTTCATAATACCATACCGCAGTAGTTTCTTCATACCAAGGCTCTGGAGCAATCTCTGGAAATAGGTTCTTCTTAATCTCTATTCTATTAGGGTCTGCCGGCCCTCCTTCTGCCCCCACCAATTTTATAACATTCTCCATAGCTTTGACAATACTTAAAAGCATATCACTATGAGACGCTTCATACTCTGTATCGCAACCTAAATTGGTACATGTACTCCTCCAACCAGCATTTAAAAAGCCACATTTAGGACACTTCCAATGGAAACCAGACAACGCGCGCGTTGTAACACTAATAACCGCATCATCATTATTTGATAACGCCAACTCTTCTTTTTGACAAGAATTTAAAAATAGAATACAACTGATTAGGCTACATAATGCCCCAATTCTAACTAACATTTTTTTCATAGCACAACAATATTTAGAGGGTTAATAATATTGCTGCAATATAATAATAAACAACGACAAATACAAGTGTTTTTTATATATTTCAACACATACTACTAATTACAAGTCTATTTCAGTTGCCGCAAATATCTCCCGATGACCTCCGCCGACTCGCTCGTTTCCTTTTCAAATGCTTCTTGCAGCGCAGGATAGTCCGCCAGCAGTTCCAGCATCTTCTCCCTGCCCACAAACTCCGAGCGTCCCGTTTCCGGATTCAACTCATAATACACGCGCGCAAAGACCAGCCCCGAAGCATTGATGGCATCCCCCACTTCACCGCCCAGCTTCGTTGCATCGGGCGGGGTTGCGGTGCTTGCAGCGACCTGCCCCACAGGTTGCGCACAGAAATAAATCTTACCTTTCACCCACATGGCAGGCGCATACCAACCGCCGAAACGGTAACGCTTATAGCGCATCTTCTTGCAGTTGACGTAGAGCGACGTATCCATCCGCACCGCATAACAACGTGATTTCAAATAACGGCACAAGCCGGAGTTGTCTTCCGCCTCTATACGATAATCCGCACCGCCCATCAGATAAATCTGGTTCTTGGAACGCTTCTCCACTTTCAATATCGTGACCGTATCTCCGCGGCCTTCCACCAACGCTTTCAAGTTGGAATACATTATCTGCTGAGCCGAGCAAGGCAAGCCCAATAATGCCAATATCCCTAACAACCAACGTACTTTCATATCATTTCCCTTTCTTTCTGAAACTTTACTTACCCAGGCGAAAGGTACATTTTTTATCCTTATTCAGCAAACATAGAGAGGAAAAAAACATCGTATCGCCCATAAAATGATTTTCGTATATCTGCACCGGCCTTGCCCAACCCTCTCTGTCGCAGACAAAAACATCCAAAGCAGAAATGCGGGAACCCCTTGTTGGAACTGCCGGGATACGCTACTGATTACAAACGAGATACAGATACCAACCGAATACCAACCTTTGGTACACGCCGTACCAAACTGTGGTAGTCCTTGTACCAAGCTGTGGTAGCCCTCGTACCAAACTGTGGTACTTCGAATACCAAACTGTGGTATTTTGAATACCAACCGTTGGCATTTCACATCTTCTTAGGAGAGGAAAACCATATATTTACTTACCTTTGCCAATCTATAAAGCATGGGAATAAATGGAAAGCATTGAAAAAATAAAATCAACATACAGCCGCATTGCGGAGGAAGCACAACAAGAGTCGAACAAAATACAGCAAGCAATTTACCATACCGGCTCCTTACGGTTGCTGCTGTTCGTGGCAGGAATCGCAGGGATTATCTACTTCCGGGAGGAAAGTTGGACGATACTGGCAGGAATCGCACTCGTCACCCTGCTGCCGTTCATCCTTCTGATAAAGTACCACAACAACCTGTTCCGCCGCAAAGACTATCAGGAAAAGAGAGCAGAGGTGAACCGGCAGGAGTTGGCCGCGCTGGATTACGATACGTCCTGCTTCGATGCCGGCGAGGAGTTTGTCGACCCCGCCCACCTGTATGCCTACGATCTGGACGTATTCGGCACACATTCATTGTTCCAGTACGTCAACCGCACCTGCACCGAACCGGGAAAACGCCTGTTGGCAAACTGGCTGGGACAGCATCTCGAAAAGAAAGAGGATATACTGGAACGACAGGCAGCCGTACGCGAACTGGCTCCCGAACTGCAATTCCGCCAGCACTTCCGCATCCTCGGCATGCTGCACAAAGGCACAGCAGCCGACGAAACCGAACTGAAAGCATGGGCGGCAAGTCCCGGCGTATTCCGCAAGAATAAGTTCTTACGACTTCTGCCGGCAACCGTCACCGGCATCAACGGCATCTGTCTGCTCCTTATGCTTACCGGTTATCTGCCCGCAAGCATGTGGGGAGTGATCTGGACGCTCTTTGTCACCGCCGGATTCGCCTTTACCGGAAAGATCAGCAAAATACAGGCTGTGTACGGCAAGAAACTGCAAATCCTCGGTACGTATGCCGGACTGCTCAAACTGATGGAAACCCAACCCATGCAATGCAACCTGCTGAAACGCATCAAAGAAGAAATTGGCGGCGAACAACGGAAAGCCTCCCTCGCCATCAGCCGGCTGAGCAAACTGATGAACGAGCTGGACCAACGCAACAACGTATTCATGTACGTCATTCTCAACGGTCTGTTTTTCTGGGAACTGCGACAGATAATGCGCATCGAAGCCTGGAAAGAGCAATATGCCCGCGAACTGCCGCATTGGCTCAGCGCCCTCGGACAGATGGATGCCCTCAACTCACTGGCAACCTTCGCCTATAATCATCCGGACTATTCTTATCCCACCCTGCTCGACAAGGCCGATATGATTGCCGCCAAAGTCAACATCTCTTCCAATACGAAGAAAGCTGATACGGAAAACACCGGCAACAACACCCGTTTCATGCTTCGCGCAAAAGCCCTGGGACATCCCCTGATGCATCGCGACCGCTGTGTCCGCAACGACATCGACATGGAGAAACGCCCTTTCTTCATCATCATCACCGGCGCCAACATGGCAGGAAAGAGCACCTATCTGCGCACGATAGGCATCAACTACCTGCTTGCCTGCACCGGCATGCCTGTCTGCGCGGAAGAGATGGAGGCGTATCCCGCCCGTCTCATCACCAGCCTGCGCACCAGCGACTCCCTGACCGACAACGAGTCCTACTTCTTTGCCGAACTCAAACGCCTGAAACTCATCATCGACAAGCTGCAATCGGGCGAGGAACTCTTCATCATCCTCGACGAAATACTGAAAGGAACAAACTCAATGGATAAGCAGAAAGGGTCTTTCGCACTCATCAAGCAGTTCATGGCCTTGCAGGCAAACGGCATCATCGCCACGCACGACTTATTGCTGGGCACCCTCATCGACCTCTTCCCCGAAAATATCTGCAACTACCGCTTCGAAGCGGATATCACCGACAACGAGCTGACATTTTCTTACCGCCTCCGCCCTGGCGTGGCGCAGAACATGAATGCGTGCTTCCTTATGAAAAAAATGGGGATTGCCGTCACCGACTAATCCCCACTCCATATCCTAACGGTTCCTTACCCGCAGCATCCGCTTACATCGCCTTGCATCTGGACAAGAATGCCGAAACCGCCGCAGCTTCATTACCCGTAAAGTAGCACACCGAGGTCACCGGAGTGTAAGTGTAAGGCACAAACTGAAACAATTGAAGTGCAGCAAATTTATTGTCTTGCGAAATCATAACGTCCAGACGTACATTACCACTCGACTCACTCTTGACACCGGCTTCACCGTCGAGCTTACCGCTTTCGAGCATCTCAGTCAGTTTTCCTATATGCTTCAAATCGAAAAACAGACTGCGTTCCTTCGCCACACTTCCCGTCGGCAGATAAACGATTTCTTTTGATTTCCAGAACAAACGGAACACCCCCAACAGAATCAATGCCGTACCCAGCACCATCAGCCCCATACTCAAAGTAGAGGACTTATCGCTCATCTCAAAAATAGATGCGAAAATAAGAATGCCCACCAGCATCATCCCCACAGAAATAATAAGTCCGGAAACACTTGTACGCTTTGCAATATCAGGATGTGAAGACGCAAAAAGAGTCGCGTCGATAGTTTGAGTTGCCATAATATAAATAGTTTTATGAATTAATGAATATTGAAATAGTGAATAATGAGTACAATCTCCCCCCATACAAGCATTATATGCCCGTACTCAAGGGAAAAAACAATGACAATAATACATTAAATCAGAATCCGCCGCAGTGCGAAAATGTAATACTCGCACACAGGCTGGCAACGATAGTAAGCGGTAGCATCAAAAAGCTTCTCTCTATGCAACGATAGAACCGCTTCACGCTGGGCAATCTTGTCCACCCAGTCCTTTAATGAAAAGATATATTCGGTAATATAAGAACGCTGGATACGGGACATGGTAAGCAACTGCACATGCCCGTTGTTGCTTGCCAACTCCGCAACCGGCAAATATGGCAAACGGGGCGAAGTGAAGCATGCCTCCTCCTGATGATGTGCAGCAACAGGCGCTGTTCGGATATCCACAGACTCCTCCGCACCTGCCGAACTACCGTCGGCAAATGCAGCACCCGATGTTTGCCATACAATAAACGCAAGCACCAGAAACCCTATGAATTTTAAATATCTGCCCATAAACACCTGCAAATATAACAGTTTATTTCATAGATTTGTTTTGCTCATACATCTTTTAATGTTTGTTCATGTAAATAAAAGTATAAACAAAAAAGCCGCCCCAATCGCTGGGACGGCTTTCTATATATAAAAAGAATAGTTGAATTATTCTGCTTTTGCTTCTTCAGCAGCAGGAGCTTCAGCAACCGGCGCAGTTTCAGCAGCGGGAGCAGCTTCAGCAGCGGGAGCAGCTTCAGCAGCAGTCTTCTTTGAACGGCGGGTACGGGTAGCTTTCTTAGCAACTTTTTCCTTAGCCATGTTTTCGTTGTAGTCAACGAGTTCAATGAAGCACATTTCTGCATTGTCACCCAAACGGTTACCAGTCTTGATGATGCGAGTGTAACCACCCGGACGATCAGCAATCTTCACAGAGATTTCTTTGAACAACTCAGTTACAGCATACTTGTCTTGCAAATTGCTAAATACAACACGACGAGAGTTTGTCGTATCATCCTTAGCTCTTGTAATCAAAGGCTCAACGAACTTCTTCAAAGCTTTAGCCTTTGCAACGGTCGTAGTGATTCTTTTGTGCTTGATCAAAGAACACGCCATATTAGCCAACATAGCGTTTCTATGAGAGGCAGTACGACCCAAATGGTTGAATTTTTTATTATGTCTCATTTTTTATTCTTTATCTAATTTATATTTAGAAATATCGGTTCCAAACGACAGATTCAGACTTTCCAGCAAATCATCAAGCTCGGTAAGCGATTTCTTTCCGAAATTTCTGAATTTCAGCAAATCGGTCTTGTTGAATTGTACCAAGTCGCCCAAAGTCTCTACATCCGCAGCCTTCAAACAGTTGAGAGCACGAACCGAGAGATCCATATCAACAAGCTTGGTCTTCAGCAACTGACGCATGTGCAATACTTCCTCATCAAACTCTTCATTACCGTCAACATCATTAGTTTCCAGCGTAATCTTCTCATCAGAGAAGAGCATGAAGTGATAAATCAGAATTTTAGCAGCTTCTTTCAGAGCTTCTTTCGGGTGAATGGAACCATCCGTAGTAATCTCAAGCACCAGCTTTTCGTAGTCAGTCTTCTGCTCAACGCGGAAGTTCTCTACCTGATACTTAACATTACGTATCGGAGTATAAATAGAATCGATAGGAATTACGTTCACGTCGGTGCAATATTCGCGGTTTTCGTCAGCAGGAACATAACCACGACCTTTGTTGATCGTAATATCTATCTGCATAGTTGATTTTGAATCTAAATGACAAATAACTAATTCAGGATTTAACACTTCAAATCCAGTCAAAT
>ERZ857827.1253-NODE-1253-length-27267-cov-3.162943_pt1 | contig 27267 bp, 29 predicted proteins | sample MGYA00519761_ERZ857827 | MGnify/ENA primary metagenome ERZ857827 (study PRJEB31778, sample SAMEA3449370) | human gut metagenome | biome: human gut; feature: human-associated habitat; material: faeces | place: United Kingdom | collected 2010/2012 ... | reverse complement strand
TGAATCAGAAAAACCGAAACATACACCTGCAAGTAATAAGATAATAATATTGAAAATCATAACTTCAGTCCAGCATGATTTTTTAAATTTTGTTGAAAAGTAGATAGCAATAAAATCTGTGCCACCGCTAGAGGCATTTGCATGTAGTGCCAGCCAGCAAGAGATACCAGCAATCACACCACCAAAAATGGATAGCAACATATTATCTTCAACTAGTAAAAAAGAGGGTAAGATACTGATAAAGAACGAGACAAAAAGATATTGCAGGATTGAATAAATGATTAATTTCTTTCCAGCAACTTTTAGCACAAGAAAAGTTGACAATATATTGAGCAATAAATAAAGGAAATTATAAGATAATTGTATCGAAAAATATTCTTTAGAAATATTAGTTATAAAAACAGCAATTCCCAAAAAACCAGCTGGATAAAGATTTGCGGGTTCTACAAATCCTTTTACTGCAGTTGCAGATAAAAAAGCTGATACAACGACTAATAACAGGTTATAAATTTCTTTTTTCATAAATCCTCCTTTATCCTCTTATAAAGAAGTAAATCACTAAAAAAGATAAAAAACAAGTAAAATGGAAAAAAAAGTGCAAAACATGATATAACATGTATTGTTTCTTGTGATATACTTTAAATGTGGAGGTAAATTATGAGTACAAATAATCAATTGATGGATTTTATGAATGAACAAGATAATAAAAATATGTTGAAGCTTCCAAAAGTAGTGAATGCCAGCGTGTTGTTTGATGTGCTGAGACAATTAAGAAGAGATGAAAAAAATATAGATAATAAAATCTTGCAGATTTATTGTGCATCTTTTCAGTTAGCATTATTAGAATCACAGGTCGATAATTCATTACCGAATATTATTTTTGATGAAATTCAAATGGAAAAAAGCGAATATGAGCAGATATTATGTTTGATGGAACAACAGAAAAAAAGTTTTAAACAGTTTGCTTATAGAAACTTGTTGATTAGTTTATGTCTGAGCATTGCAGTATATGGCATAATAGCATATTTTTTTAAATTTTCCGTATTGCTAGCTGCTGCATGTGCGTTTCTTGTTTTATTGGTTGATATTTTTGCTAATGGTAAAACGAATGAGAAAAGATATCAGCTTAAGTGGATTAAAACAGTAGAAAAGAAAGTTAATTGGAAAATTATAGCTATTACGACAAAATACTTCAAATAAATAAGAAGAAATATTGACAACTTGTTATAATAAGTTTATCATTTGAGTATAACAAGAAGAAAGGAGAGGATTGTGATGAAGATGTACGACGTTCATGGACATATGGGCAAGACGAGTTCAGGTGAGCCATATGATGCACATGCTTTGGTGAAGGATATGGATCGCTATGGAATTAGGAAAGTTGGAATCAGCAGCTTGTCTGGAACAGATAATCGTATTCAAAATGATTTGGTATATGAATGTTTCAAACAATATCCGGATCGAATCTTGCCGTATGCTTTTATCAATCCAAAAGCACCAAATGCACATGAAGAGATTGATTTATGTTTGGGAGAACGAAAATACAGAGGAGTAAAATTTCATTCATGGAAACATGGATACTATGCTGATAATACACCGCAGTTAGATGATATTCTAACACATATCGAACAATACGGTGTCCATGTACAAACACATGTAGGAACGAGCCCACTCAGTACGCCATTTGTATGGATTCGATTAGCTAAAAAACATCCAAACATTAATTTTTTATTCACGCACATGGGGTGCAGGGAATTTGGCTATAGTGTAATTGAAGCTGTTCGAGATATTCCAAATATCTATTTGGAAACGTCAGTTATTTATGAGACAGATGTATTGACGAAAGTAAAAGATTGCGTGGGGGCAAAACGAATTGTTTTTGGAACAGACTGGCCGTATAAATCGGTTGAATGTGAGATCGAAAAAATCTATCATATGGGTTTTAATGATGAAGAATTAGAATATGTATTTTATAAAAATGCGGCCATGCTGTGGAAAGAAGAGGAGAATTGAATGAATATTAATGTATGTCGAATCGATGACCGTCTGATTCACGGTCAAATCGTGACAAAATGGATAAAAGAAGCAAATGCAAAAATGATATTAGTTTCTGATGATAAAGCAGCTAGTGATAAGATGTTGCAAACTATTCTGAAACTTGCGGTACCATCCGGGATTTCATTAGAAATTCTTAATAAAGAAGACACTATTAAACGTGTTAAGGAAGATAATACAAATGTAAATGTTTTAATGTTGGTACGAAACCCTAAGGAAGCGAATGATTTACTTGATATGGGTCTCGAATTAGACAAAATCATTGTTGGAAACATTAGCAATTCTAAATCAAAGGTAGGACGTACACAATTATTGGATTACATCTATGTAGAACCTGATGATGTGACTGCATTAAAGGCAATGCATGAGAAAGGAATTGTGCTGGAAGTTAAAGCTGTTCCTGAAGAAAGAGCCAAGGATCCTATAGAATTAATTGCAAAAAAAATTGGATGATTGCTTTAATAGTATAATATGAGGAGGAAAATATGAATTTATTTTTACAGGCTTTGTTAACCTCCATTATAGTATGGATAGGATTTTTAGACAAAGCGTTCTTACATACATTCTTTTATCGACCAATTGTGATCGGGCCGATGGTAGGACTTGTATTTGGTGATTTAAGCACAGGTCTCGAAGTAGGTGCAGCTGTTGAGCTTATGTTCCTTGCTGTAATTTTTGTAGGAACAGCTATACCACCGGATGAAACGATTTCTGCGGGACTTGCAGCTGCATTAGCATGTGCAACGGGCAGTGTGGAAGTTGGAATTGCAACTGCATTACCAATTTCATTTGTAGGACAAATTTTCCGTCAGACACGTAATTCAACCATTTACGAAGTAACGCAACGACAGGTAGATAAAGCCGCTGCGGAAGCAAATCCTAAAAAAGTTATTTTGTGGACATCAATCATTCCGTCAATCTTCGAATATTTATTCTTTGGTCTGCCTGTATTTGTTGGTGTATACTTTGGTGCATCGTATGTGCAATCATTTATTGATTTTATTCCTACTTGGTTGATCGATGGCATTTCAGCAGGTACTGGTTTGCTTGGTGCAGTTGGTGTTGCATTATTGTTGGGTAGTGTAAAAGATAAAAGTGCTTGGCCATATTTTATCGTAGGTTTCGTGTTTGCATCTTATTTAGGTGTAAATATGATAGGTGTTGCATTAGTTGCAATTGTTTGTGTAGCAATGAATTATTATGGCGATAAGAAAGCAATGGCAGATGTTGTTTATGAGGAAGTTGATGATGAAGGGGCAAAAAGCTATCAGGTAATTACTAAGAAGGACTTGTGGCGTACGTTCCGTTATGCATTAGCAATTGAAAGTGGTAACTGTACGACACGTCAAGAAGCCGACGGTTTCTTGCAAGGAATGATTCCAGTATTAGATAAGGTATATGAAGATAAAGAAGAACGAGCTGAAGCATATCAAAGACATTGTGAACTTTTCTTAACAGAAGGTCGTATGGCTTCGTTCTGTATTGGTATCTCTTGTGCAATGGAAGAAAGAAATGCAAAAGTAGGCGATATTGATGTAGATTCTATTAATTCAATTAAAGTTGCATTGATGGGTCCTTTAGCAGGAGTCGGAGATTCATTGATTCATGGTACTTTAAGACCGATTATGGCAGGTTTGGCATGTTCTATGGCTGCTGCTAGTAATTATACAAGTGCAATTGGTCCAATTTTGTTCTTCTTGGTTATGACAATCGTTGGGATGACTGTACGTTATATTGGTATCTTTAAAGGATATGAAGGTGGTTTAGCGCTGGTTTCTAATTTGCAGCAAGGTGGTATGTTGGATCGTTTGACAAAATATGCAGGTATTGCAGCATTTACCGTCTGCGGTGGATTTATTTCATCATTGGTATATGTTACATTGAACGTATCTTATACGCAAGGTGAAACGGTTGTTGCATTGCAAGAAGTATTAGATGGTTTAATGCCTAATTTAATTCCTTTACTATATACACTATTAATGTACTATTTAATCGATAAGAAGAAAGTGAATATTATTTTGTTAATGGTATTTACAATCGTGTTAGGTATTCTTGGTGTTGTTTCAGGAATCCTGTAAGGAGTTTGCTATGATTATTGATTTTCATGCTCATGTAGATCGAGATCCGATTACAAAAAAATATCATGTAGAAGAGTTGCTCCAGGATATGGAGGAAAACAATATAGATAAGCGAGTAATCTCGACTTTCTATGGTGCTTCTATTGCAGCAGCAAATGATAAAATTGTTGAATTGGTCCGTACTTATCCAGAACGTTTAATTGGTTGTGCGGTAATTAATCCAAAGCTTGATGATGCAGTCGAAGAAGCAGCAAGAGTGGCAAAAATTCCTGAGATTCGAATGATTGAATTTGATTCATTAGAACATGGATATCGTCCTGAGAAGTTCGCTTATAACATTTGTCCGATTTTAAAAATATGTGAAGAGCATCATTTGATTGTGAAAGTGTTCACTGGTCAGGGGTTCTATACAATGCCGGAGCAATGGCTTTATTATTCTAAACAATATCCAAATGTGCAATTCGTGATTGAGCACTTGGGAGGTTCTGATTACGCATATGGAACCGTAGACTTATGTAAAGAAAAAGAAAATGCGAACTTAATGTTGGAAACCTCATATGAGACGGAAGTTCCATCATTAAATAGAGCATTCTCAGAATTACCTTCAGATCGGTTTTTGTATGGATCTAATTATCCTTCAAACTTCACAAAGCTTTCGATCTTAAAATACAATTCATTGAATCTTTCTGAAGATTTGATGAATAAGATGTTCTATGAGAATGCTAAAAAATTGTTGGGAATTTAGGAGAGCATTCGCTCTCCTTTCATGCAAAAGGAGGATTACATGAATACTGAATTAGTAAGAAGTCTCGTTCCTCAGTCATGTTTACAAGATTTTGATGATATTGTTACAGGACGTTCATTAGGGGCAAGCAATCATATCAAGATGATTTCTAATATGTATAAAATTGTCGCAAAGCAATATCCTGCGCAAGATGCAAAACAAGCAATTGAAAAAATTAGTGCTTATTTTAAAGAAACAAGAGGCAATTCCAGTTATGCAATAATTACAGCCTTGAATCGTATAGAATATTTGATTGATCAATCTAGCCAATGTGATTATAGCATAGCGGTAGAGGAAGCAGTGAATCAGTACTTTATCAATGCAAATGATGACATGCAGCGTGTACTAAAATATACGGATCGTTTGTTAAAGGATATTCAGACTATTATGATTTTTGATTATTCCAGTACAGTTGAGAAGGCAGTTGTAAAATGTTCTCATCTTTTAAAAGTATACGTTCCAGAAAGCAGAGTAATCAATGGTGGTTATCCATTCGTGAAAAAGATTACTGAAGCAGGGCACAAAGTACATTTTATACCTGATGCATCAATACTTTCTGTGTTGGAGGAAGTTGAAATGGTTTTCATTGGTGCGGAAACTTTTTATCCGGATGGAACAGCATTTAATACAATTGGATCTGATGTATTAGCTGAACTTTGCTTTATTCATCATGTACCATATTATGTTTTGACACCGTTATTGAAAAATGACATGCGTGCTCTTTATGGTATCTATAAACCAATTTTGAAAAAAGATTTAAAAGAAAGTATTGGTAAGGACTGGCCGCAAGAATTAAAAGATAAAGTTGATTTTACATCTATTGAATTGGTTGGAGTAAATCCACGATACATAACAGGATATGTTACTGAAAAAGGAATTATTCGTCCATCAGATTTAATGCAGTTTGTATATAAGGAGGGATTAGATGTTTGATAAAAAGAGTTTTCCACTTGCATTGGTCATGATTCAACCATCTGCTATGCCAGGTAGTTATCTAAATGTTGGTCAATCTTTTGAAGAAATTACAGAAGGTGTTTTAAAGGAAGCGGAAATGATTGTGAAAATGGGGTTTGATGGATTCATATTGCAGAATATGCATGATGGTCCGATATCTCAACAGGCAAGACCAGAAACAATTGCTTATATGACTTACCTGTCTACAAAGTTAAAGGATCTCTATCCTGATAAAGTTCTTGGTATTTTGGTGAATTGGGATGGAGTTGCTTCATTAGCGGTTGCAGCTGCAGCAAAAGCTGATTTTGTACGGGTAGAACATTTGTATACTGGTGTGAGTGTTGATCTTGGTGGATTCATGTTTGGACAATGTGAAGATATTCTTATGTTTAAAAAGAGATTAGGTGTAAAAATTCCAGTATATGCCGATGTACAAGAGGTGAATGCCAATTATTTATGCCCTGATCCAAAACCAACAGCAGCAAAAAAGATTATAAAGAGTGCATTTGCAGATGGGATATTTTTGAGTGGAAAGAATACAGAAGAAAGTCTATATTATATTCATGAGACACGCAAGCTACTTCCTAATGAACCGATTTTTTTAGGAGGAGGTGCAACTGGAGATAACATTGGAGAATTACTCAAGTATTATGATGGAGTTTCAGTAGCTACATGGATCAAGGATGGTGATATGCGAAATCCAATTAATCCTGAAAAAGCAAAGAAATTCTTAGATGAATGTAAAAAAGCAAAGCAGTGGCGTTTAGAACATAATAAGGAGTGAAAATATGATAGGTGTAATTGTATGTACCCATTCAACGCTAGCGGATGGATTGAAAAATGCAATTGATATGATTGTTGGAACTCAAGAAAACTTTGATGTGTTCTGCTTTATGAATGGTGATGATGTAGATGAATTGCGTGAAAAACTTGATAGAGCTGTAGAAAAATATGAGAAAAAGAAGATGCCTTGTTGCATATTAGTAGATTTGTTTGCTGCTACCCCATTTAACGCAGCATTAGCGATTTCTATGCAAAAAGGAGTTGACGTAATTACAGGTGTTAATTTACCATTAATGATGGATATATTACTTAGCCGTACGATGTTTGAAGATGGAGATATCCATGCATTTTTAGAACATTCTTTAAATAGCGTAAAAGATTCGATGAAAGTATATAATGGTATGAATTTAGGAAATGAGTGAATAAAGTAGGACACTATTCGTTATTGTCCATCTAAGTCCATGCAATGGGGGTATGCAAAATGACAAAACAGAAGCCTTTATATCAGACCATCTATGAAGAACTCTATAAAAAAATCTCTTCATCTACGTATGATGTTGGCAGTTATCTGCCTTCTGAATCAGAATTACAGAAAACTTATGGAGTTTCTCGTATTACGGTTCGAAGAGTCCTGACAGATCTTGAACAGGACGGATTTATTAAAAAAATAAAAGGAAAAGGCTCCGTTGTTTTGCCTAAGAAAAAATACTCTGATTTATACGAACTGACCGGATTTAGTGAAGATGCCAAACGCAATGGTTGTAAGCCCTCTTCAATTATAATTAAAAGTGAGATGCGGCCTGCTTCTGTTACTGTTGCACAGTTTTTGCAGGTTGAACCAGAAGAAGATGTCTTTTACTTAGAGCGTCTTCGATTGCTAAATGGTCGTATTTCAGGAGTTTTTATCACCTATATCTCTACAAGGTTTAATTTGCCTTTAGAACCTGATCAATTTGATTCTGATACCTCTCTTTATGATTTTTATGAAAAAAATAATGTTCATTTAGGTGATGCAAGTGAAACTATTGAAGCTATTATGACTACTCCAGAAATTAGAAAATCGATGTTTTTGGATAAAGATGAACCAATTTTCTACAGAGAACGTATCACTTATAATGAAATCAATCAACCTATTGAATATTCTAAAAATTATTATCGAGCAAATGGGTATAAGTATGTGGTCAGAATGCATCGAGATCGATAGAGCAGGTCATACTTATTTGATTGAATATGTTTCATGATCAAAAAAAGCAGATAGATACTTTTAGTTTGTATTTATCTGCTTTTTGTATAAAGAACATTACTAAAAAGGTGAATACTTATATTTGTCACAAATCTGATTTATTGTTTCTGCAAAGATGGATCTTGATTTTTTATTTAAATCTTTACTTGTATTCTTTTTATATAAATACATTTCTTTGACTTCGTTCCATAATTTATTGTCTTTACAGAATCGGATCTTTTCTGGTAGTTGATAGAAACCTTTACCTTGATATTCCCATGAGTATGAATTTCGATTTTTGTTAAATCGAATATATTGCTGCTGACCATTTTTGCAATTATTCACAATTGCAAAATCACAGCTATGTTTAATTTTAGATTGATCATTATCAACAACTTTTATTGTTATTACTCTAGTATTGTTTTCACACTGACTATAGTTGAATTTATTAGCATATTTGTTAAAAGCTTTTATTAAAATTGTTTTAATCATTTTAGGAGAGTAGTTTTCATCATCGTCATTAACTTCAATGTTTACATCAAAGTCATATCCAATGTTGCTCTTCCTATCACACGTTACCATATTTCTTTTGTCGCTGCCCACAAAATCAAATCTGAATGTAAATTTTTTTCTTACCTCGTCTTGGACAAGGTTAAGTAGTTGGATTAATTTTGCTTTTTCTTTTTTTCTTTCATTTTTTGTCACATATTCAAAGTGATACATAATTATATTTCCTCCTTTGCCCAAACCTTCCAAATAGTTTAAAAAAAACTAAATCACTATAATATACCTAAAATATACAAATATTGCAACAACATTCCTGTAATCTCTGCATTTCTTTTGCTATTCGATCAGATATTTTAAAATTACTTAGTATGTTTTAGTGTTGAGACAAGCATAATAAGTTCTTTATTTTATAGAGCTCCCTGTTATTTAAATATTAATAATGATGTTGTCAAAAGCTAATAGAAGCATGATGCTTTTTTAAGAATCATAAATGCTTCTTTTTTTTAGATACAGAGTGGAGATGATAAAACAACGAATATTGATCATATTATTTATTAGGTAAAATGATGTGCAGAATCTAGCTTCAGCGCATGTTTTATTACGTTTTTGTTATATAGTTTAGAGTCGGTTTACAGTATTTATTGAGCGTGATAGAGTGTAGGCGAAAGAGGCAGAGATGAGGGAAAATGAAGAGCAAAAAAAGGGTATCCACTGTTAAATTTATTGGGATCATCGTTCTTGCGATGCTTCCTTTTATATGGTTGTTGGGAGATCATAGAGAACTGGGGGAATCATACGCCGATAATGAAGCAGTGCAGCTTTTGAAAAAGACAGCAGAGTCATATACAAGTGAAAAGGTATATATGTTGCAGGATCAGCAGAGACAGAAACAGAAAGAGAAGGAACGGCAGTTAAAGAAATCTAAAAAACTGTCGGATCGGTTTGCAGATGCTTTGATCATCGGTGATTCAATTGCAGAAGGGATACTTGATTATCATGTGGTAAATGCATCCAGCTGCATTGGTGTCCGCGGGCTTCGGATCGATCAGCTGGATGATTATTTTTCGGAGATCAAGAGGCTTCATCCACAGATTCTTTTTCTTTCGTTCGGAATGAATGATCTGGAGTACTGGCGCGGCAATGAAAAACGTTTTGGGGCTGTATATGAAGAAAAGCTCGTTCAGCTGCAGGAACGTTTTCCCGATACGAAAGTCTTTGTGAATCTGATTCTTCCCATCTCTTCTCAGGCAATTGCAAAAAACGCAGTTTACGGTAAATGGAATGAATTCAACCGGGAACTGATCCTGGTCTGTAAACGCAAAAAAATACCGTATATTGATAATAGTAAGATACTTTTGAGTATGAAGCAGCCTTTTGAACCAGACGGTATTCATCCAAGGCCCGGATACTATAAACAATGGACACTTCATATGGCAGAAGCTGCGGGATTGTAGGTGATCATATGAAACTGAAATTATGTATTTTGTTTACGTTGATCTTTATGATAACGCTATTGTACGTTCCCTTTCTGCGCGGTGTTCCTTATGTAAGCCGGGAGGCATTGTATGAACGACTTCAGCCGTATGCGGTTCGCGAAGATATGGTTTTAAAAGATGAAAGTGACCTCATTTCAGCGATTCGTGTGAAGGCTGGTGACTACCAGGAGGCCTTGTATCTCGGCCCTTCTTCTTATATTAACGTCGAGGAGTGCATCATCATTTATGCTCCGCAGCGGGAAGAGCAGATCATGAACAAACTGAAAGATCACATTGAGCGACAGAAAACGGCATTTAATGGCTACGGGGCGACGCAAAGCGAATTGCTGAAACAGGCGAAAGTAGAAAAAATCGGCAGTTATGCAGTCTGTGTGGTTTCATCGGATCCGCAGCTGATACAGAAAGTCCGTAATGAACTGAGGTGATCGCATGGAATTTCATTCTCTCTTTTTTCTCTTTCGGTGGCTGCCGATCGTCCTTCTTTGTTATCGATTCTTTTTCCGTTCTCATTTCCGCAGTTTATTTCTTCTTGCGGTCAGTCTCCTGTTTTATGCCTGGGGAGAACCGCTGTATGTCTTTTTGTTGCTGACACTTACTTTTATGCATTGGCAGCTGGGAAAGGAAATACAAAAAACCGGAAAGATAGCCTGGATGTGGCTTGGTATCGCCTTGGATCTTTTTTTGCTGGTTTATTTTAAATATTATCCCGGCATGCTTGATTTTATCGCATCACATCTCACCTTATCATATGATGTTTTGCCGCAGCCTTTAGGAATCTCTTATTATATGTTTACATTGATTGCATATCTGGCGGATGTCGGAAGAAGACAATGTGATGCGCAGCAGGATTTTGTCTCTTTTGCTCTGTACATCTGTTTCTTTCCCCGCTTGCTGATGGGTCCGTTAATGTCATTTCAGGAATGGAAGAAAAACTTCGATGAAGGGAAAAAGGATCCGGATCTGTTTCATCGCGGTGCATGCTGTTTTATGCTTGGACTGGCACAGAAAGTGATTCTTTCCGCATGGATGTCTGCACTGTTTCAGACAATGGGGGATTTTCCGCTTTCTTTTGTCAGCGCATGGGGGAAGAGTGCAGCTTTCGCTTTACAGCTGTATTTTGATTTTAACGGTTATTCACTGATGGCGTTTGGACTTGCGGCAATGCTGGATGTACGTATACCGTTTAATTTCCGTTACCCTTACTTGTCAAAAAGCGTTTCTGAATTCTGGCGCCGCTGGCACATAACCCTTGGTCTGTGGTTTCGTAATTATGTTTATATTCCGCTGGGAGGAAGCCGCAAAGGGAATGTGCGCACTGCATTTAATCTGTTGGCAGTATGGCTGTTGACTGCTTTTTGGCATGGTTCGACAGTATTGTTCTTGTTATGGGGCCTGTATCATTATTGCTGGATCCTTGCTGAGCGTTTTCTTCTTCGTCAGCGAAAACGGCTTCCGAATGCTGTTCAGATCATTCTTACTCTGTGCATCGTTGTGGTCGGATGGGTGTTTTTCTACAGCAAGGATCTTCCGTCTGCATTTGCAACACTTCGGGCAATGGCAGATATCACGACAGTGGATATTCCTGTTTTGTCCTGGATCTTTAAAAATTACGGTACGCAGTTTATCATTGCGGCCGTTGCCTGTACACCGCTAGTATCGAAAATTGCAGAAAAAATGTCAGAAAAAAACAGCGGGTTCGCTGTTTTACAGGCACTTTGTTATGTGCTTCTGTTTACGCTCAGTCTTGCTTTTTTAATCGGAGGATCATATCAGCCGTTTTTGTATAGTGCATTTTAAGAAGGGGGAGGTCTCTTCCATGAAACAATCAAAATTTCCTTTTGGAGTGTTGTTGTCCGCAATGCTGGTCTTCGGAATGTTGTTTTCTTTTTTGTATCCGAAGAAAGGTTTTTCGGCAGCAGAAAACCGCAGCCTGCAGACACGGCCTTCATTTTCAGAAACAGGGTTGCTTGACGGCAGCTTTCAAAAGACAATGGAACAATATCTGAGTGATCAGTTTCCCGGCAGAGACCGGTGGATGAGCTTACGCAGTGATGTAATGTATTTGTCTAATGCAAGACAAATCGATGATGTATATATTACAGAAGACGGAAGACTGCTCCGCGCTTTTAAAGTGAAAGATACAATCGGAGAAGAGAACCTGTCATATATCAACCGGTTTGCCGAAAACCATTCGGAATGTAAACATGCATTCATGATTGTACCGGATGCAATCGCTTTTTATGGAAATAACAATATAAATCCGGCAGAACCGTCACAGTCGGATCAGTATCAAAAATTATCAAAGATGCTGGACCAAAAGATTCGCCTGGTTGATGTATGGAAGATACTGTCACAGCATAAAAATGAAGATATTTATTTTCGCAGCGATCACCACTGGACGGCGCAGGGAGCTTTGTGCGGCGCTGAGCAGCTGGTGGAAAAGGAAATAAGCGGGTTTCACAGTGTCATAGGGAATCACGGGTTTTATGGTTCATTGGCAAGATCGGCGGCATGGTATCACGAAAAAGATATCCTTGAATTGCTTTTACCGGACAAACCGCTTTATTATACAGTATGCAATCTGGAAAACAAGGAAGTAAAGACTTCATTGTATGAACCTGATGCGTTGAAAAAGGCAGATCCTTATACTGTATTTTTTGGCGGGAATTTTCCGGCATTGCGCATTGATACGGCCAATGCAAACGGGAAGAAACTGTTGATCGTGAAAGACAGTTATGCGAATGCGCTCGTTCCGTATCTGATTGAATATTATGAAAAGATCGTGATCGTAGATCCGCGTTATTATTATGATGATCTCAGCTCATTAATGAAAAGCGAAGGAATTAATCAGACATTGTTTCTTTTCAGCATGAACACCTTTTTTCAGGACGATTCGCTGCAGACGCTTCTGAGGGAACAGAAAGACTGATTTTTTCTGCTTGCCTTGCATGCTTTCAGCTTTTAAGATAAAAGTGAAAGTAAAAATATCAGAAGGGGGAGGGGATGAGATGAATTATCGATCTCTGGTTGCACCATGCGGAATGAATTGTGCATTATGTCAGGCCTATCAGGGAAAGGGACTGAAATGTGATGGATGCGGCAAAGAATCTGAACGAATCAGCTGTGGAAAGTGTCGCATTCGTTTATGTGCCAACAAACAGGAATTTTGCTTCGAATGCAGGCAATATCCCTGTGCAAGGTTAAAGAGACTGGATCGGCGATACAGGGAAAAATATCATATGAGCATGCTGGAAAATCTGAATATGATCAGGGAAAAGGGGCTCGATTTATTTGTCCGCAGGCAAAATGAACTGTATCGCTGTGAAGTGTGCGGAAAGCTGAAAACTGTCCATCAAAAGTACTGTTTGTTTTGCGGAAACGAAAACAGGAAATGAAAAATAATAACCTGAATATGTTGATCATTCATGGCAAGAGATTATACGGTATTGGTTATACCTCGTAAAGTTAAGATGCATCAAAAGCATTCATTTATGAAATTTAATTATGAATCATTAATTTACGTTTCAATCTTCATGCGGCCTCCAAAAGAGTGAGAGCCGCTCAGCATAAGCGGAGGCTTTTTTCTTGAAACATTTTTTGAAGCCGAACAATGAAGATGATAATAAATAGGATTCAGAAATATAATTCGATATGAGTAAAAACGAGAATGTAGGGGGATGCTAAGGACAGAAATGTGAAAAAGAAGCTGAATTGTTTTATCCACATTTAAGTTTTATAAGGTATGATATATTTGATAACTATATTGTATAGCAAATAAGATATGGAGAGGTGATAGACATGAGGCTTTTGCTGGCGGAGGATGAGCCTGCATTGTCAAAGGCGCTGACGGCGATATTGGAACGAAATAATTACTCTGTAGATACTGCTTTTGATGGGCAGGAAGCGCTTGATTTTCTAGAATCAGATAATTACGATGGTGTAATTTTGGATATTATGATGCCAAAAGTGGATGGAATAGAAGTATTAAAAAGAATACGTGAGAAAGGAAGCACGATACCAGTGTTGCTGCTAACGGCGAAATCCGAAATCGATGATAAAGTTGCTGGACTGGATGCCGGTGCCAATGATTATCTGACTAAGCCTTTTAATTCACGGGAATTGCTGGCAAGGATTCGTGCAATGACAAGAGTTCTTTCTGTTCAGACCTCTTCTCGTCTTCAATTTGGCAATATTACACTAAATCAAGCAACTTATGAATTGTCCAGCGTAGTAGGGACATATCGACTTGCAAATAAGGAGTTTCAGATGATGGAGATACTGATGAGCAATCCGGGAACACTCGTATCTTCGGAACGGTTTATGGAAAAGATATGGGGATATGATAGTGAGGCCGAAATAAACGTAGTCTGGGTTTATATTTCATATTTACGGAAAAAATTAACAGCTTTGCAGGCGAATATACGAATAAAAGCAATCCGTAATGCCGGCTATATATTGGAAAATGCATCATGATACGTAAACTAAGAATTAAACTGATTGCTGCAGCCATGTCTTCACTTGTTTTGGTCCTGATTGTTCTCTTTAGTGTAATTACTTTCTGGAATTATAATGAAATCGTGCAGGGAGCGGACAAGATATTGGATATTCTTTCTGAAAACGATGGAAGCTTTCCAATCAAAGATCATAGACCGGGTGCATTAGATGACCTGTCGAGAGATGGAACTCATCTCTCACCTGAATTGCCATATGAAACTCGTTATTTTACTGTATTTCTGACGAACGACAATACGGTTATATCAGTTAATACCGGTAAGATTGCGGCAGTAGATAGTTCGACAGCTGTTGAATACGCGCTGGAGATTGTCGAGCATGGACAAGGATATGGATTTAAAAATGATTATCGTTATAAAATCTATGATATTGGCGGAGAAACACATATCATATTTTTGGATTATGGACGTGAAATGAGTGCATTTCGTACTTTTCTTTTGACCACTATTTCCGTTTCCGCACTTGGATTGACTGCAGTTTTATTTATTTTGTTGTTTTTGTCCGGTAGAATTATACGCCCTTTTTCAGAGAATTATGAGAAACAAAAAAGGTTCATTACAGATGCGGGTCATGAACTGAAGACGCCGCTGACCATCATTGCTGCAGATGCGGAAGTATTAGAGATGGATGTTGGCGAAAGTGAATGGATTGCGGATATCAAAAGCCAGATAAAGCGTCTGGCGGAACTGACTAATAATCTGATTCTGCTTTCGCGGATGGATGAACAGCCACAGATGGAAAAAATAGATTTCCCTGTTTCAGATGTGACTGAGGAAATTATTGAAACATTTCAGGCTTTAGCCAAAACCTGTAATAAGAAAATAACTGGAAATATCGAGCCGATGATTTCCATATGCGGTGATGAGAAAGCTATTCGTCAATTGATAACGATTTTGCTGGACAATGCTGTAAAATATTCTGATGAAGAAGGAATGATTAATGTTACCTTGAGAAAACAGAAAAATATGATTTGTTTAAGTGTGTTTAATACTGTTGATCATATTGGCAGAGAAAATTTGTCTTATCTTTTTGATCGGTTTTACCGAAGTGATAAATCAAGAAGTTCTAAAACAAAAGGCTACGGGCTTGGTCTTTCGATAGCAACGGCGATCGTTAATGCTCATAAAGGAAAGATTGCTGCATCTACTCAGGATGAAAAATCGTTGCAGATTGATGTGAGCTTTCCGATTTAATTACTGGTGCAAAAAATGTTTTGAGGATTGATTTCTGTATTAATGTACGGGAATTGATCCTTTTAATTTTACGGCGGTTCGATAGAGCATAGCTTCTTCCGTCATAAAACATTTTTCATCGCAGGAAACAGGAGGCCTGATTTAAAGTTTTATGATTTCTTAGTGCGTATCATATCAATAAACAATGATAAAGTTTTTTTAAGTATTACTGCTTAAAAAACGAATTTCCTTAACGTTGCTGTCAAATTGCTTTGTGCTTTAGAGACCTGTTTTTCCTGTATGCTTTGAAGAATTTTAAGTTTAGTTAAGGCTGTAGTTTAAGTTCTTCTAAGGTTCATGCGTTATGCTTTATACAGAAAAAAGGAGCGAAATAACATGAACGAAAAACAGGAATATCAAGTGGAATGTATGAATGTACAGGAAAAAGAAAAAGGTAATAAATTTAGAAGAGTAAAGAGAACATTTGCGATCGTTTTGTGTGCGGCGATAGCAGGTGGTGTTGCCGGAGCCTCTTTTTATAGTGTAAACATCTATCTGACTCAAGCAAGCATGCAGCAGGGAAGTGAAAAATCCGCCAGTGTATCCTATGTTTCCGCAGATCTCAGCAAGGATCTGGATGTCAGTGATATAGCTTCCATTGGTCTCTCGTCAGTGGTTTCTGTCACTAATGTCTCTGTACAGGAAGTACAAAATTATTTCGGAAAGTTTGGCGGCGGGCAGCGGCAGCTCCAGGAAACGACAAGCTGCGGGTCAGGTGTGATCATTTATCAGGATGTGTCTTATGTCTACATTGTTTCTAATTATCACGTTGTAGAGGGTGCTGATACGCTATCCGTTACTTTCGTAGACGAGGAAACGTATGAAGCACAGCTTTGCGGATATGATGGATCAATGGATATTGCTTTGCTGAAAGTGGCTGTAGAAAATCTTTCTTCAGAAACAGCAGAAGCTCTCTCTGTTGTTTCCGTTGGCAATTCAGATGAATTGAATGTCGGAGAACAGGTCGTCGCGATCGGAAATGCTTTGGGCTATGGTCAGTCTGTGACCACAGGCATTATCAGTGCTTTGGATCGGACTGTGAGCACCGAAACATCCGCAGTATCTTATATTCAGACAGATGCGGCAATCAATCCTGGTAACAGCGGCGGCGCATTGCTGGATATGAACGGTAATTTGATTGGCATCAATACCGCTAAAGTATCTTCCACAGATGTGGAGGGCATTGGTTATGCAATTCCTATCTCAGATGTAATGGATCTGATTTCGTCTTTTATAGGATAAAATGTGATGAAAGGAGACTGTCATGAGTTATCAAAGTACCTTTCGTCGACGGGAAATAAAATATTTATTAACAAAACAAGATAAGGAATTTATTTTGGAAACGATGAAAGAATATATGAAACCGGATCATTACGGACGTACAGTCATACGAAATGTTTATTTCGATACAGACAGATATCGTCTGATACGCAGATCTCTTGAAAAGCCGGTGTATAAAGAAAAACTTCGAATTCGAAGTTACTGCAGGGCAGAACCGGAAGAACCTGTGTTTGTCGAACTGAAAAAGAAATACAAATCAGTGGTTTATAAAAGAAGAGTCTTGCTTCCTCAAAAACAGGTCATGGAAAGCTTTGACTGCGGACTTCCCTTGCCGGGAAGCTCGCAGATCATTGCTGAGATCGAATATTTCCGTTCCTATTATAAGGATCTTTTCCCAAAAGTTTTCCTTTCCTATGAAAGAGAGGCGTTTTCTGATGTAAACAACAGTGGCCTTCGTATCACATTTGATGAAAATATCTTATACAGAAACAAAGATCTTTCACTGAGCAGTGCGGTTTACGGACAACCGCTTTTGAGAGAAGGAGATGTCCTGATGGAGATCAAAACGGCAGAAAGCATACCGCTGTGGCTTTGCCATATATTGACGCAACGAAAGATATATCAGACATCATTTTCCAAATATGGCAATGCGTATCATTGCCTGATGATGAATCAAATGAAATTAATATAAAGGAGAGACATTTATGTCAGGTGATTTATTTAAAGGTTTATTTGATAGTGAAATGACAACAGTTATTACATTATCGGATTTTTTGATTTGTGTATGCAGTGCATTGATCATAGGGGCAATGCTGACTGGTTTTTATATTTATAAGACACGATATACGAAAAGCTTTGCAGCCACATTGGCACTTCTGCCTGCTATTGTCTGTGTCATCATTATGATGGTCAACGGAAATATAGGGACCGGAGTTGCGGTTGCCGGTGCTTTCAGTCTTGTTCGTTTTCGTTCTGTTCCCGGTTCTGCAAGAGAAATTGGTGCTATCTTTCTGGCAATGGGAACAGGTTTGATCCTGGGCATGGGTTATATAGGTTATGCTTTTCTATGCACCTTGATTTTCGGTTTTATCAGTGCTGTTTATAACCATGTGGATTTTGGCAGCCGCAGAAAAAAATCTTTATACAAAACATTGCATATTACGATTCCGGAGGATCTTGATTATACGGATGTTTTTGACCCGATCCTGCAGACGTATACATCATCATTTGAACTGTTACAGGTCAAGACGACAAACATGGGCAGTCTGTTTCGATTGACTTATGATCTAACGCTTAAAGACAATGAGAGAGATTTGATCAATTTGCTGCGCTGCCGCAATGGAAATCTCGAAATTACGGTCTCAAGGCAGGAAACGATGAACAATGAATTGTAGGAGGAAAGTTCATGAAAAGGATAATTCTTGTGTTGGCTTCTGTTTTATGCATGCTGAGCGGATGCAGTGAAGCTAAAGAGCAGGATCTGACAGTGGAAGAGAAAACATCGGGAATGTTTACTGACAGAGATATGGAAGTCGGTTATGATGCAGAAACAAGCACTTATATTTCTCTGCTTGGTGACAGTGCTTCCTGTGATGATGAAACAGTTACCATTGATGGCAGTACGATTACGATAACAGATGAAGGAACGTATGTGGTGACAGGAGAACTGCAGGATGGAACTATTGTAATTGCTGCTGATGACCAGGATAAGATTCAGGTTGTTTTGGATAATGCAGAAATCAGCAGTTCTACTTCGGCAGCTGTGTATGTGCAGGAAGCTGATAAGGTGTTTATTACCACTGCCCGTGATTCAGAAAACCGATTGGCCAATGAAGGGAATTATACGGCTTCAGAAGATGACAATATTGATGCTGTTATCTTTTCCGCATCAGATCTGACTTTAAATGGAGAAGGATCGCTGACGATCGATACCGAGGCAGGTCATGGCATTGTTTCAAAAGATGATCTGATACTTACCAGTGGTGACTATACGATTACTTCGGAAAAACAGGGGTTGTCCGGTAAAGACAGTGTACGTATCGCAAATGGTACGTATTCCATCTCGTCTGGGACTGATGCGATCCATGCTGAGAACAGCGATGATGAAGATCTCGGATTCCTTTATATAGAAGGAGGTGATTTTACAATTGTGTCAGAAGGAGACGGTATGAGTGCCAGTTCATATGTACAGATCAAGGACGGTTCCTTCGATATTGTGACAGGAGAAGGCAGTGCCGGCGTTGAAAAGAGTCAGGGAGATTTCTGGCAGCATGATTCCTTTGCCGGAAGTTCATCAGCTTCACAGGAAAGTGATGAAGTCAGCATGAAAGGAATCAAAGCAGCAACATCCCTCACTATTACACAGGGCAGTTTTGTCATTGATGCTGAAGATGACGCAATTCATGCAAATGGAGACATCACTATTTCCGATGGTCAGTTTGAATTAAAAAGCGGAGACGACGGCATTCATGCAGATGCAGCTTTGATCATTGAGGATGGTCAGTTTACGATTTCTGATTGTTATGAGGGAATAGAAGGATTGACAGTCAGTATTTCGGATGGTGAATTTACGATTACATCGACTGATGACGGTATCAATGCGGCAGGAGGGGTCGATAGTTCCGGTTACGGAGAGAGACAACAGGATAGTTTTTCTCAATCCTCCGATATTTATGTGGAGATTACCGGCGGCAGTTTTGTCATCGTTTCGCAGGGAGACTGTATTGATTCGAATGGAAGTCTGATAATCAGCGGAGGGACACTTGACCTTACTTGCAACGGAAACGGAAACACGGCCATTGACTGTGATGGTGACTATTCTTTTGAAGGAAGCGACATTACGACGAATGACGGTTCTCAAAATGATCCGGGTCAAATGGGAGGCGGCATGAAAGGACAAGAGGGTCGAATGCCATTTGATAAATAAAATAAAAAAAGACGAATTTGAAGTGAACCTAAAAGGCTGGACAACCCAATAAGTGGGTTCAGTATGATACATTCGTCTTTTTTTATGTTTTGGAGAAGTGACTAATATGAATGATTTTTGCTTCTTGCCGAATAATTGTTTAAAGGTTTTAGTGCTGCTGTCTGTATTTTTCTTTCCTTAAATTCCGCCAGCTGTTCTTCACTGACGCGCTGATCAGTGATGAGGTAATGAAAGGATGAGATGTCTGCAACGTTAAACTGATGCGTCTTCCCGATTTTTGTGGCATCTGCCAGCATGAATACCGGGCCTTTGCATCGTTTGATCATCGTTTCATTGATGCTGACTTCCTGCAGGATAGCGGTGCACATGCCCGCTTCGATATCGAATCCGCTGCAGCCGAGAAAACATTTGTCCGCGGTGACGCGATTGATGTTGTTGAGTGCAAAGTCTCCCACCATGGATTCTTTTGGCGTACGCAGTTCACCGCCGCTGAGCACTACCGAAATCTGCGGATCGTAATCTACAAACACTGCCTTTGCGTTGTTGGTGATGACAGTGACATGTTTGTTCTTGATATAGTGAAGCATGAGCAGTGCGGTTGAGCTCGTATTGATAAAAACGGTGTCGCCTTCGTCTATAAACTGTGCAGCATATTTGGCAATGGCATGTTTGTAGGCTTCATTATTATCTTCTCCGTTTTCCACAAAGGTCTGCACAAGTCTGGCACCGCCGTAAAAACGTACCAAAGCTCCTTTTTCCTCCCAGTACTGCAGATCACGACGGATCGTCATGGGAGCCACATTCAGCTCCTGTGCCAGTTCATCTACTGTAACTGTTCCGTTCGTCTGAATTTTCTGCATGATGATTTTTCTTCTGTTGTCAACGACTTCTTTGTTCATTTTCATGAAGATACCTTCTTTCTGTGGTTTTCCGCCTTTCGTTTCATGCAGGAATCGCCCTTGTTGTCAGCAGCTTCCTTAAAACATTCAGCCGCTTTTGCTGGATTGTTCATTTTCATATACAGCATTCCTTTTTGATAATAAAGATGCATTCTCTCACGGTTGTTCATATTTTCGCTATGAATCGAGTTAAAAGTGTTGAGGCTTTTTTTATAATCTTTTCTGGAAAACTGATATAAGGCATCGATAAATTCCCAATTATATAAAGGAGATATTTTTCGACCCTTGATTTTGGTGTCTTTCATTTTCTGAAGATGACTGTATTCTTTTGCGACAGCTTCGAAATTTCCCTGGAGAAAGCAGGCATAGAATTTTGTATAATGGAAAATGAGCAGGTGATCCAGAGATCCGTGAAAGAAACGGTCATTATCTTCCAGTGTCTTGAGGCAGTTTTCCGCATCCATTTCATCTGCATAATATAATGTATCAAAGATGGCTTTTGAATTGCGGTAAGCATGCAGGATGTCTTTTTTTAACAGAAGCTGAAACTGTTGTTCAGCTTTTTTGGTGTCCACATCGATGATCAGTGTTCCGATGCATTTCTGATAGAAAGCACGCAGATATTCGGAGTAGAGGGCAACCGCAAGAAAAACGACGGCGATCAGAGAATACAGGATCTTTGCACTGATTGAATCACTGATCACTACCTGCTGAATGCTGAAAACCAGAAAAATAATATAAATGATATAGAGCAGAATGTTGCGTGAATGCATGATAAGTTTGCTTTTCATAGCTATTTCATCTCCTTTATGTACATTCTAAAACATTCATATAAAAAAATCAATTAAATGAACATAAAAATTATATATTATGAAGTAAGCGTTAACACTGAACATAAAATAAAAATATAGAACATAAAAAGAGGTTGTGAATTGTTCGTTTGTAAGCTATTATTTGAGTGTCGATAAGGAAATGCCATGGTGAACTTATAAAATAAAAGGAGAGGTAAGTTATGAGTAAAGTTGATGAGATAACAAGAGAAAGCTGGATCATGAGCACTTTCCCTGAATGGGGAACTTGGCTGAATGAAGAAATTGAAAATGAAGTAGTAGAACCCGGAAACGTAGCTATGTGGTGGCTGGGATGCACGGGAATCTGGTTTAAGACACCGGCCGACTGCAATATTACAATTGATTTGTGGGCAGGCAACGGGAAACGCACACATGGTGATGGAAAAATGAAAGTCGGTCATCAGATGGCTAATATGTGCGGATGCCGTGCCATGCAGCCAAACCTGCGAGCTGTTCCGTTTGTCATTGATCCGTTTGCGATCAAAAAGGTAGATGCTGTGCTCGCAACACATTATCATCAGGATCATATGAGCGCTGAATATGCATCTCATGTCATCAAATCAGGTATGACGACAACAGATGAAAACGGAAACGAAATTCCGGTTCCATTCATCGGACCGAAGAAATCAGTTGAACTCTGGCAGAAATGGGGCGTACCGGCTGAACGATGCATCACGGTAAAACCTGGAGATGTCATTAAGATCAAAGATATTGAGATCGTTGCATTGGATTCATTTGACCGCACCTGCATCACAACAACAGATTCACAGGGACCTGACCGTGAAGATCTTCGCGGAAAATGCCCGACTGACATGGATGAAAAAGCAGTCAACTATCTCGTGAAAACACCGGGCGGAAATATTTATCACAGCGGTGATTCTCATTATTCGATCTACTATGCGAAACATGGCAAAGATTATGATATTGATGTTGCATTCGGTTCTTACGGTGAAAATCCGGTGGGCATGCAGGATAAAATGACCAGTGTGGATATTCTCCGTATGGCGGAAGCACTGAGAACAGATGTCGTAATTCCGATCCATTACGATGTCTGGACAAACTTTATGGCAGATGTCAATGAAATTAAGGTATTATATGAGATGAAGAAAGATCGTCTCGATTATAAGTTCCATCCGTTCTTCTGGGAAGTCGGAGGAAAATATGTTTATCCGATGGATAAAGACAAGAAAGCATATCATCATCGCCGCGGCTTTGAAGATTGCTTTGAAGAAGAGCCGAATATCCCATATCGTTCTTGCCTGTAGGAGATGAAAGCATGTTAAAAGAAATTGTTGAAAAAGGATATTACTGTTTTGAAAAGCGTTTTGATTCCTGGGAGGATGCCATCAGGGCCAGCTATCGGCCATTGCTGAAGGACGGCACGGTGGAAGAGGTTTATGTGCAGGCGGTGATTGACTGTGTCAATAAATACGGTCCGTACATCGTTATTGTACCGGATATTGCAATGCCTCATTCTACTGAGGGTGCTCAGGGATGCAACGGAACAGCAATCTCTTTTATGAAGGTGGAAGAAGCTGTGGATTTTGATCCGAGCGATCCGGATAAGAAAGCAAGACTGTTCTTTTCTCTGGCGGCAAAGGATCATGAACAGCATATGCAGAACATTCAGGCATTAATGGATACACTGATGAATGAAGAAATCGTGGAAGCGCTGCTGAAGGCGGCAACAAAAGAAGAGCTGAGCGCGATTGCGGAAAAATACGAAAACGAATAATCACAGAACTGAATCATACGAAGGGAGATTATTATGGATTTTTTAATGGGATTGTGGGACTTTTTTGCGGCAAATATCCTGACACAGCCGGCATACTTTATCGGTCTGATCGTTTTTGTCGGATACCTGTTGCTGAAAAAGCCGATCTATGATGCATTTTCAGGGTTTATCAAAGCGACCGTAGGATATATGATCCTGTCCGTTGGTTCCGGCGGACTGGTCAACAACTTTCGTCCGATCCTTGTCGGATTAAAGGATCGATTCAATCTGGACGCCATGGTCATTGATCCGTATTTTGGACAGAATGCCGTAACAAACGGTCTTGCAGAGCAGTTTGGAAGAACCTTTTCACAGGTCATGCTGCTGTTGCTGATCGCGTTTGTCATGAACCTGATCCTGGTTCGTCTTAAAAAATGGACAAAAATGCGTGCTGTATTTACGACCGGGCATGTACAGATGCAGCAGGCAGCTACTGCTTACTGGCTGATCCTGTTCTGCTTCCCGCAATTGGGAGAAACACCGATCCTGATCTTAATGGCTGTTATCCTTGGTCTTTACTGGGCCGTTGGTTCTAACCTCACTGTTGAGATCACACAGGAGCTGACTGAGGGCGGTGGCTTTGCAATCGCTCACCAGCAGATGTTCGGTATCGCAATTTTCGGCAAACTTGCGGAAAAGATGCGTTCAAAATCAAGCAAACGTCTGGATGACATTCAGTTCCCTGGCTTCCTCTCTATTTTCAATGAGAACATGGTAGCTACTTCAGTTCTGATGTTTATCTTCTTTGGTGCCATTTTGCTGGTATTAGGAAAAGATTATCTGGTACAGGCACAGTTTATCACTGCTGAACAAAATTTCTTCTTCTATATCATGACGACATCTCTGAACTTTGCCGTATATCTGGCAATCCTTCAGCTGGGTGTTCGAACATTCGTTACTGAGCTGACAAACTCTTTCCAGGGTATCAGCAACTCTTTCCTTCCGGGAGCTGTTCCTGGTATCGATTGTGCGGCAATCTTCGGCTTCGGCAGCTCCAATGCCGTAACGGTAGGTTTCCTGATGGGAGCATTAGGTCAGTTCCTTGCGATTGCCATCCTGATCCTGATCAAATCGCCGACACTTGTTATTGCCGGATTCGTTCCGCTGTTCTTCGATAATGCCGTTATCGCAACTTATGCCGATAACCGCGGCGGTATCAAGGCAGCACTGATCCTTCCGTTTGTTTCAGGGCTGATCCAGGTATTCGGTTCCTGCCTGATCGCAAGCTGGGTCGGTCTGGCAGCATACGGAGGTTATCTGGGAATGTTTGACTGGGCAACGGTATGGCCGATCATGACTGTCGTAATGAAGTTTGCCGGTTATATTGGTGTGGCAATCGTCGTTATCGTACTGCTTGCGATCCCGCAGCTGCAGTACCGCAAGCATCCTGAGACATACTTCCTGATCACGGAAGATTATGATGCATATCTGGAAAAGATCCAGGAAAAAAATAAATAGATCATAAAAAGGAGATAATAAAGATGACTGGAAAAAAATTGAAACTGTTGGTTTGCTGCGGTAATGGTGCCGGAACAAGTATGATGATCAAGCTGAATGTAGAAAAAGTAGCTAAGAAAATGGGACTGGATGTAGCTGAGATCCGTCACTGTGCCGTATCGGAAGGAAAATCCGCTGCCGGACAGTATGATGTTGTCCTTTGCTCGAAAAACTTTGTGACTATGTTTGCGGATGCACAAAAAAAGGGAACGAAGATCGTTGGCCTGAAAAATGTAATGTCTGCAAAAGAAATCGAAGAAGGTTTGACAGCAGCACTGAGCGAATAAATGCAAAAGCTGCCGCTGGCAGCTTTTCTTTTACGCAAAAATAGGAGGAAAAGGGTATGAAAATCGAAAAAATCCACTTAGATGATATGAAACGCTGTTATTGCGCAAGCAATATCACATTTGATAATGAGAACCATATTCTGCTGGCGAGCGAAGATCCGGATGTAGCCTGCAATATGTACAATACAAAAGATTTTACGAAAAAACAGAATGTCTGGACAAAACCGGGCGGATGCATGTCCATTATTCCGATTCCGGGAAAAGAAAGAGAGTTTATTGCCGTACAGGAATTTTATCTGAAAGTCAGTCCGAGTCTGTCAAAGCTGGTATGGGGAAGATACAACGAGAAGGATGAATGGGAGTTCAAGGATGTTGTTTCTCTTCCGTATTGTCATCGCTTTGATATCTATCGCAAAGACGGTGTAAATTATCTGATCGTGGCCACGATCGCCGAAGCTAAAAAGGATAAAAATGACTGGAGCAAGCCGGGTAAGATCTATGCAGGCGTGCTTGGAGATGATCCTTCTCAGGGGGTCGAACTGGAAGTGATTCAGGACGGATTGTTCCGCAACCATGGATACTGGCATGCGAAAGAAAACGGTGAGGATGTCGGCTATTTCGGAAGCGACCAGGGCATCTTGCGCGTAAAGCCGCTGGGAGATGGTAAATGGGAAAAAGAATTCATTTTGGAAGGTTCCATCGGTGAAATTGCCACAACGGATATTGACAAAGACGGAGAAATTGAAATCATGACGATCGAACCGTTTCATGGCGATACGATCAAAATTTATAAAAAACAGGATGGACAGTACCGGGAGGTATACCGTTATGACAATAAGATCGATTTTGCCCATACACTGGTAGGTGCCTCACTGGCAGGAAAAAACACGTTTTTGGCAGGAGTGCGTAGAGAAGATGCAGAGCTGTTTTATGTACAGTATGAAGACGGACAATTCCGGACGACCGTTATCGAGAAAGGCGTGGGACCGGCCAACCTTGCTGTTGTGAATGAAGCAGACCGTGACTTGATCGTTGCGGCAAATCATACAAAAAATGAAGCGGCAGTTTATGTCGTAACCAAAGAGTAGGAGGCAAAGATCATGTTGGAACAAATGAAAGAGGAAGTGCTGAAGGCCAATCTGCTGCTTCCTAAATATGGATTGATCACGTTTACATGGGGAAATGTATCCGCCATCGACCGTGAAAAAGGAATCGTGGCAATTAAGCCCAGCGGTGTGGAGTATGATGTGATGAAGGCGGAGGATATTGTCCTTGTGGATCTTGACGGTCATGTCGTAGAGGGAAATCTGAAGCCGAGCAGTGATCTTGCGACACATCTTGAATTTTACCGTAACTGGCCGAATGTGAACGGTGTGGTCCATACGCATTCTCCATGGGCGACAAGCTTTGCTCAGGCGGGGCTGGATCTGCTGGCGCTCGGCACGACACAGGCGGATTATTTCTACGGTTCTATTCCATGCACTCGTCTGATGAGCGAAGCGGAAATTCATGGAGAATATGAACTGGAAACGGGAAAAGTCATCGTTGAGACATTCAAGGAAAGAGGCATCGATCCGGATGAGGTGCCGGGAGTGCTCGTTCACTCTCACGGACCGTTTGCCTGGGGCACCAGTGCCGAGAACGCCGTGCATAATGCTGTGGTCATGGAAGAATGCGCGAAAATGAACGCAATCTCTTCTATGCTGAAAAACAATGCGATCGATCCTATGCAGCAGGTTCTGCTGGATAAGCACTTCAAGAGAAAACACGGACCGGGGGCTTATTATGGACAGGCAAAATAACGGTTACAGGCTTGGACTTTATGAAAAATCCATGCCTTCGGATCTAACATGGAAAGAAAAACTGATCATTGCCAAAGAAAGCGGCTTTGACTACCTTGAAATGAGCATCGACGAAAGCGATGCGAAACTCTCCCGCTTGGAATGGGATGAAGAACAGCGAGAGGAAGTACGTCAGGCAATGAGGGAAACGGGAGAACCGATTTCCTCTATCTGTCTGAGCGGGCATCGTAAGTATCCGCTGGGTTCTAAGGATATACAGATCCAGCGTCGGTCTTTGGAAATCATGGAGAAGGCGATCCGGCTTGCGGCTGATCTCGGCATCCGTCT
>ERZ857827.1230-NODE-1230-length-27643-cov-4.912716_pt1 | contig 27643 bp, 26 predicted proteins | sample MGYA00519761_ERZ857827 | MGnify/ENA primary metagenome ERZ857827 (study PRJEB31778, sample SAMEA3449370) | human gut metagenome | biome: human gut; feature: human-associated habitat; material: faeces | place: United Kingdom | collected 2010/2012 ... | reverse complement strand
CCGCGACTGGCTATACGTGGAAGACCACGCACGGGCCATCGACCTGATTTTCCACAAGGGGAAAATCGCCGAAACGTACAACATCGGGGGATTCAACGAGTGGAAGAACATCGATCTGATCGAGGTCATCATCAAAACCGTCGACCGACTCTTGGGAAGGCCGGAAGGCGCAAGCGAAAAACTGATTACCTATGTCGCTGACCGCGCCGGGCACGACCTGCGCTACGCGATCGACTCCACGAAGCTCAAGGAGGAATTGGGCTGGGAACCGACCCTCCAGTTCGAAGAAGGTATCGAAAAAACCGTCCGCTGGTATCTCGATAACCAAAAGTGGATCGATAACGTGACCTCGGGGGAGTATGCAAAATACTACGAGGAGATGTATCAGAATCGATATAGATATCGTCTTTGAAAAAAGTAATTTCCGGTGCATTTTTTACTGCAATTGGCAAGTATTCCGGGATTCTCGTTTCTGTATCAGTGTAGGCTATTCTTGCTCGATTATTGGTTCCGGCTGATTTCGAAACGATAGCATTAAGTATTTGCCAATTTTTTACACTGGTAAGTGATTTCGGTCTTGCTGCTGCCATTATTCAAGATAAAACATCGAATGACAGAGATTATGATGATATTTTCTCTTTTACGGTGAGGGATTGTTGTTGATCTTGATTTTATATTTCCTGTCCCTCGTTCTTGCTACGTGTGTTGGAAGTGAAGATATGATCATTTGCTATCGGCCACTTTGCATTCAGTTATTTTTGGAAAACAATCAATCTTGTTCCTAATGCGCTTTTGTTGAAGAACAAAAGGTTTAAATTTATCACTATATGAACGATCGTCGTGTAATTATTCTGCAGAATTATCACTAGTGTGATCGCCTATAGGGGAGGGAAATATTTTCTCTTCTGTTGATTTATATATTTTCTGCAATCATTCTTTTTTGTGTCAGTTATTTTCAATACTCACGAACAAACGGGAAATAAGGTAACAATTTAGCAACGGTTCTATTTTTCGTTCAGCGCTTCGATTTTTACCGTATCAAATAACTTACATAAAGACAGTTGAATGATTTGGGGAAAGCATATGAAATTTTGTTCTTCAGGCCTTCGGGATTGTATCCGATTTTCTCTCGTCCCCCTTCTTCGATATCGTATCTCAGCGCTCAATACAACCGTTACCCTCAGTCCGTATAACTCACCTTCCATTCGGTAGCGATTAGCACAAGGATAGTGAATATAAAATAATAGCCAACGCGGCAGAGCTGAAGCGCGTTGGGCGCTCCAGCCTCTGCTTGGCACATTCAGTCCGTTGACTAATGGGAAAGTACCGTCGTTTGGGCAAGAACACTCTGCTTATGTTCTTGGGTAACATAGGAAGCAAGTCGCTCTCCTTCCTCATGCTACCCTTTTACACCTCATTCCTCTCCGTGGTAGACTACGGCACGGTGGATCTCATACAGGTGTACGTACAGTTGTTGGTCGGCCTATGTACCTGCACGCTCACCGAGGCCATCTTCGTGTTTCCCAAGGGGCAGACGTTTGCCATGCAGCAGACTTACTTCACTTCAGGGCTGCTCTTCTCCGCCGGTGCCCTCGCCCTTACCGGCGTACTGTTCGCCGTAGTGGTTCTTGTGCTGCGGACGATCTCCTACGAGGGCATATTCACCGAATACAACCTCAGCATCTTCCTCATGCTGTGCGCCACTTTCTTCCAGAGCTACACCCAGCAGTTCGCCCGCAGCATAGAAAGGGTAAACGTCTACGTCTTCTCAGGGGTGGTCCTCACCCTGACCATCGTGCTCACCTCGCTGGTCACTCTGCCCCTGTGGGGGCTTCATGGCTACATCTACTCCATCATTGTCTCTTACTTCGCGGCCGCCCTCTACTCCGTGGCGGCTGCCCGGGAACACACCTATTTCTCCCTTGCCCGGTTGTCGTGGCCAAAATTGAGAGAGATGCTGCGCTATTCCATCCCGATGATGCCCAACGGTATCATGTGGTGGGTGTCCAGCACTATGAACCGTCCCATTCTGGAGCACTATTCGGGGATAGAGGCCATAGGCATCTTTGCTGTGGCCAACAAGTTCCCATTGCTCATAAGCATGTTGTACACCGTCTTCACCTACTCATGGCAGATTTCCGTCCTCGAAGAATTCGGAAAGCCGGGCTACCGGGAGTTTTATAACAAGGTGTTCCGCGTGCAATTCCTTGTCTTTGTACTGTTCGTGCTGGGCATCACGTTCCTCAGCCGCCCGCTCATCGGGTTGATGACTACGGCGGACTATCATGAGGCGTGGCAATACGTGCCGGTGCTGTCACTGTCCGTCGTCTTCTCCAACTTGGCAGGCTTTGCGGGCACCAACTTCGCGGCCACGAAGGAGAGCCGCCACTACTTTACTACCAGCTTCTGGGGCGGCCTGCTGTGCCTCGCGCTGAACTTCCTGTTAATACCCCGCTGGGGACTCTGGGGAGCGACATCCGCCATACTCGCCTCTTACGTCCTGACCTTCCTGCTGAGGGCAAAGGTAACGTGGAAATACAGCCCCATAGCGCGATGGGGGCTTTACCTGCAGGTGCTGTCACTGGTCTGCCTGTATATTCTTGTCTACGAAGTCATCCCCTGCCTCTGGCTCAACTCCTTGCTCCTGCTATGTGTGCTTGGAGCCGTCGCCCTGCTAAACAGGGACTGCTGGGGTGACCTCACACACCTGTGCAAATTGTTAAAACGGAAATAAATACCAGATGAAGAAAGTATCCCTTCTCACCATCCACTTCGGCGCTAACTTCGGTTCCAACCTACAAACCATAGCGACAGTGGAGATGCTGAAGAGGCACGGCTGCAAGACGCGGGTGGTGGATTACATCCCCGCCCGCTACACTTGGAAGCGGTTCTTCCGGCGTGGCCTGCGATCTGCCACGTCCGTCCTCAAGCTGCCCCTGCTGCTCTTTGTGGAGGCGGCCAATCGGTACATCTACCACTCGTTCCTGTCGCGCCACGTCACCTTCTCCCGGCCCATCCACGCAGAGGACGACTTCGCCGCCGTCTGCCCCAAGGCAGATGTCTACGTCACCGGCTCCGACCAAGTATGGAACAGCCTGCACAACGAGGGGTTGGACAGGCATTACTATTTCGACGGCTTCCCCGACGGCACACGGAAGATAGCCTACGCTGCCTCTATCGGGCGGGAGAGACTAGAGGCGGACGAATACGCGGAGGTGAAGCGGATGTTGGGCAGCTATAAGGCTATCTCCGTGCGCGAGACAAGTGCCAAGCGGTTGATAGAAGGCATGGGCTACGAGGCGGCGCACCTACTCGATCCCACCTTCATGCTCACTTCGGACGACTGGCTGCGGTACATGTCCGCCCGCCTCGTGAAGGAGCCTTACCTCCTTGTCTATCTGCCCTATAATGTACACAATAAGACATTGATATACCGTACTATACGGCGTATTTCTGAAAGGAGACGGCTGAAGGTGGTTTCCTTCTCTTGGCATCTGTTGCCCGACCGTTTGGCCGACCGGACGTTCTACTTCTCCAGTCCTGGCGACTTCCTCTCTCTGATGGGCCACGCCGACTACGTGGTGACCAACTCGTTTCACGGCACGGCCTTTTCCGTCAACCTGAACAGGCAATTCTCCGTTTACCTGCCCTCCGGGTTCGGCACGCGCATTGCCAGTCTGCTGGAACTGTGCGGTCTGGAAGGCCGCCTGCTGGGTGCCGATGAGATCATATCGGACAGCAAGGCGGACGTGGCCATAGACTACGCCCCGGTGAACGCCGTACTGGAGACGGAACGCCGGAAGGCACACACCTTTCTGGAACAGGCATTAAACGACTGATCCATGTACTTCAAGACACTTGATAAAGCAGAATGCTGCGGATGCACAGCTTGCTTCGCCGCCTGCCCCAAGCGGTGCATCACCATGCGATCCGACGAGGAAGGCTTCCTCTACCCCGAGATAGACAAGGCGGCCTGCATAGAGTGCGGGCTGTGCGAAAGGGTGTGCCCCTTCGACCGTCCGACTTACGCCAATACCCCCGCGCCGCAGGTGTACGCCTCCTACGTGAAAGACGAAAACCAGCAGGTGCAGAGCTCCAGCGGCGGACTGTTCTACGCTGTCAGCCGTTGGGTTATCGGGCAGGGAGGCATCGTGTACGGGGCGGCCTTCGACGAACTTTTCCGGCTGCGCCACACGGGGGCGGAGACCTTAGAGGAACTCCGTCCGCTGCGCGGTTCCAAATACCTGCAAAGCGACCTGCGCGGCACTTTCCGAGAGATACGCGCCCACCTAAAGGCAGGCCGCTGGGTCTACTTCACGGGCACGGGTTGCCAAGTGGCAGGTCTGAGAGCCTTCCTGCAGCAGGAGTACGCTACGCTGGTGACCTCCGATTTGGTGTGCCATGGTACCCCCTCGCAGCAGCTGTTCGACTGGCATCTGGACTATCTGAGGCAGAAAGAGCAGGGAGAAATAACCTCCTACTCATTCCGAGATATGGGAGGGTGGGGGATTTGCGAGACGTACAATTACGTCTCGCAAACCCGGCACAAGAGCGGTGTGCGCCGCTTGTACAGTTACGACCTCAGCCCCTACTTCTACCAGTTCATGCGGGCGTTCGGCTACCGATACAGTTGCTATCACTGCCCGTTCGCACGGATCCCCCGTCAGGGCGACATCACGCTGGCCGACTATTGGGGAGTGAAGAGGTACTTTCCGAACATGGATACGGACAAGGGCGTGTCGCTCGTGTTGCTGAACAGCCCGCAGGGAGCTGCCGTGTGGCAGGAGGTGGAAAATACCCTGCATAGCTGCCCCTCGTGCGTGGAGCACGCTGTCGCCGAGAACGGCAATCTGCTGCGCCCTACCCGGATGCCCGCCATCCGCCCCCACTGCTATGACATGATACACCGCCGGGGATACAGAAGCGTGGCTCGGAAGGAGTTCCGCCCACCCCACTACTATCTGACAAGGCTGCGGGTATTCCTTGCACAAACCAAGCTGGGGGCGTTGCTCAAGTGGGTGAAACGGAGACAGGGAAGGTAAAAAAGATTCATACATTATATACACAGAAATTTGTAGTCATAGATTAGACTTTCTGCCCTCGGTGGGGAAGTTAGCCCCGAGACTGCAAGAAAACCAATCCTATCATACAAAAATGAAAAGAAAAATACTGCTGGCCTTCGGTACACGGCCTGAAGCCATCAAGATGGCACCTTTGGTAAAGGAGTTCCGAAGACGACCCGACAAGTTTGAAACCGTCATTTGCATTACGGGGCAGCACCGCCAGATGCTGGACCAAGTGCTGCGCCTGTTTGACATCCGGCCCGATTACGACCTCGACATCATGCGGCAGGGGCAGGATTTGTACGACGTGACTGCCCGCATCCTCACAGGGATGCGCGGCGTGCTGGAAGAAGTGCGCCCCAACGTGGTGTTGGTACATGGCGACACCACTTCCTCTACGACTGCCGCTCTCGCCGCGTTCTACCGGCAAATCCCGGTGGGTCACGTGGAGGCGGGACTGCGCACGCACGACATCTACAGCCCTTGGCCGGAAGAGATGAACCGCCAGCTCACTGGGCGCATTGCCACCTATCACTTCGCCCCCACGCCATTGAGCAGGCGGAACTTACTGGCCGAAAACGTCAGGCCGGAGCGGATAACGGTGACAGGTAACACGGTGATAGATGCCCTTTACATGGTGGAGGATAAAATCAAGGGCGACAAGGCATTGGATGCAGAGCTGGAGGACATCCTGTCTCAAGCCGGTTATGATGTGGCCCGCCTTGTCGGAGGGCGCAGATTAGTGCTCATCACCGGACACCGCCGCGAGAACTTCGGCGAGGGTTTCCTCTCCATCTGCCGCGCCATACGGACGTTGGCAGAGCGTCACCCAGCGGTGGATTTCGTCTACCCCATGCACTTGAATCCTAATGTGCGCAAACCTATCCATGAAGTGTTTGGCGAGAGCCTTTCCAATTTGGGCAACATGTTTTTCATCGAGCCACTAGAATACCTCTCATTTGTATATCTGATGGAAAAATCTACCATTGTATTGACCGACAGTGGTGGCATTCAGGAAGAGGCTCCCGGATTGGGCAAACCCGTGCTGGTGATGCGCGACACCACCGAGCGTCCCGAAGCGTTGGATGCGGGTACCGTGCGATTAGTGGGCACGGACTATGGCAAGATTGTCACCGAAGTCTCTGCTCTGCTGAACGAACCCGCCCGCTACGAGGCCATGAGCCACGCCGTGAACCCCTATGGAGACGGGCTTGCCTGCTGCCGCATAGCAGACTTTTTGGAAAAGGAGGTACAGGTATGACTTTCACATCACCAGAAGCATAAAGCAAACTGTGTCAAGGTTTGTATTCGGGACGATTTCGGGATTTTGAATGATCCCAAAATCATCCCGTAAATATGATGCCGTTTTTTTCGATCTCTGTCATATCTACATAATAGAAAAACGGTCACTGAATCGGATTGCGAGTTGTTGAGCGGTTTGTCCCCAGTCAGCAAAAAGCAATATTTTTATTTTTCGTGATTCTACGGATTTGACGAGATAGCCTTCGACCCTATTGGTGGAAAGAGTAAATTGAACTTTTTCGTTTGACACAGTTTAATTTACTCTCTCAATCACCATCGCCAAGCCGTCTTATCTTACTGACGAAAGTTCTGTCCATGTGCACCATCGTCACTGTCACATTTTGCAGGCACGGAGCAACGATTGGAACCATATGCGAAATGTTGGAGCGCGAGTATTCTTCCTGCTTGGTTCCTTCTCCCTGATGTCACTGCTCCCTGAGCTGAAATGGAGTTGGCACTGGCTCTGACGCTCACGGTAGCTGCAGCCTTCGTATTGAAAATAAAGCGCGTCCATGCACATAAATTGTCACATCAAGACACAACGGCCCATTGCTATCGGATTTTTGCACAGCCTTTCTGTGACAAGGCAGTCCATTTTTATAATAAGTTAAAATATTTTCCCAGAAATATGCTAGAAACTCTTTACCTCGTCCTAAAGGACGACTTAGTGTATTATCCGCCGGTGCTCTCCATCCTTCACGTCTGCGCAGAGGCGGGTCGTCCGGTGGTGTTCATAGGCAACTATGCCGACGACGAGGGGCGCCGTCGGCTCGAAGCGGCAGGCGTGACGTTTTGCCCTGTTGTCCGACTCTCGGATCATGCTCCCCTGTGGCGCAAATTGGCGGAGAAGCTGCGTTTCCGCCGTCAAGTATATAAGTATCTGCGCATGTTGGGTGCCGGATCACAGAGCCGCGTGTGGCTGTTCCACAGCGAGACGCTCTGCCTGCTCCACCGCCTGACAGACCACCACCGCGTCATCTTCCATCCGCTGGAGTTCACCCACCCCGTGGCCGACTGGAAGTACCGCCTGCTCAGTCCCTCGCTCAACCTTGCCCGTGCCGTACGCAAGGTCCACCGGGTGGTGTGTTGCGAGTATAACCGCGCCCAGCTGACACGCGGTGTGTTCGCCCTCGACCGTCTGCCCGCCGTGCTGCCCAACAAGCTTTATGTGCCTGGCACAGACGATGACATCCCTCTGCCGACGGACGTGCAACAGACGTTGGACGACCTGCTGCCCCGTCTGGCTGGCAAGCGCGTTATACTTTATCAAGGCGTATTCCTCAGCTGCGAGCGGCGGCTCGAAGAGTTTTGCGAGGCCGTCCGCTCCATGCCATCTGAATACGTGCTGGTGGCCATGGGACGCGGGTCGGACTACTACGACGATCTGCGCAGTCGCTACGCTTCGGAGCGCGTGCTCTTCGTCCCTTTCATCCGCCCTCCCCATCATTTGCAGGTCACGCGACTGGCTTCCATCGGCGTACTTTCTTATTTCCCCGACCCATCGAGCCTCGCCGCTGTCATCAACCCCCTCTACTGTGCCCCGAACAAGATATTCGAATATGCTCGATACGGTGTGCCCATGATCTCCAATGACATCCCCGGCCTCTACTACCTTTTCATGCAGTATGGCTGCGGCGAGGTGGTGCCATCGCCCATGTCCCCTGCGGCGATCCGCCACACTATAGAGCACATATACGACCATTACGACCGTTACTCAGCCTGTGCAAAGGCCTACTACAACTCGGTGGATATCAAGAGGCTAATTAACGAGGTGCTGGAAGAAAGGCCTGTCGAACGATGAACATCACCCTGAGCGGGGCGGTCTGTATCCTGCTGTTCGCTGCCCTCGTATTTCGTTGCAAGTTCAGGCTGTACGCGCTAGTCACCATGCCCCTGTGCATGATTCTACTGCGTCACTTTCAATTCTTCAGTTTCTATGAACGGTTAGACCTCATGCTTGATGTGGATATTCTGCTATTGATTTCCCTCTGTGTATTCCTCATGGGCTATGCTTTCGGCAAGCGGCTGCGGGCCGGGCGGATAGAACGCTTCTATAGTGGTCTGTCACGCTGTGTGCTGACAGACGACCGCATATTCGTGTCACCCCGTGCCGTAGCAACCTACTTTTGGGTTACGGTGTTCTATTGTGCGTTCGATCTTTGGCTCAACACCCTGCTCTACGGTTCGCTGGAGAGTGCCCTGATACGCTTCTACGCCAAGCCCACTGCCGATGACTTTCCTACCATCCTGCACACCATACAAGGCTTCCTGTTCAAGGCACTGGTGGTCTTTGTCTTCGTGTTCCGTTTCTATTTGAACAAGCTTCACCACCGCTCTGCGCTGTTCGGCCTCACGGTACTGCTGCTGGTGTTGATAGCTGTGCCAAAAGGCAGCCGGGGTGCTGCCGTGGCTCCGTTCATGATGCTAGTTATGGCAGACTTCTTTTCGTTCACCTTCCAGAAAGGGATGTCCATACGGGGCAAGGTCAGGGAGTATGTGGCTATAGGCTGCATCTCGGTCTTCCTGATTCTGACACTCACCGTCATCAGAAACATCGACTTCGACGAGATAGAAGATGTGTACTCCGCTGTTTCTGAATTGAACATGGGCGATGCCTCCGACTCCTACTCGCAGGGCGAGGGAGAAATGTTGTTAGAGGACGTACAACGCTGTTACACAGAGTTCGGCAACCGAGTCGATTTTCTTTCTCCATTCTACACGTTGGAGACGCTGGTATTGGCCCCCATCCCACGTGTGCTGATGCCACAGAAGAAAGTATCTTTCGGCTATGTCTTCAATGAAGTAAAGATGGGAGGCACGAATCTAAACCACCCCGAAAACCTCGTCTATCACGGAGCGGTGGGCTGGGCAGCCGGGCTTGCGGGCGAAGGCTGGGCCAACGGAGGGCTGTTCGGAGTGGTATTCTATGCACTACTGTTTGGCATCTATTCCGGTTTCTGCGCCAAGATGTATTATCACCTGCTGACTTGCGCCACCCCGTTAGCTCTGTTGTTCAGTCTTCTGTTCTTCCAAATGTCATTCAGTTTCATCCGAGGCGATCTGCTGGCCGGCTACGTACAGGGGCTATATCCCTTACTGATTCTTACCTTCCTTTTCTGGACGATAAAGCATTTCAAGAAATACAGGATTCGGTTCAAGCTGTCTCCCACAACTTAATATATTCATTTATGAACGAGTATCAAGTATCCCTCATCATCCCGGTGTATAACGTGGAAAACTACATCCGGGAGTCGCTGCTGTCGGCTCTTGGACAGACTTTTGGCAGCATAGAGTACATTCTGGTGGACGATTGCGGCACGGATCACAGCATGGAAATAGCCTGTAGCATTGTCGACGGACACCCCCGCAGGCAAGATGTCCGCATTGTGAGTCACGATAGGAACAGAGGCCTCTCTGCCGCCCGAAACACGGGCATAACTGCTGCTGCAGGCCGTTACGTATTTTTCATGGACAGCGACGATGAGCTTACGCCTGACTGCATTGAGCGGCATTATATGGTCATTACTCAGTCATCTGCTGATTTCACAATAGCCAATATGAAATTAATCGGTTCGAAATCCATTCATATCAAGGATATTTCGGACGATTGTATTTCGGATGACCTGCTTTCCTCTTTCCTGAAAAAGAAGTGGAACGTCAGTGCTGGGAACAAATTATATTTAAAGAATTTTTTGACAAGTCATGCACTTTCTTTTCAAGAAGGATTGATATTCGAAGACATTCTATGGTCGTACAACTTGTGCCTGCACACGGATAAAGTGGCATGGATAAGAGAGAGAACCTACCTGTATAAGATACGTAAGAACTCCATTACTGTCTCAAGAAGCAATTCTCAAAAGATAGAAAGTCTGCTCTCCATTTTGAATAAATTGGTAGACGACTGGGAGCAGGGTATAATAAGCCGCAAGTATACAAAAGAGTTTGCATACATGATAGACTTTAGCAGGTTGAATACCGCATTGCTTCTATTACACTATTCGGGCAATAGAGAAGAAGCTGCCAGTTATTATCGACAGTTATGCGTAGGTCGTTTGGCTTCCCTGCCTGTTTCTTCACGACAAGCAATAGTATTAAAACTTCCGTTTGTGCTGTTCTGTGTCTTTATGCGCCCTCTATACTATTTATACAAACACTTAAATAATAAAAAACAAATATTTAACTAAAAACATATGGCGATATTCAAAGACAAGGCCGATGGGCATAAGCAAGGCTTTGATGAAAAAGGTGACTATTGCCTATTCTTAATAATTAAAACTACAATGCTCCTCATGTTAAGCAATCCATCTCTTCAAGCGACATTGGTCCAAAATGGAAAGCGAACGGCATCACGATTCTCCATGGAGAAATCCATGCGCCAATTTATCGACGTTATTTCGTAGTTATTTAAACCTTTTTCGTATGCTTACCGCTTCTGTTGTTACCTATCATACTTCGCTTCCGGAGATAAGCGCCGTATTGGATTGCGCCCTTCAGAGTCCTATCGACAAACTCTACATCATCGACAATTCCCGTAACGACGCCCTGCGTATTCTGGAGAGACGATCTCCGAAAATCCGGTACATCCACAACGCCAATATCGGTTACGGCGGAGCCCATAATCTCGCTATCCGAGAAGCGATGGAACTGGGTGCGAAATATCACATCGTTCTGAATCCGGACATCCGGTTTTCGCAGGGAACAATCGAATTACTTATGTCTTATATGGAAGCCAATGAGGATGTAGGACAAATCATGCCTAAAGTTTTCTATCCCGATGGAAGGCTTCAGTATTTATGTAAAATGGTGCCGACACCAATGGATTTAATCTTCAAACGTTTTTTACCGGGACGATTGACTCGTAAGCGTCTTCGTAAATTCCAACTTCAGTTTACTGGATATGATAAACCAATGAATGTCCCTTATCTTTCGGGGTGTTTCATGTTTTTCCGGATGTCAGCCTTACAGGAAATCGGTTTATTTGATGAACGTTTTTTTATGTACCCCGAGGACATTGACATTACGCGACGCATACACGAACGGTATAAAACAATTTTTTATCCGAAAGCATCGATTGTTCACGCCCATGCAGCAGCATCGAAAACTGATCTGCGGATGTTGAGAATCCACATGGTCAATATGGTAAGATATTTCAATAAATGGGGATGGTTTTTCGATGTCCGTCGCAGAAAAATCAATAAACAATTATTAAAAGAGTTAAATTGCAATGACTAATATTACTTTAATCGGTGGCAGCGGTTTTGTGGGAACCCGTCTCATCGAATTGCTCAAAGACGAGTATCAAATACGGAATATCGACAAACGAGAAAGTCATTTTCATAATGACATAACTGTAACCGGAGATGTACGGGATCAGACATCCGTGTCACGTCATTTAGCGGGAGCCGATCTTGTCGTGTTACTGGCTGCCGAGCATCGTGACGATGTATCTCCCGTGTCGCTTTATTACGATGTCAACGTGGGCGGAATGCGTAATGTGCTCGAAGCAATGGAAACCAATGGCGTAAAACGGATCGTTTTTACCAGTTCGGTCGCCGTGTACGGACTCAACAAAAAGAGTCCGGACGAGAATCACCCGGCCGATCCTTTCAACCATTACGGCAAAAGCAAATGGCAGGCGGAACAGGTCCTTCGGCAATGGTATGAAACGCATCCCGACTGGAATATCAATATCCTGAGACCGACCGTAATTTTCGGAGAACGCAACCGGGGGAATGTCTATAATTTATTGAAACAAATTTCCGGAGGAAAATTCCTTATGGTAGGCAAAGGAAAGAATAAAAAGTCAATGGCTTATGTGGGTAATATCGTCTCTTTTATCCGATTCCTGATAGAACAAAAACCAACCGGGTATAATGTGTACAATTACGTCGACAAGCCGGATTTCGATATGAACGAACTCGTGTCGCATGTCGGCAATGTACTCGGGAAACCTATTCCCTCGACCCATCTCCCGTATTGGCTGGGAATGTGCGGCGGATACGGTTTCGATTTGCTGGCCCGGCTAACGGGAAAGAAACTGTCCGTCAGCAGCGTTCGGGTTAAGAAGTTCTGTGCGACGACCAGGTTCGATGCAGCGAAGGCTCACGCTTCCGGGTTTAAAGCTCCTTACACGTTGGAAGAAGGGCTGGAACGAACCTTGAGATTCGAATTCGTCGATTCCCCCCAGGACGATATAATCTTTAAAAGTGAATAAAGTCGCATAAGACATCTTCAATGAGAGTATGCCATGCTTGCGCTTATATTGGAAAAGTCGCGGCTGATTGCTCCCTTTGGGCGAACGAGATTTGATCCCATAGGTAAAGTAAGGTGGACCCCATAAAAGGTCTTGGCAGAGGGGGGGCAAAATTATTTTGTTTTTTAGTTAGTTTAGCCTTTTCTAGTCTTGCGCATGCTCTCGCCGGAGAGTTCAACGGTGTGGGCCGAGTGAACAATGCGGTCGAGGATGGCATCTGCCACCGTGGAGTCTCCCACCATATCATACCAACTTGAACAGGGATACCTTTGACACCCCTATGAATCCATTCCTCCAAAAAGAAAAAAGTTGCGCAAAAAAAAGAAAAAGGTCCCGACTACACCCCGACTGATGTTCAAAGTTGAGGCTTCGACGAGCCGAATTTTCGGAAAGCCTTTTTCAGCCGATTTAAGCCTTCGAATTTCCATGAGCAATACCGATACCACCCAAAGAGAGAAACTCCGTCTGTCGCAAACCCTCTCGTGAATTCCGGGCATTACGGCGACATGAATACAGACAGGGGAGCGTCCTTGCTTTCTTCTTCACCTTTTGTGAAGGTATTTCTCGTTCCTTACTGTTTGACAGTATGCTATTCATTAAATTTATCGGAACGTAGCGAAATATATTCATCTTTATTTGCAGGTCTAAATTTTTAGACTTACATTTACAGTAGATAAAAAACCGTAACGATTAATAATATGCCTGAAATATGCAGATTTTACGGTATAATATTATACCTATATTGGCGAGACCACAATCCGCCGCATATTCATTTCACATACGGCGAATACGTTTGCCATATTCGGATTATTGATCGAGTTGTAGACGGCAAAGCCCCTGCAAAGGTTATTGCCCTTGTAAATAAGTGGATCGATGAGCACGAAGCGGAATTGTTGTCGCTATGGGAGAAAGCCGTAAAAGGCGAAAAGATCGGGACGGTAGAACCATTAAAATAGCGCAGTTATGTTGAGGATTACGGATGTAGATTATCTTGGAGATTATACGCTGGCATTGACGTTTAATAATGACGAAAAGCGGGTGTGCGACTTGAAGCCCTATTTGTCGGGTGAAGTTTTCGGCGAGCTGCTCGATAAATGCAAGTTTATACAATACGGGCTCACTCGTGAGACTATCGAATGGGCGAACGGAGCAGATTTCGCACCTGAATTTCTCTACGACATCGGGACGGCTCAGTAAATTAAGTATATGTAGATTATGGAGAACCCTAACGCAAACAATGTAATCGGAGATGTGTTCCGCCGGTTTCCGCAATTGAACGTATCGGAAATCGCCCGCACAATCGGTATTCACAAAAGCCTACTATCTAAATATATTTACGGAACGAAAAAGCCGTCGGAGAAACGCACGGAAGAGATATTGAATACTTTGCGGCAAATAGGACGGGAATTGGCTCAAATACACGGATAACGGGGTAAATATGGAAACGACAACAAGGATTTGCGCACTGCGTGAGTTGATTCCGGCAACCCCGATTCATCCGGGCGAAATGATTAAAGACGAATTGCAGGCGCAGGGCGTATCACAACGGAAATTCGTCGGTATTACCGGAATGCCTTACACGGCCTTTAACGAGATTATCAACGGGCACCGGCCGATAACAAACGATACGGCATTAAAAATCGAGGCAGCAACCGGGATAACCGCCAATCTGTGGATAGGTTTGCAATCCGACTATAATATACAGACCGCTCGCCGTGATTCCGGCCTTTCTGCGGTTCTCGACCAAACACGCAAAACGGTTGCGGCATTATAGCTATGATGAACAAAACGTACACCATAGACGCGCACAGCCTCAACAAGGCGCGGTCTCTGTTTGAGAGTGGCAATATAGACCGTATCGAGGTGGGAACGGTCAAGGGATTGCAGGACATACACCGGTATTTGTTCGGTGGTCTGTATGACTTTGCCGGAAAGGTGCGTACTATCAACATATCGAAAGGCGGATTTCGCTTTGCCAATGCCCTATACCTCGATGCGATATTACCGGTTATCGAGCGAATGCCGGAAACGACATTTGAAGAGATAATAGCGAAATACGTCGAAATGAACATCGCCCACCCGTTTATGGAAGGGAACGGACGAGCCACCCGGATATGGCTCGATATGATGCTGAAAAAGCGAATCGGGCAAGTCGTAGACTGGCGCAAGGTGGACAAAGACCTATATTTGCAGGCAATGGAACGTAGCCCGATAAACGATTTGGAACTGCGCACGTTGCTCGGCGGAGCGTTGACCGACCGCACGGAGGATCGGGAGGTTATTTTCAAGGGAATCGAACAATCGTATTACTACGAGGGGTACGAGGCATGATGTAAATGTCGTTTCTTGTCATTACGGCAGAGACAACATCAAAATATGGAAGGAGTATATTGATGAAAAAGCGATTACGCAAGAAGCTGCACAAAGGAGAGTTTAAAGAATTGGGATTCAATCTCGAATTCTATTATACTGGTGATTATAAAGCGAATGAAGAATTTTTTTCCCAATTCTTTGACCGTTATGATAAATTTCTTAGTAACCTAAATATTGAATGCATCGGTGGTATCGGTGATTATTTCAGTGGCTTCGTAACCTATATCGGACGGGGAACCGTTACGCCGGAACAACGACAAAACGTTATCGATTGGCTCGAAAAACAGCCGGAAGTGACAAATATAACCGCCGGGCCCCTGAGAGATGTCTGGTATGACTGGGATTAACAAAAGAGACACCATTATGGAACTAACTACTATCCAAAGTAAGAGCTACGAGGCCAACGGGTGATGCTGGATCGTGATTTGGCAGAACTTTACCAAGTAACGACGAGCGCCCTCAATCAAGCGGTAAAGCGTAATATCGAACGCTTTCCGTCCGATTTCATGTTTCAGTTAACAGATCAGGAAACGGAAGATTGGAAATCACAAATTGTGATAACCAATTCTATCACGATGGGATTACGGCGTAATCCATACGCTTTTATTGAACAAGGAGTATCTATGCTTTCTGCCGTTCTTAAAAGCCCTATTGCCATTCAGACAAGTATAGCCATAATGCGAGCGTTTGTAGCAATGCGGAACTACATTACCACCACGACGCAGATAACGGCGGAACTGGCCGAAATTCGGGCGAAACTGGCCCTGCTGGAGAGGGCAGATGCCGAGAATGCCGAGGCGGTCAGCGATCTGTCCGAGGATATGCGGAAAGAGTTGGATAATATTTACCAAGCTATCGCCGCATTATCGGTCAAAGTTCCACAGGCCCGCAAGCCCGCAAATCCGATAGGGTTCAAACGTTCGGAAAAGGGAAAATAACGCCAGTAATATATTTTCATAGCATCGGCGAGATCGGCTTTTTTTTAATGTTCCGCAAATTCCGCATTTTTAATGGCCTCGGAAAACTCGGAAACTCCGGTTTTACCCGTCGATATTCACCGGCCGCCCCTGCCCTTGTACTGGTTACCACCTCAACCAAGCCTCTTTGCAATACCGGAAAAACGTGTCCAATGTGTATCGGTCACAATGGATCAGGCATCGATCGTATTGTCTGTCGCATTCCCTTGCATCGTATTTCGCAGACAGAGACGAAACCGTGTGAAAAAAATGCCTGCCCGCGCTCTTTCAACTCCGAGGCCAACGAGCAGCCGATAGCATACCGATCCGAACGGTTTTCCGCGATGTTCGCCTTGCGCTTCCGTAACTCATCTACCAGCGTTTCCACAAGGGAGAAACAGTATTCCGGACCCATTGCCTTATTTTCGATAATCTCCTTTTGCGGGGAACGCACGCATCGCGAATTTCATTTGAAATTTCGTCCGTTTCCGTGCGATTATCGAGATGTTGGCAACCGGGTACGTGTAATCGGGTTGCGCCCGCAATACTTCGAGCAGCGTCCAAAACATCCCGTAACCTTCCATCCCCATCTCCCAAATAAGACGCTCGCATTTGGGATCGTCTTTTGCGTTGTATTCATGGGGAAAATAGAACGTATCGCGCTTACTCATTACGCCCCCCCTTCCTGCAATACGGGGCTCGCTCGGCTCGATAAAATATCGCTTATAGCGACTGCCGTGCTCCGATTTTACCCAAAAATCCGAAACGACTACCCCTTTGTGACGCAGATCACGAATAACGCTCCGAGGGTCTGACAGGCGAAGATCGGCGGAAATGTCGGCTATTGTACGCGGGATTCCGTCGGATAGCAAATTAAATACGCGGCGCTGGTGGAAAGCCAAAGAAATTTGACTATTTTTACAGCAGTGGATACTGAATCCCTTTAGATGTTGCGGGGCCGTCCATCCGGACGGCTTCTCTTTTGTCATTCATCGCCGGCCCTCCTACTTTTTACGTGCACTTTCTGCCAGCCTCAACGCTTCGTCCGATTGCGAATGCGGCCGATAGGTCCGACTTTCGATCCATTGCAAAAGCTCCTTACGGGAAAACACAAGGCGTTTGCCGATACGCTTAAAAGGTATTGTCCCGGAAAAGGTCTTTCCGTATAACGACTTTTTCGTTATTGGCAAACCGTTTTCTTTCAGAAACACGACAGCGTCGTCGATGTTCATTACTTCCGCCTGTGATTCCTGTGTCGGTTGTGCTTTTTGCTTGGCATCCGAAATCGCATCGTGTACAATGCCCGCAATAATTTCTTTCGCTTGTCCTATCGACAAAGCCGCGAAAGGGGCAAAATCGTTGATTTCCATAGTGAGATTTTTTACTATTTTTTGGTTTTAACGCACTGGCAATTGCGTGCCCTGCGACTTGGGCTTGCCTGTGCCTCTCACTGTCACATAGAATTGGGAGCCTAAATTTCCCGGCAGAAAGCCAAAAATTACCAACAAATTACAAACAATCACATTATACATACTGCATATAATGCATTTACATTAACCTATTTTCCAATATCTTTTTTTGTATTCGTTCTTTTTTTAGGGGCAAGGGCGGATGTGGCGTTGAGAAATGCAATAAAAAAGCCCGCCGAAATGGCGAGCGAATATCCGCGGTGTAACGCTAAAATTCAGTCAATAATTTCGCATTCTTTTCGCGTTCCTCCCTCTCAAAGGATGCGAGGTAGTTTTCCGTCGTCTTTAAGTCGGAATGCCCCAGCGATTCCGATATATAGGCAATGTTTGCCCCCGAGCGCTTCAATACCGTAGCGAACGAATGCCGGGCCGTGTAGGTCGATATGTGACCGATCCCCAGTTTCTCGCCGACGGCTGCCATTCGTTTGTTGATCGCTCTTGTCAGGTACTGCGTCTTGCGCTTTTGAACCAGCGCCGATTCATTACCGACCAGCACGGGAAAAATATAACTGTCCGGCGTGGGGGGATTACCCCATGAATCGATAATACGCTGCATCGGTTCCGAAACGACGGCCCGGATCTCTTTCCGCGTCCGGCTCGTCCGCTCCGTCTTTTGACGGACGAAGCATATTTCCCCGCCGACAATATCGCAGTACCTCAACTTAACGAAATCGGCGACATTGATTCCATTGCACAAATACAAGAACAGCCAATAATCACGGTATTTTGCAGTTGCCCGGCTTCCGTCCTCGTATCGGGCGATCTTCCCGATCTGCTCCAGCGTAAGGGCCATTTTCCGACCTTCCCCGGCCTGTATCTCGTACCGTCCCCGCCCGAACGGGTATTGCGCAGCCCTGATTATCCCGTCTCTTTTGGCATCGTTGAGGACCGCCCGTAACGTCCGCAAATGTATAGCGATAGTAGTCTGAGTTTTGCCCTCGTTATGCAAGAATAACCCGTATTTGCGAACCCAATCGACCGAGACGCGAGCGAATCCGATATTATTGCCGGCATAGCGTTCTAAGCCCTTCAGGACATTATCGTATACAAGCATATTCCCGACCCGATTATTGGCCCGCAAATCGGCTATTTTGGCCCGAAAAGCCGTGTTTATCGTATCGGTTCCCGCCTTTCTCAGACGATTATTCAAGGCATCGAATGAAAATGACCCGCCAGCGGCCAACGCCTCAACGTTTTTCCGCACTATATCGAAGCTATTGGCAATGCTTTCGCGGAGCGCAACGACATTCCGGCTCCTCGCAGCGGGCAACTTGTCCCAATCATCCGGGGTCATATCCTTTCCGGTAGGATAATACTGCCTTTGACGTTGATAGGTCACCCGGATTCGGACCGGACAAAGGCCATTCTTTTTGGGGTGTCTCGTATCGAGCACCGCAGCGACTGTTATTCCGTCTTTCGAGTATTGCATCTGTGTGTAAATTTTGGTTTTCGGCACACAATTTACACACAAACATACGAAATAAACAGAAATAGACAAAAACAAAATCAAACAATATCCCTTATATTTGCATTGAAATACAGTATTTTACATAAAAAGATCAAATAAGACAAAAATCGATAAAAATCGCCGAATTCTGTCTTACAAGCAGAGGGTCCGGGGTTCGAATCCCTGTGCTTCCACAGAGAAACGGGTTGCGATATAAATCACAACCCGTTTCTGCATTTACGACCGTTGCACGGTCCCGCACCACAAGGCACTCCGATACGGCATCCCCTACACCCTGTTACCTTACGCCTTGCTTTTACAACATGAACGGATATTCGCTCCGAACGAGCGCATAGCCCCTTTCCCGAACTTTCCACAACCCATGTTCGAACGGCCGACGCCCTCCTGCAAGCATACGCACAAAAGCACGAGCCTCCTCGAAGCGCCTCCGGCAGACGCCCGACAAAATCGCAGAAAAGACCGTATTCACGCCAAAGCATCACCAAACATACGGTGTCCGAAGATGCGGCCGCAGCTCGACGGGCTGTGCAAACCTGAAGAAAACAAAGGCAGCATACGGCCGGAAGAGCAGAACGTCCACGCCCCTTCTCTCAGAATTCCGGTCAGATATCCCGCCGGTGTCTCCTCGCTCGTCGTCCGAAATCCGGAGCGTTCGAAAAACGTATCGGCTATCGAGGGGTTGCAACTCCTCGACAGCCGATATGCTCAATCTTTCCATCCGGGAGCTCGCCCCGCCAGCGGGAAGCGGACTTTCCGTGCGGCTCTTCTCTACCCGATCACGCCGCGAACCCGGTCGTCGAAAGCCGACAAAGCGGCTTTCGCTCCCTCTCCCATCGCCACGACGATCTGCTTGTAAGGAACCGTCGAGACATCGCCCGCCGCATAAACGCCGGGAATGCCCGTCCGGCAATAGTCGTCGATAACGATCTCGCCGGCCCGGTTCCGCTCCAGCAAGTCGTCGAACAGGTCGCTGTTGGCCGACAGTCCGATCTGCACGAAAACGCCGTCGAGCGGAATCGTCCGCTCCTCGCCGCTCGCACGGTCCTTGAGTCGCACGGCGGTCACTTTCGAGCCGTCGCCTTCGACGGATGTCGTCTGCACCGAAGTGAACACCACGACGTTCGGCAGGCTCCGCAACTTGTCCTGAAGCACGACGTCGGCCTTCAGCGAATCCATGAACTCCAGCACGGTCACATGCGAGCAGATGCCGGCCAGATCGATGGCCGCCTCGACGCCCGAGTTGCCGCCTCCGACAACCGCGACCGGACGGTCCTTGTAGAACGGTCCGTCGCAATGCGGACAGAAAGCGACTCCACGCCCCGTATACTCCCGCTCGCCCGGCACGTTCAGGCGTCGCCAGCGGGCGCCCGTAGCGACGATCAGCGCCGGAGCCACGAACCGCTCGCCGGTCGCAGTCGCCACGCTCTTGAGTCCGTCCGCTACCTCGACCTTCGAGGCCCGACGGTGCTCGAACACCTCGACCGGATAACGGCCGAGATGCTCCGCGAGCCGACCGACCAGCTCGCGACCGGTCGTTTCGGGAACGGAAATCAGGTTCTCGATACCGACCGTCTCGTTGACCTGCCCGCCGATGCGCTCGGCCACGAGGGCCACGCTCAGTCCTTTGCGGGCCGAGTAGATCGCGGCCGAAACGCCGGCGGGTCCGCCCCCGAGCACAACGACGTCGAAACGGCGCTCGACAGCCTCGATTCCCGCGGCATCGATCCCGTAGCGGGCCTCCAGCTTCGCAAGCAACTCGCCGAAATCGCCCCGTCCTACGTGCAGCAACTCGCCGTCGGCAAAAACGGACGGAACGCCCTGAACGTTCAGCGCGGCCACCTCGGCCTGATGGATCGCCCCGTCGACCGTCTCGTGTTCTACGCCCGGATTCAGCGTAACCATCGCATTGAGGGCCTGCACGACATCGGGACAGTTCGTACACGTCAGCGACACATAGGTCGTCAGGCGGATCGGACCGTTCAGCGCCCGGACCCGGTCGCAGACGCTCCGGTCGGGAAAGTTCTTGCCCTGGCCGTCGGCATTGAGCACGGCCAGCAGCAGCGACGAGAACTCATGACCGGTCGGCACGGCCCGGAACGAGATCCCGGTCGGCTCACCGTTCCTCAGCAGCGAAAAGCGCAACCCTTCGCCCGGGCGCTCGCGGCAAGCGATCCGGTCGGAGCACGAGGCTACCTCGCCGAGCAGCTCGACGAGCTCGCCACGGCTTTCGTGTTGCGGCGCAACTTCCATATCGAACATATAATCGGCCTTGAGGCCGGAGAAAATGGAGCGGACCTGCTCCTTGAGGGATGCATCCAGCATGGCTCTATCGTATTGAATCGTTCATGAACCGAAATCCGACGGAGAACGGATCGGACCGGCTTCGGAAGGCCGGTCCGACCGCTCGCCGAAAAACTAAATCTTACCGACCAGATCGATGCTCGGCTTCAGCGTAGCTTCGCCCTTCTTCCACTTGGCAGGGCACACCTCGCCGTCGTGCGAGGCAACGAACTGGGCCGCCTCCACCTTGCGCAGCAGCTCGTCGGCGTTGCGCCCGATGTTGTTGTCGTGAATTTCGGCGATTTTGATCCGCCCCTCGGGGTTCACGACGAACGTACCGCGATAGGCCATACCCTCGTCCTCGATCATCACGCCGAAGCCCCGGCTCAGCGCTCCGGTCGGATCGGCCAGCATCGGATACTTGATCTTGCGGATGCTGTCCGAGGCGTCGTGCCATGCCTTGTGTACGAAATGGGAATCGGTGCTCACGGAATAAACCTCAACGCCCATCGCCTGAAACTGCTCGTACTTCTCGGCGATATCGACCAGCTCGGTCGGGCAGACGAACGTAAAGTCGGCCGGATAGAAAAAGAAGATCGCCCACTTGCCCTTCACATCGTCGCTGCTGACGGTCTTGAAACTGCCGTTGTGGAATGCCTGAACCTTGAATTCAGGAAGACTGGAATTGATAATCGGTTCCATAGTTTTCTGTTTTTATTCGGTTTATAGTGATTGTTCCTTTTCGGAAACAAATATATATCACAAATAATTATCATCGTAAAAATATCGATCATATATATTTATACATCGATAAGCGGAACCGATACATGCCTCCGCAAAGCCCTCGGAGGCCTCTAAGCCGAATTATTTTTCTGTCCGCCCCTCGCTCGCCTGCCGGCGAGCCGGACTGTCGGCCGTTCCGCATCCGAAGCCGGAGGTTCGACCGACGGTCTTCCGGATGTTCCATGCCTGAGCCGGCCGCCGCCCGGACGCGGCAGGCGTACGCCGGTCACGTTTCGGGGAGGCTTTCGGTCTCCCCGAAACGCTCCGCATGCCGTTTCCGTAACGGGCGAAGAAAAACATGAGCGGCGCTTGATCCTCGTCCCGCGCCGTTCGCCTCAAGCCACCGTGATATCGCCGTCAAGATAAACGTCCTGAATCGCATGGAGCAGCTCGACACCCTCGCTCATCGGGCGCTGGAACGCTTTGCGGCCGCTGATCAGCCCCATGCCTCCGGCCCGCTTGTTGACCACGGCCGTCACGACGGCATCGTGCAGATCGTCCGCCCCGTGCGACTCGCCGCCCGAGTTGATCAGACCGACACGCCCCATGTAGCCGTTGGCCACCTGATAGCGGCACAGGTCGATCGGATGGTCGGTCGTCAGGTCGTACATGGCGTCGCTCGTCTTGCCGAACCCTACGGCCCGGAACCCTCCGTTGCCCGAAGGCAGCTTCTGCTTGACGATATCGGCCTGAATCGTCACGCCCAGATGATCGGCCTGACCGGCCAGGTCGGCCGCCGCATGGTAGTCGGTCCCGTCTTTCTTGAACGCGCCGTTACGCAAGTAGCACCACAGAATCGTCGCCATGCCCAACTCGTGGGCACGCTCGAAGGCCCCGGCCACCTCGACCAGTTGCGCACGGCTCTCGGGCGAGCCGAAATAGACCGTAGCCCCGACCGCGACGGCTCCCATGTTCCACGCCTCCTCGACCGTACCGAACATCACCTGATTATAAGTGTTCGGATAGCTGACCAGCTCGTTATGGTTCAGCTTGACGATGAAGGGAATCCGATGTGCGTACCGTCGCGCGACGGCACCCAGCACGCCGAAAGTAGACGCTACGGCGTTGCAGCCTCCCTCGATCGCCAGGCGAACGATATTCTCCGGATCGAAATAAAGAGGATTGGGTGCGAACGAGGCGCCTGCCGTATGTTCGATGCCCTGATCGACCGGAAGGATCGAAAGGTAGCCCGTCCCGGCGAGCCGGCCGTGTCCGAGCAGGGTCTGCAAGCTACAGAGCGTACGCACGTTGCGGTCCGTCCCGACCCAAAGCCGGTCGACCGTATCGGACGAGGGCGCATGGATCAGTCTTTTGCCGATCTTCCGGCAGACATGATCGAGGTAGAAAGAGGCCTCGCTTCCCAGAATTTTCTCGATTTTCGTATTCATAGCCAAATTCGTTTCAGAGAGGTCGGAACTGACCCCGCATCTTCATCTATTGTCGCATTTCCGGAGGACGAGAGTCTCCGGTCACTTCTTTTTTCCCTGACTGGCGACGGTCTCCATCATCTTCCGGATCTTCTCCGGATCGCCGAGGAAATAGTCGCGCACGAGGTTCAGCCCGCCATCGAACTCGAAAACGTAGGGTACGGCCGTCGGCAAGTTCAAACGGACGATCTCATCGTCGGAAACGTGCTTGAGATGCTTGACGATACCCCGCAGGCTGTTGCCGTGAGCGACGACCAGCAGATCGTCGTAATCCTTCAGCGAGGGGAACAGGATGCACTTCCAATAGGGCATCGTCCGCTCGATCGTATCCTTGAGCGACTCGGTTCTCGGCAGCTCGCGGTCGGGCACCTCGCGGTAGCGGGCCTCGAAGCGCGGATTGCGCGGATCGTCCTCGGGGATCGGATCGGGAGCCACGTCGTAGCTGCGGCGCCAGACGAGCACCTGCTCCTCGCCGTACCGCTCGGCGGTCTCGCTCTTGTCGAGTCCCTGCAGCATGCCGTAATGCTTTTCGTTCAGCCGCCAAGTCTTCTCGACCGGAATCCAGTCCAGATTCATGCGGTCGAGCACGCAATCCAGCGTCTTGACGGCCCGCTTCAGATAGGAAGTATAGGCCTTGCCGAAAGAGAATCCCTCCCGGCCGAGCAATTCCCCTGCCTCGCGGGCCTCGGCCACTCCCCGCTCGGTCAGATCGACATCGGTCCATCCCGTGAACCGGTTCTGCAGATTCCACTCGCTCTCTCCGTGACGGAGCAAAACAATTCTTTTCATAACGCATTCTCCTTTAGAATCGCCGTGCACGACGATTATCGTAAAGGTATGCAATAAAACGGCCAGACAAAACGCCAGCAGGGAAAACCGTCGCTCCCCGACCGCAACGGAACGCTTCCGCGCTCGCTTTCTCTGCGCGTCGAAACAAAACGGCCGCCGTAAAGCGGGCCGCCCCACGCCCCCGATATTCCGTATGGTTATTGATATGGAAACGCTATCTTTGCCTACGGAATCAAGGTTCTATGGAAATCCGGGAAAAAGAACAGGTCAAGCAGCGGGTGCAGCGACGCATCGTACTGTGCTCGGTCATGCTGATGGCAGGCAAGTTCGCCGCCTATTTCCTGACCAATTCGGTCGGTGTGCTGACCGATGCGATGGAGAGTATCGTCAACGTAACGGCGGGCCTGATCAGCCTTTACAGCCTGTACCGAGCCGCCCGACCCGCCGATCGCAACCATCCGTTCGGATACGGCAAGATCGAGCTGATCTCGGCCTCGATCGAAGGCCTGCTGATCCTGCTGGCCGGAGCGGCTATCGTCTACGAAGGCATCCGCAGGCTGTTCGTACCCTCGCAGATCGAGCAGCTCGACACGGGCATCGCGATCGTAGCGGCGGCGGGAGCGGTAAACTACCTGCTGGGCCTTTACAGCATCCGGACCGGGCGGCGCTACGACTCGGTCGCGCTCGTAGCCGGAGGCAGGCATCTCCAATCCGACACGTACTCGACGATCGGGCTGGTCGCCGGCCTCGTACTGCTCTACGTAACGCGCATCGGGTGGATCGACAGCGCGCTGGCCATGCTCTTCGGGGGCATCATCGCATGGACCGGAATCTCGATCCTGCGCAAAACGGCATCGGACCTGATGGACACGGCCGACGAACGATACCTCGAAAAAATGCTCGAAACCGTATCGCGCCATCCCCGTCCCGACTGGATCGACATCCACAACCTGAAAATCATCCGCTACGGGAGCTACGCCTATATCGACTGCGACCTGACGCTGCCGTGGTACTATACGGTCCGGCAGGGGCACAAGGCCTGCGAGGAGCTCAAGCGGGTGATCGAGCAAAGCTTCTCGGACCGGGTGCTCTTTTCGGTACACTCGGACCCGTGCGAGGAACGCCATTGCAACCATTGCTCGGTCGAGGAGTGCCCGTACCGCCGCGAAGCGTTCGCCGGCCCGCTGGTCTACACGCTGCGCGAACTGACCGAGAACGACGAGCAAAGGAGCGAGTAGCGCTTCCCGGCCGGACGACGCCCGCTTTCCCGGCCGAAACCGGGCTCCCTGCCCTTCCCGAAATACGCGCCGGTTAGAAATACACGGACAACCCGGTCCGGCGATGCGAGAACATGGAAAAGCATGAGAATAATTCCGCCCCAATTATATCCGTTGACCGTACCGGCTTTCGAGTTTCCGATACGTCCGGTTTTTCCCCGTATGAAATCACTTCCGACGAAGGAAATCTCATAGTAGCAGCCTAACCGGATACGCAAGCTGCGGCCACATGCCGCGGCCGACAGATTATAGAAATCCGGAGACAAACATGCATGGTACATTAAAGTATACAATTACCTGATTCCGAAAGCCGATCCCCGTTTTCCCGTCCGGACAGAAAACACGCGCGGCACGCGACGGCAACGGATCCGCCGCGCGAAACGCGAAGCGGCAGTTTTTCCGATGTTCGGACGGTACAGAAGAACGTTTCTCCGGCAGACTCCGCGCGGCGTACCCAAACGCCCGAAGGACGGTCCCGCACAGCCGGCCATACGCAGCCGAAAGGATGGAGAAGCCCTGCCGCCGGTCGAAACGACGACAACGGCCCGCCATGCACGGCCGGCCGAATCCGGCAGGAAAGACAAGGAACCAGGCCGACTGAAACGAAAAACCGACCGACACGCGACGGGCATACGAAAGTCCGGGTACTCCATGTCTCCGCAGACGCGGGTCGTGGAATACCCGGACCTCTAATCCGTCTCGGCCGCGGATCCGAACGGGCACACGGCCGAAAGCATCGGACAGGCTGCGCCTCAATCAAGCGGCTCGGCCTTGAAACCCGCTTCGGAAACGGCTCGCACGACAGCCTCCGAGGGCTCGTCGGTATCGATCGTCAGCAACTTCTCCGGCGAGGCAAGGTCGATCGACCACTCTTCCGGCTCGGCCATTTTGTTCAGCTGTTCGCCGATCTTGGCGACGCATCCTCCGCACTTGGCGTTGGTCTTGAATCTCTTTTTCATCGGATAATCGTTTAAAGTTTTTTCCATTTCAGACGCAGGCTGTTCGCAACGACCGACACCGAGCTGAAAGCCATAGCGGCTCCGGCCAACATCGGACTCAGCAACAACCCGCACAGGGGATAGAGCGCTCCGGCCGCGATCGGTATGCCGATCAGGTTGTAGACGAAAGCCCAGAACAGGTTTTCGCGGATCAGGCGCACGGTACTGCGCGAAAGCGCATAGGCCTTGGGCAGCAGCGACAAGTCGGAGTTCATCAGCGTAATCATCGCCACGTCCATCGCCACATCGGTCCCGCGCCCCATAGCGATGCTCACGTCGGCTCGCGCCAGCGCCTGCGAGTCGTTGATCCCGTCGCCCGTCATCGCTACGCGACGACCCTCGGCCTGCAACCGTCGCACGTACTGTTCCTTGTCGTCGGGCATCATCTCGGCCCGGAAGTCGTCGATGCCCAACCGCCCGGCCAGCGCAGCGGCGGCCCGACGGTTGTCGCCGGTCAGCATGACCAGACGGATATGCCGCCGTCGGAGCTGCTCCAGCGCTTCGCGGGTCGTCTCCTTGAGCGGATCGCTGACGACGACGACCGACAGCAAGCGGTCGTCCTGTCCGACGAATACGGTTCCCGCGCCCTCCTGCTCCAGACGGTCGATACGCGCGAGCAGTTCTACGGACGGACGGACGTCGCGAGTCTCGAGCAACGCCCGGCTTCCGATCCAGTAAGACGCTCCGTCGCAACGGAAAGCGATGCCGCGACCGGTCAGGCTCTCGAACGAGTCCACCTCCCGGCGCCGGGCGCCCCGGCCGGCCAGATAGGCCGTGACGGCCGAAGCCAGCGGATGCTCGGACTTCATCTCGGCGGAATAGACGGCATCGTAAAGTCCGTCGGACGGCGGGACGACGTCGATCCACTCCGTGACCGAGGGACGTCCCTCGGTCAGGGTTCCGGTCTTGTCCAGTACCATCGTGTCGATACGGCACATCTGCTCGAGCGCCGCCGCGTCCTTGATCAGGATCTGATTCTCGGCCCCGCGCCCGATACCCACCATCAGCGCCGTCGGAGTGGCGAGCCCCAGCGCGCAGGGGCAGGCGATCACCAGCACCGAAACGGCCGACAACAGCGCATGCGAGAAATAGGCTTCTCCCCCGATGACGAGCCAAAGCACGAAAGTCAGCGCAGACAGCCCGATGACCGTCGGCACGAACACCGAAGCGATACGGTCGGCTATGCGCTGCACGGGAGCCTTGCT
>ERZ857827.1228-NODE-1228-length-27658-cov-4.268522_pt1 | contig 27658 bp, 29 predicted proteins | sample MGYA00519761_ERZ857827 | MGnify/ENA primary metagenome ERZ857827 (study PRJEB31778, sample SAMEA3449370) | human gut metagenome | biome: human gut; feature: human-associated habitat; material: faeces | place: United Kingdom | collected 2010/2012 ... | reverse complement strand
CAAATTCATCGTAAATATTGCCGACGATCTCTTCCAGAAGGTCCTCCATGGTCACAATGCCGCTCATGCCGCCGTATTCATCCACCACCACGGCCAGATGAATCTTCTGCTTCTGCATGTTGCTGAACAGCGTATCCGCAGGCACGGTTTCGGGCACCAGATAAGCGGAGCGCAGCAGCTCCCGTACCGTTTTGGGGTGGCTGGACTGGGCGTTGAGCAGGAAATCACGGGTGTTGAGGATGCCGATCACGTCGTCGATATCGCTGTCGTAGACCGGGAAACGGCTCAGACCGCTTTCCTTGATGACCTTGAGGATCTCTTCCCGGGTATCATCCACATGGATAGAAATCACGTCGATCCGGTGAACCATCACATCAGCGGCGGTCATATTGTTGAACTCGAAAATATTTTCGATCATATTCCGCTCGTCCTGCTCGATAGCGCCGTTTTCGCTGCCGATGTCCACCATCATGCGAATCTCTTCTTCCGTGACCTCCTCGCCGGAGTCATGGGGATTGATGCCGAACAGACGCAGCATTCCGTTGGTGCTGACGGACAAAAGCCACACAATCGGCGTAAAGATAACGGAGACCGCGCGAATCACGCCGCAGGAAAAGGAGGCGACCTTTTCAGGATTCTGCAGAGCAATCCGCTTGGGTGTCAGCTCGCCCAGAACGATCATGAAGTAGCTGAGAATCAGCGTAATGAGAACCACGCAGATAGTGTTCAGCGTTTTCAGGGACACAAACGTCCATCCGGCGTTGTACAGGGCTTGCGCCATCAGGGACGCAAAACGCTCGGAAGCGAAGGCGCTGGCCAGAAAGCCGCTCAGCGTAATACAAACCTGAATGGTAGAGAGGAATTTCGTGGGAGCCTCCACCATTTTCAGCATTTGCGTGGCTTTTGCGTCACCGCTTTCAGCCTGTTTTCTGATTTTGTTTTCATTGAGAGAAACGACAGCCGTTTCCGTTGCGGCAAAGAATGCGTTGATGAGAATCAGGATCAGCTGCAACAACAATTGACTGCCTATGGGGTCGCCGTCCAAAGAAATTCCTCCTTAACCTGTGCAGCTAAAGCTGCATGATAAAAAATTATATCATAGCTTTTTCAAATTGAAAACGGCATTTTGTAAAAATCTCCCCATAAGCAGAAATTTTTTTGAAAATGGATTTGAAAAACCCCTGCGTCCGAAAACGCAGGGGGAAACCAGCTTATTCCGTCAGCGCAGGAAAAACAGCTTTTTCCGGCTGAACCATTTTTTCAAAGCCGATCTTGTGGTCGCCGTTCACATACAGACGCACGTCGTCGCCCAGCGCAATGTGTCCGGCGATGATTTCCTCGCTCAGCGCATCCTCCACGGCCCGCTGAATGGTGCGGCGAAGGGGACGCGCGCCGTAGGCGGGGTCGTAGCCGTCATGGGCCAGCAGGTCGACCACTTCTCCGTCATAGTGCAGATGAATGCCGCGTTCGCCCAGCCGCTTGCTGACAGTGCCCAGCATCAGTTCGGTGATTCGGTGAATATCGTCCGGCTCCAGCGCGTGGAATACGATCAAATCGTCAATTCGGTTGATGAATTCCGGACGGAACAGGTCCTTTACCTCGTGCATGACCCGTTCCTTCATGGCTTCGTAGTCCCGTGCGGTTTCCACCGTTCCGCCGAAGCCCAGCGTGCGGCTGTTATTGATGCTGCTGGCGCCCGCATTGGAGGTCATGACGATGATGGTGTTTTTGAAGTTCACCACCCGGCCGTTGCTGTCGGTAAGCCGGCCATCGTCCAAAATCTGAAGCAGGATGTTGAACACGTCGGGATGGGCCTTTTCCACTTCGTCGAAAAGCACCACGCTGTACGGTTTGTTGCGAACCTTCTGCGTCAGCTGGCCGCCTTCTTCGTAGCCCACGTATCCCGGAGGCGAACCGACCAGACGGGAAACGCTGTGCTTCTCCATGTATTCGCTCATGTCGATACGAATCACGGCATTCTCATCATCGAACATGGCCTCGCCCAGCGCACGGCACAGTTCCGTCTTGCCAACGCCCGTAGGGCCAAGGAAAATAAAGGAACCGATAGGGCGCTTGGGATCCTGCAGACCGGCTCTGGCCCGCCGAAGCGCCCGGCTGACAGCGCTGATGGCCTCGTCCTGGCCGACGACCCGCTGATGCAGCAGCTCTTCCATGTGCAGGAGGCGCTGCCCTTCGTCCTCCGTCATTTTTTTGACGGGAATGCCCGTCCAGCTGGCGACGATTTGGGCAATGTCCTCCTCGGTAACGACGTCGTGAGTCGCGCTTTTGCGCTGCTCCCAGGCGGCACGCTTCTGCGCCACTTCTTCCTTCAGGGCCCGCTCCTCGTCGCGCAGTCCGGCGGCCTTTTCGAAGTCCTGATGCGCAATGGCTTCTTTCTTTTCGTTTTGCAGCGCTTTAAGCCGTTCCTCCTGCTCTTTGACGTCCGGCGGCGCGGTAAAGCTGTGCAGGCGCACGCGGGAAGCGGCTTCGTCCATCAGGTCGATGGCCTTATCCGGCAGAAAACGGTCGGAGATATAGCGGTCAGACAGATTGACAGCAGCTCCCAGCGCTTCGTCGGTGATCTTGACCTTGTGATGAGCTTCGTAGCGATCCCGCAGGCCCTTCAGAATGGCAAGCGCTTCTTCGGCGGTCGGTTCGCCCACCATGACCGGCTGGAACCGACGCTCCAGTGCCGCGTCCTTTTCGATGTTCTTACGGTATTCGTCGATGGTGGTAGCGCCGATGCACTGAAGCTCGCCCCGGGCCAGCGCGGGTTTGAGAATGTTGGCCGCGTCCATGCTGCCCTCGGCTTTGCCCGCGCCGATAATGGTGTGGAACTCGTCGATAAACAAAATTACATTGCCCTGCTTGTGAACCTCCTGAATGGTATCTTTCAGGCGCTCTTCAAACTCGCCGCGGTACTTGCTGCCCGCAATCATGCTGCCCAGATCCAGCGAAAGGATCCGCTTGCCCGTCAGGGTCTCCGGAACTTTGCCGGAGACGATCAGCTGCGCCAGTCCTTCGATGACGGCGCTCTTGCCCACGCCCGGCTCGCCGATGAGCACGGGATTGTTCTTGGTGCGGCGGCTCATGATCTGCATGATGCGCTCGATCTCGGTCGTGCGGCCCACCACAGGATCCAGCTCGCCGTTCTGCGCGGCTTTGGTCAAATCGCGGCTGTATTTTTCCAGAGGGTTGTCGTTTTCGCCGCGGGAGTCGCTTTCCTGACCGGGCTGGCTGTTTTCGCCGTCGGGCTGGTTATTTTTCAGGCTTTCCAGAATCTGCTTCTGCAATTCCTGCGGATTGACGCCCATATCTCTCAAAAGGGTAATGGCCACGCCTTCGCCCTCCCGAAGCAGCGCCAGCCAGAAATGCTCGGTACCTACGTAGCTGTGGCCCAAACGGCGGCTTTCCAGAATGCTGCTTTCCAGAATTTTTTTGCTTCTGGGCGTCAGTTCCAGCATGCCGCCGCCCTGACGGGCGCCTTCGCCAAGAATGGCGTGGATACGTTCATAAACCGTCGTATAATTGACGTTTTCCGGCAAAAGCTGGGAAATGATATCCCCCGGCTCTTTCAGCAAGCCCAGCAGCAGATGCTCGGTGCCCACGTAGGGCTGATGAAGAGAGACGGCGGCCTGCTGAGCCGCAGCGACGGCCCGCTGGGCCCGTTGAGTGAATCGTCCAAAAATAGGCATAGATTTCCTCCTGTTATCAATGGGTTTCGGATGCTTTCAGCGTTTCCCGAAGCAGCGCGCAGCGGGCCTGCTCCACGGGAAGCTCCAATTGCTTCCGCTTCGCGTACTGCCTGACATGCGCGTCCTGCGCGGTGGACAGAAGTTCGTCGGATACGGAAACCGGCGTGGGCAGGATGCCCATGGCGCTGCCCAGACGCAGATTGCTCCAATGCTGCATGAACTCCTTTTCGTTCATGAGTACCGCATAGCGAAGCGCGCCGTAGCTGCGCCAGAGCGCGTCCTCTACCTCGGCCTTCTGTTTGGCGCGGCAGCTTTCCCGCAGGTTGTTTTCCAAATCAATCAGTTGTTTGCCCACTGCCGTTACCGCGTCGATGATGTCCTCTTCCCGGCGGCCCAGCGTGATCTGGTTGCTGACCTGATAAAGGTCGCCTAAGGCTTCGCTGCCTTCTCCATAGATGCCCCGCATGGTCAGGCCCAGCTTAGCGACGCTCTGGTTGACGTTGCCCATCTGCTTAAAGCGGGTCAGCATGGGCAGATGAAGCATCAGCGAAGCTCGAAGACCGGTTCCCGTATTGGTGGGGCAGGAAGTCAGATAGCCCAGCTGGGGATCAAAGCTGAACCCGCAGCCTTTTTCCAATATTTCCTCCGCCCGGAAGGCTTCCTCAGCCGCCTCTCTTAAATGATTCCCGGGCAGCAGGGATTGAATCCGCAGATGGTCTTCTTCGTTCATCATGATGCTGACTTTTTCATCCCGGCGGATCAGCGCTGCGCCGATGGCGTTGTGCTTGAGCAGATCCCGGCTGATGAGATGTTCGTCCACCAGCGCCATTCGGTCGTCCGGCGTCATGGAGCGAAGCAGATGTAGGGTGTAAACCTCCTCCGTGCCGGTATGCATGGCCTGACAGGCGCGCTGGATGCAGCTTTCCGCATCCTCCGGCCGTTCCATGCTGGAAAAGGGGAGATCGGGATAATTCCGCGCCAGACGAACGCGCCCGGAGACAGCAATCGCATTTTCACAGTCGCTCACAGGCTGATCTCTCCTTTCTCATCAGGCACCGAAGCCGCCTGCGTTTCGAGTGGCGCGACCGTTTTTTCCTGCTCGTCAAGCGCCCGCAGCTCGTCCCGATATTTTGCCGCGTCCTCAAAATTTTCGCTGACCACAGCCTCTTCCATTTTCAGCCGCAGCTCCTCTTTTTTCTTTTCCAGCGGCGAAAGTTCCGGCCGAGCGGGCGTTTCTTCGAAATGCGCCGGTTTGCGGCCCTCGTGCTGAATATTGCCGTGGATCCTTTGCAAAACCGGACGCAGCTGCTCGGCAAAATCATGATAGCACTGGGCGCAGCCAAGGCGGCCGGTTCGTTCAAAAGCGGAATAGTGCATGCCGCATCCGCTGCAGACCGGGCTGTTGTCCTTTTCCTCCGCCGACTGACTCAGGATGGATAAAATCGAGCTTAAGAACCCGGAAATTTCACCGCCGTTCAAGCTCAATCCCATTTTCTGCATGCATTCGCCGCACAAATGGCGGGTGGTCGTTTCGCCGCCGGAAGTGACGGTAACGGAAAAAGCCGCTTCGTTCTTCTGACATTCTTCGCAAAGCATGGTTGATTTCCTCCTTCATGGGGCAGGCTGGCCGACTCAGGATTGTGCGGGCTGACTTTTATGCGCGACTTCCATCAGCATGCTTTTCAGAATTCTGGCCCGCTGCGCGTCCTTCATCTGCGCTGTCACCGGCAGGCTGAGCGCCTGTGGCGAAACAGCCGCCCGCATAATGGCGGCCTCGCCGGCGGTAATGGCCTTGCGCTCGCAAAGCTGCTGGATCAGGTGATTGGCGGAAACGGCGTCGATGGAATCGCCGATGCGTTCATGAATCAGGTACAAAAGCTGTTCGCCGGTGCTCTGCTTCATTCGGAAAATCCGGATGCATCCGCCGCCGCCCCTTCGGCTTTCGATAATATAGCCATGATCGGGTGTAAAGCGGGTGGACAACACATAGTTGATCTGCGAAGGGGCGCAGTTGAAATACTCGGCCAATTCGTTCCGTTTCAGCTCGATTTCCTGCGTTTCCTCCACTAACATGGTTTTGATAAATTGTTCAATCGTATCGCTGAGCCGCATACGCGACCCTCCTTTCCCAGAAAACGTCTCAGACGGTTTGACCGTCTTTGACCATTGAATTATAACATGCTTCCCTGCAAAACACAATGACCGAACCGTAACATTTTCTGCAAACAGACAGATGTTTGAAACGGCTTCTTTTTTCATAAATCAGAAAAAGATTGAAAACGCAAACCGGCTGTGCTATGATTACCATAAAAACTGGTTAGACGTATTCCTATGGCAGGCAAGGAAGCCTCCGGCAGGCCTGATAACCATTGCAGTACGGTTTGAGCCGGAAACATGCGAGGATATGCAGATATGCAAATGAAGAAGCTATATGAAGCATTGGAAATTCCCAAAGGCGTAACAGCTATCGTGGGCGGCGGGGGAAAGACCAGCCTGATCGACGAGCTGTGCAGTCAGCTGCCCGGAAAGGTCCTCCGGCTGACAACGACCCGCATACTGCCGCCCAAATGCCCGTGTCTGATGGATCCCCGGCCTTCCGAGCTGCGGCAGGCTTTTGAGGAAGAACGGGTGCTGTGTATCGCCAGCTACGCGGAGCGGGACAAGCTGGCGCTTCCGACCGTGGAGCTGGAACCGCTGCTGAACATGGCCGATTATGTGCTGGTGGAAGCGGATGGTTCCCGGGGCCTTCCCCTGAAAGCGCCGAACGACAAGGAACCCTATCTGACCGGACGGGAAGCCATGGTGATCGCCATGGCCGGAATGCGCGGGCTGCAGCAGCCCATTGCCGAAGCAGCGCACCGGGCAGAGCGTTACGCGGCGCTGATCCATAAAACTACGGCGGATATTGCCTCGCCGGAGGACGCCGCGATGGTGCTGGAAAGTGAAGCCGGTCTGCGGAAGCACATAAACGTCCGCTTTGCCGTTGTACTGAATCAGTGCGATACGCCGGAAAGGCTCCATCTGGGGCAAGCGTGCGCTGCGGCGATGCAGACGCCCTGTTTCCTGACAAATCTTGAAAACGACCCGGAATGGTGGATGGACGGAAAAGCAAACTGAACGCAAAATTCGATGCGCTTTTTTCGTTGCGCTTCCGCCGATTCTGTGGTACACTTCCTTCCATATACAAGGGGGAATGCCCATGGATCGCTGGGATCATCGGTTTATGAAAATGGCGTGGCTGATCTCCGAATGGTCCAGCTGCTATCGGCAGGGCCGGAAAATCGGTGCGGTGATCGTCAAGGACAAGCGCATTATGACGACGGGCTACAACGGCGCGCCTGCCGGACTTTTGACCTGCAAGGAGCGCGGCGAATGCCTGCGGGATAAGCTGAACGTTCCCTCCGGAACCCGGACAGAGCTTTGCTACGCCATCCATGCGGAACAGAACGCCATATTGCAGGCGGCGAAGCTGGGATTGGCCATTGATGGCGCTACCCTCTACTGTACCCATCAGCCTTGTTCCGTCTGTGCCAAAATGATCATCAATACCGGCATCCGGCGGGTCGTCTATCAGGAGGGCTACCCGGATGAGTTCTCCCGAAAGTTTTTTGAAGAGACCGGCGTTCTGCTGGAACGCTATCAGCCGGACGAAATGGAACCAAGCAACGAAAACAGCAATAAAGAATAAGAAATCAAAAACGGAACGTCCTTTCGTTCAGCAGCGAAAGGGCGTTCCATTTTTCTATCAAGCATAAACAGCTTATTTGGAACTGTCCGGCGTACCGGTGGAAATACAGCGTCCCCGAAGGCGATTGGCAGTGCGTTCCAAGGCGTTTCGGCTGTTGCCCCAGGGCTTGGCCTGATTGCGGTAGTCGAATTTCAGGGTAAACCATTCCAGATCCTTTTCATCGGTCTCCAGCGCGCGGCGCACGTTCGAAAGCACAGAAACGCTGAACTGGCGGTATTTTTCACCGCTCAGGCTTTGGCTGGCCATTTCCAGCAGGTCGGCGGCGTGGGGGAGGCACAGGCCGTTGGCAGCCTCCCATTTTTTGACAAAGGCTGCGTCCGTTTTCCAAAGATGGATGAAGGTATACAGATACCGCTTCATGTGGCTGTCGATGCCTTCGCAGATCACGCAGCCGCTGCTCAGGGCGCGCAGGGCGGAAACCAGTTCATCCTCTTCGGTGCGTTTGCTGAAAAGGCCGCGTTTGGGCAGACCGTCCGCCTGCTTTTCCAGCTTGTCCAGCTTTTTCAGAAGCTCCTTGGAATGGGAATCTGTCAGAAGCGCGTGGCCCAGACGGTTCTGCATTCCGAAAAGCTGCTGATGGTGCCGGGCGCAGATACCGGTTTCATTGACCCGAATTCTGGTATCCGGCTCCATCACGCTGCCGCCCAAACTGCGTTCCACCTCTTGCTGCTCCATCCGCTCGTACAGGCTGCAAAACGGACAGGGCGTTTCTTTTTCCATCGCCTCCCATACGGGAATGGTATCCAGATGGTAAATCATTTTGATATCTCCTTGCAGGTTTTCAGCCGAAAAGAAGGCTGTGTGTAGTATAACACGGGCGGGAAAAAATGCAAAGGAAATCGTTTCTTCGTTCCCTTTCGCGCATGTTTGGCGGCGCGGTACTTGCATCTTTCCCAATCATTCGATATAATAAACCCAGAACCAGAAAGCGAAGTCGGATGGCCTATACGGAATAAACGTTTTTTTCGGTGCATACCCTGCCGTGCAGACGCACGGGAGGGATGAGCATGCAGACGAGAAAAAGGGTTTATCCCAGCGAAAGAAAACCGGCCAAATGGGTCAGTTATTCTCTTTTATTTTTATCGGCGGTGATTCTGTTTTCGGGCGTAGCGGCCCGCAGCGGCGGTGATGCGGTGTTTGAAACCGTTGCCACGCCCAGTCCCATTCCGCTGGACGCCGCCTTTGACGAGACCCGGGAAACGCGGGAGATCACCTTAAACGGCTCCGTATGGTATGCGCTGCAGCTTGGGGCGTTTGAAACCGAAGAAGCCGCCAGACAGTTGGCGGAGCAGTTTCAGCGCAGGGGAGCCGCCGGATACCTGTGGCCGGAGGAACGCTTCCGGGTGCTGGCGGCGGTCTATCCCGAAAAGGAAGACGCGCAGGCGGTGCGGCAGCAGCTTCGGGATCAGCACGACGTGGACAGCTATTTATTTGAAATCAGCATTCCGTCTGTTTCCCTGAGAATGACCGGCATGCGGGGGCAGATCGACATTCTGGAGGCGGCGTTCCTTCATGCGGAAGAGCTGATCCGTCAGATGGAGCGCATCAGCGAAACCCTCGACCGGCAGGAAATCACTCCGGCAGAGGCGGCGGAGGAACTCAACACCCTCCGGGAACAGGTGGAACTGGTGGCGCTTCGAATGGAGCAGCGGTTCCTGTCGCCGAGAAACGCCGCCGTTACGGGGCTGATTGGTCTGATGCGCGATTACGCCGCTTTTGCCCGGGAAAAAACCGGGCAGGAAAGCAACGCGCTTCTGAGCCGCCGGCTCAAATACCAGACGATTCAAACCATCCGTCTGCTTTTGGAACTGACCGATGCATTGAGAAACACATAGGGGGGATACGATGATTACGATCCGGGACCTGATTTCGATTCTGGACGCAAAGGTGCTTTGCGGCGAGGAACAGCTGGACGAGGAGGTCCGCACGGCCTGCGGCAGCGACCTGATGAGCGACGTCCTCGCTTTTGTCAAGGACAAGTCCATTCTGATTACCGGGCTGACCAATGTTCATGTGATGCGCACGGCGGAAATGCTGGATATTCACTGCGTGGTGTTCGCCCGGGGAAAAATTCCGCCCGACGCGGTGCTGGAAGAAGCGCGCGACCTGGGCATTGTGGTTTTGTGTACGCAGCATACCAATTTTACCACCTGCGGCCTTCTGTATCAGGCAGGCATCCGTGGCACCGACGTGCGCACCGGCGCAAAATGATGGACGAAAGAGAGAAAAATCATGGCAGAGCGTTTATACAGAGACAGCTATGAGGTGCAGGCTTCGGCCTATGAATCCGCCGGGGACGCCTCCGCCAGCATCAAGCGCAAGCTGAAGCAGATGGGCGTGGACAGCACCATCCTGCGCCGGATCGCCGTGGCCAGTTATGAAGCCGAGCTGAACCTGATTATACACAGCCAGGGCGGCCAGCTGGTCATGGAAATGACGCCGGAGGAAATCTGGCTGATCTCCCGCGACGTGGGGCCGGGGATCGCCGATATCGATCAAGCCCTGCAGGAAGGCTTCTCTACCGCCAGCGAGGAAGCGCGGGATCTGGGCTTCGGCGCTGGCATGGGCTTGCCCAACATGAAGCGGAACGCCGACAGCTTCGATATTTCCAGTAAGCTGGGCGAAGGCACGACAATTCATATGGGGTTCCGTATTGCCTGAAGGGGCGGACGGAATTTATCGGACGAAAAGGGAATAGACCGGACGAAGCAAAGAGGAAATAACCGCCATGAATGAAAGCAGATTTCACTCGGTCCGTCTGGATCGAGAAAAATGCATGGGATGCACCAACTGTCTGAAGCGCTGCCCCACCGAGGCCATTCGGGTGCGCGGCGGACGGGCACATATTATTGACGAGCGCTGCATCGACTGCGGCGAATGCATCCGCGTATGCGATCACCACGCCAAGTACGCCCAGACCGACCCGCTTTCTGTGATCGAGCAGTTCAAATACAAAATCGCCCTTCCTGCGCCGTCCCTGTACGGACAGTTCAAGCGGCAGATCAGCCGGGAGCAGATTTTGGAAGGTCTCCTGCGCATTGGCTTTGACGATGTTTACGAGGTCGCCGCAGGGGCGGACATCGTGACCCGCGCGCTGCGGGAAAATATGCGGAGCCTGACGCCGGATCGGTATCCGGTGATTTCGTCGGCCTGCCCGGTCATCGTTCGCCTGATCCGGGTACGCTTTCCGGAACTGATCTCCCATATTGCGGACGTTCGTCAGCCGATGGAAGTAGCCGCTATGGTAGCCCGCAGCGAATTCTGCAAGAAGAACCGGGTGGATCCCAAGGATGTGGGGTGCTTTTTCATCACGCCCTGCGCCGCCAAGGTGACGGCTATCCGCAATCCCATGACCATTACCCATTCGGCGCTGGACGGTGCCATTTCCATGATCGAGATCTACGGGCTGCTGGCCAGTCGAATGAAGAATCTGAATTTCCATGTGGGGCGAACCACCTCCACGGCCTACGGCGTGGGCTGGGCCAACAGCGGCGGAGAAGCGTCCGCCGTCTGCCCGGAGAACAGCATGGCGGTGGACGGTATTGAAAACGTGATTCGAGTGCTGGAGGAGATCGAGAACAACAAGCTGCGCAATCTGATGTTCTTCGAGGGAGCGGCCTGTACCGGCGGCTGCGTGGGAGGCCCGCTGACCTTTGAGAACAACTACGTCGCCCGCAACGCCATCCGTGCGCTGATGGGCGGCTGCGACCAGACCCATCCCGACGCGGCGGTGGAATCCTCCTACCTGAACAAATACCATCTATACACTGACCGAAGCGTCACGCCCAACAGCGTGATGAAGCTGGACGACGATCTGGTGGAAGCCATGCGAAAAATGGAAGAAATGGAAGCCATCGTCCGCAAGCTGCCGGGCTATGATTGCGGAAGCTGCGGCAGCCCCACCTGCCGCACCTTTGCGGAGGACATCGTGCGGGGCTACTGTACCCAGATGGACTGTATTCACATTTTGAAGGACCAGCTGAAAATCATGGCTCAGAAAATGGTGGAGCTGGCCAAAACCACGAGAGAATAGGGGAGTGTTGGATCATGAAAGTCAGAGAATTGGTGGAAAAAATCGGCGCGCAGGCACTGAGCGGCGAGGAAAATCTGGATGCGGAAATCACCTGCGGCTACAGCTGCGATCTGCTGAGCTGGGTTCTGGCCCACGGCAAGCAGGGAATGGGCTGGTGTACGGTGCAGTCTCACGTGAATGTGGTCGCCGTGGCTGTGCTGATGGAAATGGCCTGCGTTATTCTGGTGGAGGAGGTTCAGCCGGAGGAAGCCACGCTGGCAAAAGCCAGAGAAGAGGGCCTGCCGGTTCTGTCTACCGCTAAGACCGCCTATGAGGTCTGCGGTATCATGAACGCGGCCGGCGTTGCCTTCCCGGCCAGACAGTAGCATCCATGGAACTGTCCTATGATCTGCATATTCACAGTTGTCTGTCTCCCTGCGGAGACGATGAAATGACCCCGTGGAACTTAGTAGGCATGGCCAAAGTTTTGGGGCTGGACGCGGTTGCGCTGACCGATCACAATACGGCGCGCAATCTGCCGCAGGCCGTGGCTGCCGGACAGGAATACGGGGTGATTGTGGTGCCCGGAATGGAAATTTCCAGCAAAGAGGACGTACATATTCTGGGCTATTTTTCCTCGCTGGAGGCGGCGCTTGAGGCAGGAGAAGAGGTCTACGCCCATCTGCCCGACGTTCGGAACGAACCGACCCTGTTCGGAAATCAGCTGATGATCGGGGAGGAAGATCAGGTGACAGGCACGTTGGAAAAGCTGCTCATCAACGCAACCGACCTGACGGTAGAGGCAGTCTGTGCACTGGTGCTTCGATATGGCGGCGTTCCGGTTCCGGCCCACATCAACCGGGGCAGCAACGGCATGATCGGCGCGCTGGGACTGATGCCCTTTCTGCCGGAGCATCCCGTGATCGAGGTCTCGCCCGACGCAGATTGCCCGGCATATGCAACGAAAGGCCGGTTTCAGCTTCATTCTTCAGATGCTCACCGGCTGGACGCGCTGAGGGAGCCGCGCTTTTTCATCGAGACAGAAGATAAAAGCGCGCGGGGAGTATTTCAGTCAATATTGCACAAATTTCATGGGGATTCCCATGAGAAAAGTCGGAATTCATAAAAATTTGTCGTGCCCGGAGAAAAACACGTGCATTTTGACGGGGTATGTGCTAAAATATATAAGCCTTGTACATTCATGGAATGTACGTTGTTTGCAGTAAAAAATGAGGAGGTCTCGGTTGCCATGTCCAATCATAACGAAAAGTATGAAAAGCTGGCAAGTGTCATCGAGGAACACAGAACCCAAAAGGGCGGTTTGATGCCTGTGCTTCAGGAAGCTCAAGCCATCTTCGGCTGCGTTCCGGTGGACGTGCAGGAAATCATCGCTGAGGGAATGGGCAAAACGCTGAGCGAAGTCTACGGCGTCGCCACGTTCTATTCGCAGTTCTCTCTGGAGCCCAAGGGCCAGTACGTGTGCGGCGTTTGCCTCGGCACCGCGTGCTACGTCAAGGGTTCTCAGAAGGTGCTGGACAAGCTGGTGGAAGAGCTTCAGATCGACGTTGGCCGCACCACGGCTGACGGAAAGTTCACCATCCAGGCGACCCGCTGCCTTGGCGCTTGCGGTCTGGCCCCGGTTATGATGATCAACGACGAAGTGTACGGCCGTCTGACGCCGGACGAAATTCCCGGCATCCTGGCTACCTATAAGGCCTGACGGGGAAACGACGATGCGCGATTTATCCATGCATGTGCTGGACATCGTCCAGAACAGCATCAAGGCGGGCGCGAAGCTGATTGTCGTTTCCTTTGTAAGGAATGCGGAAGGCATCCTTACCTTTACCGTAAAGGACGACGGCTGCGGCATGAGCCCCGAGTTTCTGGCACGGGTCACGGATCCCTTCACCACCACGCGCACCACGCGCCGGGTGGGATTGGGAATCCCGATGCTCAAGCAAAGCGCGGAGGCTGCGGGGGGCGCTTTCTCCCTTGAGAGCGAAGTGGGAAAGGGCACTGTAATCAGCGCCAGCTTTGATCTGCGGAATATCGACTGCATCCCCATGGGCGAGCTTTGCGACTCGCTTTTCACCCTTGTCCTTCTGAACCCGGATACGCCTGAATTTGTATTTACGGTGCAGTCGCCGGAGGCAGAGGCCGAGTTTGACACCCGTATCGTCCGGCAGACCCTTGGCGGGATCAGCCTGAACGAGCCGGATGTCAGCGCCTGGATCAAAGAAAGCATTAACGAAGAATTGAAACCCATCTTGGAGGTGTTACCATGAAATCTCTGGCCGAATTGGAAGCTATTCGCCAAAAGACCCTGGAAAAGGTCGCCATGCGTAAGGAAGGCAGCGACGAGATCCGCGTTGTTGTCGGCATGGCCACCTGCGGTATCGCGGCCGGCGCCCGTCCCGTGATGCTGAAATTTGTGGAAGAAGTTCGCACCCGCAACCTGAACAACGTGACCGTGGCCCAGACCGGCTGCATCGGCATGTGCCGCATGGAGCCCATGGTGGACGTGATCGTGCCCGGCAAGGAAAAGGTCACTTACGTAAAGGTGACCCCTGAGATGGTCAGCCGCATCGTCGCCGAGCACATCGTGAACGGCCGTGTTGTGACGGAATACACCATCGGCGCCGCCGAAGGCAAATAAGGATACGCTAAGGAGGAACAAACATGGATCTTTTTCGCGCACATGTGCTTGTTTGCGGCGGTACGGGCTGCTCGTCCAGCGGCTCTGCCGAACTGATCAAGCGCTTTGAAGAGCAGATCGCCAAAAACGGTCTGGACAAGGAAGTCAAAGTGGTCCGCACTGGCTGCTTCGGTCTTTGCGAAGCGGGCCCCGTGGTTATCGTTTATCCCGAAGGCACCTTCTACAGCCGCATCAAGGTGGACGATGTGGACGAGATCGTTTCGGAGCACCTGCTCAAGGGACGTATCGTTCAGCATCTGATCTACAAGGAAAAGGCGGATGAGGAGCAGCACTCCACGCTGGAGAACATCGACTTCTACCGTCCCCAGCTGCGTCTGGCGCTGCGGAACTGCGGCCGTATCGACCCTGAAAACATCGACGAATATATCGCCTTCGACGGCTATCGCGCTCTGGGCAAGGCCCTGACGGAAATGACCCCACAGCAGGTTATTGACGAAGTGCTGAAATCCGGTCTGCGCGGCCGCGGCGGCGCTGGTTTCCCCACCGGCAAGAAGTGGCAGTTTGCCGCCGCTTCCAAGGCTGACCAGAAGTACATGGTCTGCAACGCCGACGAGGGCGACCCGGGTGCTTTCATGGATCGTTCCGTTCTGGAAGGCGACCCCCACGCGGTGCTGGAAGCTATGGCCATCGGCGGCTATGCCATCGGCGCAAGCGTTGGTTATATCTATGTCCGCGCTGAGTATCCCATCGCTGTGAAGCGCCTGCAGATCGCCATCGATCAGGCCCGTGAATACGGCCTGCTGGGCGAGCATATCTTCGGCACTGACTTCAGCTTTGACATCTTCATCCGTCTAGGCGCCGGCGCTTTCGTGTGCGGCGAAGAAACCGCTCTGATGCACTCCATCGAGGGCGGCCGCGGCGAGCCCAAGCCCAAGCCTCCGTTCCCCGCGGTGCGCGGTCTGTTCGACAAGCCCACCAACATCAACAACGTGGAAACGCTGGCCAACATCCCCCAGATCATCCTGAACGGCGCTGACTGGTTTACCTCCATCGGTACGCCCAAGTCTACCGGCACCAAGGTTTTCGCTCTGGGCGGCAAGATCAACAACACCGGTCTGGTGGAAGTGCCCATGGGCACCAAGCTCCGCGATATCATTTACAATATCGGCGGCGGCATCCCCAATGGCAAGGCCTTCAAGGCCGTGCAGACCGGCGGCCCCTCCGGCGGCTGCATCCCCGCTTCTCAGCTGGATATTCCGATTGAGTACGACACGCTGACCGCGATCGGTTCCATGATGGGTTCCGGCGGCATGATCGTCATGGACGAAGACAACTGCATGGTTGACATCGCCCGCTTCTTCCTGGACTTCACCGTGGACGAGAGCTGCGGCAAGTGCACTCCCTGCCGTATCGGCACCAAGCGCATGCTGGAGATCTTGGAGCGCATCGTGGAAGGCAAGGGCGAACCCGGCGACATCGAAAAGCTGGAAACGCTGGGCAAGAACATCAAGGAAACCGCGCTGTGCGGCCTTGGTCAGACGGCTCCCAACCCCGTGCTGTCCACCATCAAGTACTTCCGTGATGAATACGAGGCGCACATTTATGAGAAGCGCTGCCCGGCTCATCACTGCCAGAAGCTGCTGAACTACGTCATCACCGGCAAGTGCCGCGGCTGCACCGCCTGCACCAAGGTCTGCCCCGCCGGTGCGATCAGCGGTACTGTCAAGGAGCAGCACAAGATCGATACCACCAAGTGCCTCAAGTGCGGCGCCTGCATGGAGAAGTGCCGCTTTGGCGCGATCGAGAAGCACTAATTTCTGCCTAAGGAGGATCAACCATGGAACAGATGATTCCCGTCACCATCGACGGCGTGCAGGTAGAAGTTCCTGCCGGTTCGACGGTGCTTGAAGCGGCTCATAAAGCCAATGTGAAAATCCCCACTCTCTGCTTCCTCAAGGACATCAACGAGACGGCCAACTGCCGTATCTGCGTGGTGGACTGCGGAGGACGTACCCTGCAGGCTGCCTGCGTGCTGCCCGTGACGCCCGGTATGGTCGTGAAGACCAATACGCCCGCCGTCCGTGAAGCCCGCCGGATGAACCTTGAGCTTATCCTCAGCAACCACGACAAGAAGTGCCTGACCTGCGTCCGCAGCGAAAACTGCGAACTGCAGACCCTGTGCAAGGAACTGGGCGTAGAAAACAGCGAGCGTTTCGCCGGTGCCCGGAACGAGTACAAAGTGGACAGCACTTCTGACAGCATCGTCCGCAACAACAACAAGTGCATCCTGTGCCGCCGCTGCGTGGGCGCCTGTGCCAATGTGCAGAAGGTCGGCGTGATCGGACCTGTGATGCGCGGCTTTAAGACCTCCATCGAAAGCCCCTTCAACATGAAGCTGGGCCAGATGGCCTGCATCAACTGCGGACAGTGCATCACCGCCTGCCCTGTGGGTGCTCTGACCGAGAAGGACGCTATCGCGGACGTTTGGGACGCGCTGGCCGACGGCACCAAGCATGTGGTCGTGCAGCCTGCTCCCGCCGTGCGCGCTGCGCTGGGTGAAGAATTCGGTATGTCGATCGGCACCAGCGTTACCGGCAAGATGGCCGCCGCGCTGCGCCGTCTGGGCTTTGCGAAGGTCTTCGACACCGATTTCGGCGCTGACCTGACCATCATGGAAGAAGCCAACGAACTGATCGACCGCGTGACCAACGGCGGCGTGCTGCCCATGATCACCAGCTGCTCTCCCGGCTGGATCAAGTTCTGCGAGCATTATTATCCGGAATTCCTGCCGAATCTGAGCTCCTGCAAGTCTCCTCATGAGATGACCGGCGCGATGATCAAGACCTACTACGCCGAGCGCGAGAACCTGAATCCCCGCGATATCGTCGTCGTGTCCGTAATGCCCTGTACCGCCAAGAAGTTTGAGGCCAACCGTCCCGAACTGGGTCATGACGGCATGGCGGATGTGGACTACGTTCTCACCACCCGTGAGCTGGCCCGCATGATCAAGGAAGCCGGTATCGACTTCGCAAACCTGCCCGATGAGGACTTCGACAGCCTGATGGGCGAAAGCACCGGCGCTGCCGTTATCTTCGGCGCGACCGGCGGCGTTATGGAAGCCGCTCTGCGTACCGCGTATGAAGCCATCACCGGCAAGACGCTGGAAGACGTCAACTTCACCGCTGTCCGCGGCATGGAAGGCATCAAGGAAGCCACCGTCAAGATCGGCGATCTGGATGTGAATGTTGCCGTTGCCAGCAGCACCGGCAAGGCCTCCGAGCTGCTCGACATGGTCAAGAAGGGCGAAAAGAACTACACCTTCATCGAGATCATGGGTTGCCCCGGCGGCTGCGTCAATGGCGGCGGTCAGCCCATCGTGTCCTCTCAGATCCGCAACTGGACCGACATTCGTCCCCTGCGCGCCAAGGCGCTCTATGACGAAGACGCTTCCAAGAAGCTGCGCAAGAGCCACGAGAATCCCGAAATCAAGCAGATTTATGAAGAGTATCTGGGCAAGCCCAATGGTCATAAGTCTCATGAGCTGCTGCACACCACTTACGAAAAGCGGGAGCTGTACGCCAAGCACTAATCGTTACACTAAGAAAAACGCTCTGCGATGCAGGGCGTTTTTCGTTTGACTTTTTGAAAAACATAAACAATCGCCGCTTCCGCATGCAGGCGCAGCGAAAACGGCGATTGTTTATAATGCTAAAATGGGGTAGGGGAATCGCAGCTTAGCCCTCTGCGTTTTCCCGGCACAGTTCTTGGGCAACTTCAGCGCCCAGCTTGGCGTTGTTCAGCACCAGCTTGATATTGGCTTCCAAAGATTTGCCCTCCGTCAGCGTCTTGATCTTGTCCAGCAGGAAAGGCGTCAGCTGCTTGCCGTGGATGCCCTGTTCATTGGCCATACGCACAGCGTCGTCGATGCACTTGTTCATCTTCTCTTCGGGCATGGCGTACTCTTCCGGAATCGGGTTGGTAATCAGCAGGCCGCCTTTCAGCCCGCAGGCTTCCTTGACCCGAATGGCAGAAGCGATTTCAGCGGGCGTATCCAGACGATAATCCACGCCAAAACCGCTCTTACGGCAATAGAAAGCAGGAAGTTCGACCGTCTGATAACCGATCACGGTTACGCCCTTGGTTTCCAAATATTCCAGCGTCAGGCCCAGATCCAGAATGGACTTTGCGCCTGCGCAGATCACGTTGACGCTGGTCTGAGAAAGCTCTTCCAGATCGGCGGAAATGTCCATGGTCGTTTCAGCGCCGCGATGGACGCCGCCGATGCCGCCGGTAGCAAAAATTTTCACGCCTGCCAAATGAGCGGCGATCATCGTGGTGGTGACGGTGGTAGCGCCGTCTTCTCCGCGAGCCAGCAGTACGGGCAGGTCGCGGCGGCTGGCCTTGATGACTTTCAGGCCCTTTTTGCCCAGATATTCGATCTGATCCTTGGAAATGCCAACGCACATTTTACCGCCCAAAATGGCAATCGTAGCGGGGATAGCTCCGTTTTCCCGAATGACGTTTTCTACCGCCAGCGCGGTTTCCACGTTCTGAGGATAGGGCATTCCATGAGAAATAATGGTGGATTCCAGCGCTACAACAGGCTTGTTGTGCTGGACAGCCTCCTTTACCTCGTCAGACACCCAAAGATAATCATGCAGATTCATCGTTTACTCTTCCTCCTTTGATTCACTCAAAATCTGTTCCAAGGCTTCTGAAGATACGTCCGGCGACACGGCGCAGGGTGAGGACGCGCTGAGGGCCGCCATTGCCAAGCCGCAGCGCAGCGTTTCCAGCGTGCTTTTCTGCATGGTCAGTCCATGAAGAATCCCAGCAAAAAAAGCGTCGCCGCAGCCGGAGTAATTGACTCCATCGTGAGCCATCGGCGGGAGTGCATATGCCTCCGAACCAACGGAAAGAAACGCGCCGCTGCTGCCCAAGGTAATGGCCACCACGGGAATTCCCATGGCGTGAAGCTGCGCGGAAGCCTTGCTGACTGATTCCATATCGTCTACCGGGAAACCCACCAGAACTTCTGCCTCCGCACGATTGACCTTCAGGAAGGAAAGCCGGTGCAGGATGGGCCGGAGACGATCCGCCTTTTTGACGGATACTGCGTCTGCGCAAAGCGCAGAATGACAATGATCGGCAATATAGGCCAGGGTGTCGGCCCGCAGATTTGCGTCCAGCACCACATAGGGGCAGGAATTCAGAAAGTCCATCTGACTGGCGATCACATCCGGCGTCAGCTTCTCGCAGATTTCCATGCAGGAAACAGCCAACGCGATATCGCCGTTGGGATGATTGATGCAGAGGTAGACGGAATTGGGCACGTCATCAAAATAAAAGCTGTGGGAGAGATCCAGTCCTATTTTGACAGAATGGGACTGGATCTGACTGAGAAAGGAATCCCGGCTCAGGGGCGTAATCATGCTGACGGGATAACCCAGCAACAGAAGATTTTCGGCAATATTACGTCCCACGCCGCCGAGCGTGGTTTTCACATACCCGGGATTGGAATCTTCCTCGATCAAAAACGTATAAGAAGTTGCGGAAATGTCAATATTGCAGCCGCCGACAACGGCAATCTGATTCTGCATGGGAACCGAACTCCTTCCAAATTCTGAACGTGATGGGGGAATGGGACGTCAGGTGTTCCGCGTCCGAATGCCCTGAATGTTGGTGTGCTCGGAAAGCTTGTTCACGATGTCTTTGTAGGTCGCCTTTCCCTGCATATCCAGCGTATAAATGTTGGTATAGAGGTTATACTTGCCTTTATTCTCCACGTGGAAGTCAATATCCAGCACACGAACGCCGATGGACTGAAAGTAATCGTTGATAAAGGCGATGGTCTCCACCCGGTGAATGAATTTGACCTCTACATGCTTGACGGAATTGACCTTCACCACACGCTGCAGAAGAACCAGCGTCACCATCACAAGCCCGCATCCGACGATGGCGATGAAATAATAGCCCATGCCAATCGCCAAGCCCAGACAGGCGGCATTCCACAGCGAAGCCGCCGTCGTCAGACCGGCGATCTTCTTTTGGCTGATGAAAATGGTGCCTGCGCCCAAAAAACCGATGCCGCTGATGACCTGAGCACTGATACGCCCATAGCTGACCGCGATACCGGTGTTGGGATTATTCATATTCAGGGTGATGGTATCGGCGATATTCATGCACTCGATCAGGGCGATCGTTGCAGCGCCCACGCAAACCAGCACATGGGTGCGCATACCTGCAGGACGGTTTTTGCGTTCCCGCTCAATGCCAATCACACAGCCGACAGTGACGGCCAGAAGAAGACGAAGGGAAATTTCCCACCACGTCACGTTCGTTCAACTCCATTCGTATCAAAAAAGTCAAAAAATACGGTATAGGGAAACGACCTTGCCAAGGATCGTTACCTCCGGGACGATGATCGGCTCCATCGTCGGGTTTTCCGGCTGCAGTCGGAAGTGTCCATTCTCCCGATAGAAGCGCTTTACCGTTGCATCGTCCTCCACCATGGCAACCACAATGTCTCCATTATAAGCGGTAGGCTGCTTGCGGACGACCACATAATCGCCGTCCATGATTCCGGCTTCGATCATGCTTTCGCCGCGAACCCCCAGCACATAATGCTCGCCTTCGCCCAGCATGCTTTGCGGCAGCGCAATATAATCCTCGATATTTTCCGTAGCCAGAATCGGCGTTCCGGCGCTGACCCGGCCGACGATCGGCACATTGATCATTTCCGTCCGGTACATCTGATGATCCGAAGGCACGGAAATGGCCCGAGGCTTCATGGAATCCCGATAAAGCAGGCCCTTTTTTTCCAGCCGGATCAGGTGCCCATGCACTGTAGAGGTGCTTTTCAGGCCCGTTGCGTCGCATATTTCTCTTACAGATGGGGGATAACCCTTCTGCAGGGTGGCTTTTTCAATATAAGCGAGGATTTTGGCTTGGGTGTCGCCCCGCTGGTTTGCCATGCCTGCCTCACATCCTTTGGTTCCATAGTATTCATAGGATAACACAAGAAAACTCTTTTGGCAAGGGTTGGGGAACGAATGTTTCTATCACGGGCGGATTTCGGACATTTCCGCAGCGTTTTTTTCTGCATTTGCTTCATTCGTTTTCTCTTCCGGCTCCATTTCCGGCAGATGAACATTTTGGGCTGCCTCCCGGCGGCGTTGGTCGCTCATGGCGGCGTAGTGTTTTCGGGTCGTGTTCACGTCGGAATGTCCCAACGCATCAGCTACCAGATAAATATCTTCCGTCTCGTGATAAAGCCGGGTGGCATAAGTGCTGCGCAGTTTATGCGGACTCATGCGTTTTTTCAGCGGTACAGCAATGGAGCAGTATTTTTTGACCATGATCTGCACGGCGCGCTGAGTCATGCGCTTCTTTTGCAGAGAAAGAAACAGCGCGTTTTCGTTGGCTTTGTCGGTCTGAATGAGCTTCCGTTCCTTCAGATAGGCCTTCAGCGCGTCGGCAACCTCCTGGGGAAAATAAAGGATAACCTGATTTCCGCCCTTGCGTGTTACCAGCACGGCATTGAGCTGAAAATCCAGATCGTCGATATTCACGCCGACGCACTCGCTGACGCGCATTCCCGTTCCCAGAAACAGCATGAGAATCGCCACATCCCGGGTTTTGGTCAGTTTGTGAAACTTCTGCTGCCGCTCTGTCAGCGCAGCGCCGTCAGAAGCCACGCTCAGCAGCCGGTCGACTTCTTCGTTAATGAGATACAAAATCGGCTTTTCATGCAGCTTTGGCAGTGAGACCAGAGCAGCGATATTGGAAGAGATCCGCTCGGATTTGAACAGAAAATCGAAGTACGAGCGCAGTGACGAAAGCTTCCGCATCACGCCGCATTCGTGATTCCGCATAGCCTTGGGCGGCGTACCGTCCTCAGCCAGCGTTTCGCTTTTGAAATAGAGCGTCAGGTAGTCGGCGTAGGTGCGCAGGTCGCGTCCGGTAAAATGGTCAATATCCGCATCGGTCCATTCTGAGGGCTTTTTGGCAGCGTAATAGGGAATTTCCCGGGTGGCGAATTCACAAAACGTCCCTAAATCGATCGTGTACGCCATGCGGGTCAGCGGGCTGGTCGTAAGCGCAATGGAAGTAATAAAGTCCGTGCAGGAAGCCGGTAACGACTGGAGCATTTTTCGCGTCCGTTCGGTTCGCTCGGCCGCCAGATGTTCCTGATAATTTTCGTTCGCCATAGTAGGCCGTATCCTTTCTTAAAATAAATGTCGCTTTTATATCAATCTTTTCGTAAAAGTATTCTTTAGCGAAAAGATTTAGTTTAGTATACTCCATTCTCCCCTGAGCGTCAAGGCTGTTTTTGGGTGCTCAAAATCAATAAATGCTTCTTTTTTGGATGACATCGTTTCGAAATCATTTACAAAAAAACGGCGCAAGCATGCGCCGCAGTAAAAATTTTTTCAGGCAAACTCAGTTTTCTTCCCCGCCGTTGATACGGCGATACTCCGCAATAGCGGATGTAGCCAATTCGTCGCAGCGATTGTTCCATGGATTGTCAGCGTGACCCTTTACCTTATGGAATGTTACCTCATGCTTTTTCAGTTTGATGATCTGCAAAAGCAGCTTCCAGAGATCCATGTTCTCGACCGGCTCTTTTTTGCTGTTCTTCCATCCGTTTTTCTGCCAGTTGTCAATCCACCCCTGACGAAATGCATTGACTGTGTAGGCCGAATCGGAATACACGTCCACCACACAAGGCTCCTTCAATGCGCCCAGTCCGCTGATCACTGCGAAAATTTCCATTCGGTTGTTGGTGGTATCCGCCATGAAGCCGGACATTTCCTTGGTTTTGCCCTGAAAGCTCAAAATGCAGCCCCAGCCGCCCGGACCAGGATTGCCGGAGCATGCACCGTCTGTATACAGCGTTACCTGTTTCTTGGGTTTGATTTCACTCATCGTTCATTCTTTCTCCGTTCATAGGCTTGGGCAAACTTGCGGTTTCGCTGGGCGCAGGCGTCCATAGCGTTCATAACGATGCCTCGGAAGCCGCTCTTTTCCAGCACAGCGACCGCTTCGATGGTTGTCCCGGCGGGAGAACACACATTGTCCTTCAGCTGCGCCGGATGTTCCTCGGAGCAAAGAACCATTTTGGCCGAGCCAAGTACAGCCTGCGCCGCCGCCTGAATGGCCACCTTCCGCGGCAGCCCCAGCTTGACCGCTCCATCCGCCATGGCTTCGATAAACATGTAAACATACGCCGGACTGCTGCTGGTCGTTGCAACGACGGCGTCGAAAAGGCTTTCCGGGAACGATTGGACCATCCCCAGACAGGAAAACAGCCCTTTGGCCCATTTCAGAGAAACCGCATTAAAGGTGGTCTCCTCGCAGAAGGCCGTATAGCCTTCCCCCACCAGCGCCGGCGTGTTCGGCATGACGCGCAGCAGCTGCGTACCGCTATCGTGTACCAACAGACCGTCCCGCAGCATTTCCATCGTCCATCCGGCGGCAATGGAGATCAGTCGCTTGTTGCGCACGTGGCGCTGAATTTCCTGCAGCAGGCCCTTCATGTACTGCGGCTTCACCGCCAGCAGAATGAAGTCGCTTTCTTTAATCAGCTGCAAATTGTTCTCCATGACGGTTACAGGATACACATCGCTGAATTTTTTGCACTGTTCGGGATTGATGTCGTAAATGTTGGTTTCATAGGCCTTGATATAATCGTTTTGAATCGCAGCCTTCAAAATGGTAGACCCCATGTTGCCCATCCCGATTACGCCGAATTTCATAGGTTTTGCTCCTCCTTCGTATCCGGGCCTGAAAAGGGCCCGGGATGGTATCCCAGGCCACGAGGTTTTATTCCTTCGGAACCGCCGGTTCCACCATGGTGGTTCCGACTTTGGCGTTTGCGTCGCGCACATGCTTGCGGACGCTCAGCGTAATCGCCTTTTTGGGGCACTTCTTCACGCACTCGCCGCAGCCGGTGCAGGCTTCATTGACCTCGTGCACTTGTTTCAATTCGCCGGAAATTGCTTCAAACCTGCAAGTCCGCTTACAAATTGTGCAGCCAATGCAAAGATCGCGGTCAATCGCTGCGATTTTGCGATTGTCAAAGTCGCCCCAGATGGCTCCCGTGGGACAGGTTTCCGCGCACATCATGCAGCTCGTGCACTTTTCCCGGTCGATCACCGGCAGATGATTCTGAATGGTGATCGCGTCAAATTTGCAGGCCTCTTTGCAAAGCTCGCAGCCAATGCAGCCAATTTTGCAGTTATCGCTGACAAGGAAGCCTTCTTCCGCTGCCCGGCACAGTAAGCGAACAGGCAGGGTTTCCGGCTGAAGGCTCAGAACCTCCTTGGGGCATGCCTTGACGCACGCACCGCAGCTCTGGCATTTTTCGGGATCCACTTTGGCGATTTTGGAATACTCGTCAATATGAATCGCGTCAAATTTGCAGGCGCGCACACAGGTGCCCAGTCCGAGACAGGCATATTTGCAGGCCCGGTTGCCATCGTTCACCAGCGTAGCGGCTACGCAATCCTGAATGCCGTGATAGGGAAATTTGGTTTTGCAGCGATCCAGCGATCCCTGACAGACAACGGTCGCCACATTTCGCGTCTCGACCGGCGTGTCTTCTACGCCCATGATTTCCGCTACCTGCTTGGCCACGGCGGCCCCGCCCACCGGGCAGGCGTTTACGGGCGCTTTGCCCTGAGCAATGGCGTCGGCCAGCGCGTCGCAGCCTGCATAGCCGCATCCGCCGCAGTTGGCGCCGGGAAGGCAGTTTCGCACCGCATCACGGCGCGGATCGCTGGGAACCTCGAATACCTTATTGGCGAGGGTGAGCAGCAGGCCGAAAATCAGGCCCAGACCGCCGAGCACCAATGCCGCAATCAAAATGGTCGTCATATGTTATCGCCCTCTCCTTTCCCCGGTTACAGCAGACCCGAGAAGCCCTGAAAAGCCAGAGACATCAGACCTGCAATGATCAGCGCGCCGGGAAAGCCCTCCATCCATTTGGGCATATTGCTTCGTGCCAGCCGTTCCCGTATGTTGGCGAAAATCACAATGGCCAGCGTAAAGCCGATTGCAGCGCTGAAGCCGTTGACCACGGACTCGATCAGGTTATATCCCTGCCGGGAGTTCAACAGCGCAACGCCCAGTACGGCGCAGTTGGTGGTGATCAGCGGCAGGTATACGCCCAAAGCCTGATACAGGGAATGGCTCAGCTTTTTCAACGCCAGCTCCACGATCTGCACCAGCGCGGCGATTACCAGAATGAAAGCGATGGTCTGCATGAATCCCAGATGAAGCGGAATCAGCAAATAAGTCTCAATGATATAGGTGAAGAACGATGCGATGGTCATAACGAAGGTAACGGCCAATCCCATGCCCAGCGCGGTCTCAGATTTTTTGGAAACGCCCAGGAACGGACAGATGCCCAAAAACTGCGACATGACAAAGTTGTTGACCAGCACGCTCCCGACTACGATCAAAAGCAGGTTGTTCATGCGATCTCCTCCTCTGCCTTTTCCTTTTTGCGCTTTGCAAGGGCCTCCGTCAGTGCGTTGACAATCAGCAGGAGCAGCCCCAGAAAGACAAATCCGCCCGAGGAAGTCTGCGCGAACGCCATCGGCTGATAGCTTTCGGGCATGACCTGCATGCCGAAAATCGTGCCCAAGCCGACGCATTCCCGAATGGAGGACAGAATGGTCAGCGCCATCGTAAAGCCAAGGCCCATGCCCAACCCGTCTGCCACCGACGGCAGCGGCGGATTTTTGAAAGCAAAGGCTTCCGCCCGGGCGAAAATGATGCAGTTGACGACGATCAGCGGAATATAGATCCCCAGCGTAGAAGACATGGACGGCAGAAACGCCTTAATCAGCAGGTCGATAATCGTCACAAAGGTCGCGATGACCACTACAAAGCTGGGAATTCGCACCTTTTCGGGAATGATATTGCGCAGAAGAGAAATGACCAGATTGGAGAATACCAGCACAAAGGTGGCCGCCAGCCCCATGCCCAGTCCGCTGGACGCAGCCTTGGAAATGGCCAGCGTCGGGCACATGCCCAGCAGCAGCCGGAAGGTGGGATTCTCATTGAGAATGCCGTTCATAAAGACTTTTCGAAGCTGCTTCAGATTCATGCCTTGGCCCCCTCCTTTCCCTGGGTATCCTTGCCTTCCTTGGCCGGTTTGACATAGCCGAAGGGCTTGCGCATGGTCAGCTTGTCGATGAGCGGCGTCAGCACGTTCATGAACAGAATGCCGAAGGAACAGCCTTCCGGATAACCGGCGTTATAGAAGCGAACCACAAACAGGATCAAAGCGCAGCCAATGCCCATGATCCAGCGGCCCGGCTTGGTAATGGGGCTGGTCACATAGTCCGTCGCCATGAAGAAAGCGCCCAGCATCAGACCGCCGCTGAGCAGCTGATACACTGCGTTCTGCGAGCCGCTCTCCACAGAATAGATCGTTCCCGTCTGGATCCAGAAAAGCAGGAACGCCGTCCCTAAGAAAGAGACCGGAATGCGCCAGTCGATCACGCCGCGAACGATCAAATAAATCCCGCCCAGCAGCAGCGTCAGCTTGCAGGTTTCGCCCAGCATGCCGGGAATATTCCCACTGAAAAGCTGCCACAGCGTGAAGCTTCCGGCGTTTTTCGCCAGCGGCGTCGCCATGGCTACCGCGTCCGCCGCTCCCTGACCAAGGCCGAAAAGCTGGCCCGCACTCGGAGCGACCGTCTGATTCATCAGCGCCGTCCATGACAGCATGAGAATCGTTCGAGCCGCCAGCGCCGGGTTCATGAAGTTCTGCCCCAGTCCGCCGAAGAACTGCTTGACCAGTACGATAGCCAACACCGCGCCGACAGCCGCCACCCACCAGGGCGCGCCCGCAGGCAGGTTGAACGCCAGCAGGAGTCCTGTCACCACCGCGCTCAGGTCGCCGATGGTGGATTTTTTGTGAAAGATTTTTTCAAACAGCCATTCGCTTCCTACCGCAAAAATGACAGACACCAGAATCAGAGAAAGCGCCTGACGGCCAAAGAACCATACGGCGGCCAGCGCGGTGGGAAGCAGGGCGATTACCACGTCCAGCATCAGGCCGCGGGTGCTGACCCGTTGATTACGAAGAAACGGCGATGACGAAACCACGAGCTTTTTCTGCATGGCTTACTTCCCTCCCTTTCCCGCCGCTTCCCGGCGGCGTTTGGTAATGATCCGCTTGCAAATGCGGCAGCTTTGGGTCAGATTGCGGCGGGACGGGCAGCTCCAGGAGCAGGCGCCGCATTCCATGCAATTCATGACGCCCAGCGCTTCCGCATCCTCATAGAGATCCTTGCGCATGCACTGGTCGATCTGTGTGGGCGAAAGCAGCATGGGGCAGGCATCTACGCAGCGGCCACAGCGAATGCAGGGGCCCTCCTCTTCCAATGCGCTGAGCTTATCCAGCGCCAGAATGCCGCTGCAGCCCTTGGTTACGGGAATATCCTCCCGGCTGATAGCCATGCCCATCATGGGGCCGCCGGCGATGAGCTTGAACGTCTCGTCCTTCAGACCGCCGCAGGCGTCGAACAGGA
>ERZ857827.1224-NODE-1224-length-27688-cov-4.166866_pt1 | contig 27688 bp, 29 predicted proteins | sample MGYA00519761_ERZ857827 | MGnify/ENA primary metagenome ERZ857827 (study PRJEB31778, sample SAMEA3449370) | human gut metagenome | biome: human gut; feature: human-associated habitat; material: faeces | place: United Kingdom | collected 2010/2012 ... | reverse complement strand
TCGGCGCTTACGACCCGCGCTGCGGCTGCGCGGGCAGTTTGTATAATCTGCCGGAGGACGCGGCGTTCGGCCGCGTCATCCCGTGCTCCGGCGGTTTGCTGGAGGCGGAATGCCAAGGCATGCTGGATGCGTTTTTTGATTCAAGACGGGGATAAAACTGCAAGAATAAGGATATGCGGGAGCGCATATCCTTTTTTTGACACTTTATGCAGATGAATCTATCATTTTCCTCGGAAATGACCCTTGACAACCGGCGGGAAGTGCATGTATAGTAAACGCATCCGACCAAAGGCCGCCATTCGCGGGGAAAGAGAATCATATGAACAGCAAAAAGCCGTTTTTGACGCTTGAGCAGGCGCGGGAAATCGCCAAGGCATACCCGACGCCTTTCCATATTTATGACGAGGCGGGGATTCGCCGCACCGCGCGCGCCCTGAAAGCGGCGTTCGAGTGGAATCCCGGTTTCAAGGAGTATTTCGCGGTGAAGGCGACACCGAACCCGTTCATCCTCAAGATTTTGCGCGAGGAAGGATGTGGGGTGGACTGCTCCTCGGAAACGGAGCTGATGCTCAGCGAGGCGTCCGGCTTTGCCGGACACGAGATCATGTTTTCCTCCAACGAAACGCAGGGGCGCGAGTTTGCGCGCGCCTGTCGTCAGGGCGCGATCATCAATCTGGATGATTTCACGCTGATTGATACGCTGGAACGGGCTTGCGGAATCCCGGAAACGGTCTGCTGCCGCTACAATCCGGGCGGAGAGTTTTCCATCGGCAACCACATTATGAATCAGCCGAAGGACGCGAAATACGGCATGACGCGCGCGCAGCTCACGCAGGCATACCGCGTTCTGATGCAGAGGGGCGCAAAGCGCCTTGGCCTGCATGCGTTCCTCGCCTCCAACACGCTGACCAACGCCTATTATCCGACGCTGGCGAAGATCCTGTTCACCACGGCGGTGGAGCTTCACCGGGAAACCGGCGCGAAAATCGCGTTCATCAATCTCTCCGGCGGCGTGGGGATTCCGTATCGCCCGGAGGAACCCGCCAACGACATCGCCGCCATCGGCGAAGGGGTGCGAAAGGCCTATGAAGAGGTGCTCGTGCCCGCGGGCATGGGCGACGTGGCCATCTTCACCGAGCTGGGGCGCTTTGTGCTCGGGCCGAACGGCGCGCTGGTGACGGCCGCCTGCCACGAGAAGCACACGTATAAGGAATATATCGGCGTGGACGCATGCGCCTGCAATCTGATGCGTCCGGCCATGTACGGCGCGTATCACCACATCACCGTGCTGGGGAAGGAAGACGCGCCCTGCGACCACGTGTACGACGTGGTGGGCAGCTTGTGCGAAAACAACGATAAATTCGCCGTCGATCGCCGCTTGCCGAACATCGAGATGGGCGACCTGCTGTATATCCACGACACGGGGGCGCACGGCTTTTCGATGGGTTACAACTATAACGGCAAACTGCGCAGCGCGGAGCTGCTTCTGCGCGAGGATGGAAGCGTGCAGATGATCCGCCGCGCCGAAACCCCGGCCGATTATTTCGCGACGCTTGATTTCGCGGGGCTGAACATCAAAATTTGAGCATCGGGGACTGAATAAAAGACGAAGCCGCCGCTTTTCTTCAAAAAACGAAGAAAAGCGGCGGCTTTTGAAACGAAGAGACGCTCCGAAACGGGCGCGGCGTCAGGCCAGCCAACCGAGCGCGCGCATGCGGCTTTCAATCGGCGCATGCAGCATTTCGTCCTTAAAATAGACGTATTTCGCGGAAGAGGGGACGAGCTGGCCGTCGCTCCACCTGACCAGACCGACGCCGCGCGCATCCAGACCGTAGGCGGATAAATCCTTCCCCTCCGGCGGGACGATGTGCGACACACGCCCGTGACAGCGATTGCCGAGGAACAGCACAAAGCGCCCCGCGTCCGGATCGAGGGACAGATGGTTGCCCGTGAAGCCGCTCAGGCCGATGGAGCGCGCGCCCATCCAATGCGGCACCTCGCTGAGCCGTTGCAGCGGATGTTTGGAAAAGCAGAGATAGCCCAGATATTGGCGATACGTGCCGTCCCCATGCGAAAAGCCCGTTCGATTCACGCCGATTTCGCAGAGCGTTTCGGGTCGGAGCAATTCGCCGGAGAGCAGCGCCTGCGCAAAGCGAACCATGTCTTTTCGGGTGGAGAACAGCCCGGCGTGGCCGCAGAGGTCGCGCCCGCCGTCGCTGAGAAGCAGGGCTTTCGGATCGTGCGGCGCGCCGCAGGGCACGTCGGTGCGCAGAATCCAATTGTCGCCCTCGATGCGGTGCTCGTAATTGTAGCAGACGCAGCGGGAGCGCAGCGCTTCCGGCACGACGGCGAACGTCTCCTGCATACCGGCGGGCGAGAGAATCCACGTTCGGATGGCTTCGAACAGGCTCATTCCCGTCTTCGCCTCGATAATATACTTGATCGCCATGGCGTTCATGTCGGAATAGACGCGGATGGCGGGCGTGGGGCAGACGCTCATGGCAAACAGACGGCTCAGCCCCGCCTCGCGGGAGGGAGCGGCGTCGATGCGGCTGGGTGTTTGCAGGCTGACGCGGAAGCTGAGCACATCGCCCACCGTCACGTGCCGAAGACTGGCAAAGCGCGGGTCGATCTGCCCGACAAATTCATCCAGCGAGAGGCGGCCGCTCTCCGCGAGCGCCAGCGTGACGACGGCGGTAAACAGCTTGGTCAGCGACGCGAGATCGTAAATCGTGTCGGGCTGGAGCGGACGAACGGCGGGGAGAAAGCCGCTTTCCGTGCGCGTCAGCTCCTGCGCGCGGCCATACTGCGTCCATTCGCTGTGGACAGGCGTGCCGTAGGCGACGGTAACGCCGGTCAGCATACGGCTTTCGTCGCAGAGAAAACGCATGTTGTCCTTGAGACGTTCATCCATGGGGGAACCTCCGAAAAAAGACGCGCCTCGGCAGGAAAAGCGGGACGCATGTTCGAATTTATAGCAGAAAAACAAAAGGGGGAACGGGCATGGAGATGCGGCTGCTCAGCGCCGCGCTGGAGAACGAAATCGAGGCGGCGCAGAGCGAAACCCTTGAATTGATCAAAACGCTCTGCCAGATTCCCGCGCCGAGCCATCGGGAGGAGCGCCGCGCGGCCTTCATCAGGGAATGGCTGGAGGCGCGCGGATTTTCCGCCGAAATCGACGACGCAAAAAACGTGCGATGCGGCTGGGGCGTGGAGGAAAGCGGAGAAATCGCCGTCGTGATGGCGCATATCGACACGGTGTTCCCTGATTTGGAGCCGATGCCGATGCGCGAGGAAAACGGGCGGCTGTACTGCCCCGGCGTGGGGGATGACACGGCCAACGTCGCGGGCATGCTGATCCTGATAGACAGGATGCGGCGGCTCGGCATTCGTCCGAATGGCGGTGTGCTGTTCGTCTGCAACAGCTGCGAAGAGGGGCTGGGCAACCTCAAGGGCTGCAAGGCCATTATGCGCGATTTCGCGCCGCGCGTCAAGGCATTTCTTTCGCTGGACGATCAATCGACCCACGTTTGCGCCCGTGCGGTCGGTTCCGCGCGATACCGAATCACGGCGGACACGCGCGGGGGACACAGCTTTGCGGATTTCGGCGCAAGGAGCGCGATTGAGGTGCTCAGCCGCCTGACCTGCGCGCTGTACCGGCAGGCGCTGCCGCGCGCGGCGGGGAGCGTGACGACGTACAACGTGGGCATGATTTCCGGCGGCACGTCGATCAACGCCATCGCGCAGCATGCGGAGATGCTGTATGAATACCGCTCGAACGACGCGAAGAGTCTGGCGGTTATGAAGGAAAAGCTGAACGTCATCCTCCGGGAAAATGCGCTGCCGGACGCGAAGGTGACAGTCGAGCTGCTCGGCGAGCGTCCCTGCGGCACGGCGACCGACCCGGCGGCGCAAAAGGCGCTGGAAACGGCGTGCTGCGCCGCGCTGAAGCACTATGTCGGCGGGAAAAAGCCCATCAGCGTCGGCTCGACGGATTGCAATATCCCGCTGTCGCTGGGGATTCCGTCGGCGAGCTTCGGCATGTATCGCGGCGGCGGCGCGCACACGCGGGAAGAATGGATCGAGCCATCCTCGCTTTGCGGCGGAATGAAGGCGGCGGCCAGCGTGCTGATGAACTGGTTTAGCTGAAAAAGCAATGCTCCTCGGCGGCCGCCGGGGAGCATTGCTGCGTTTATTCGACCAGATAGGTGTATCGCACGGTCAGGCGCGGCATGGTGTCATACAGGCCGTAGGCCTCGCCGTAGATGCGGTATTTGGTGCCGATTGTCCACGTCGTCTTGGAGCTGTTTTCCAGCATGACCAGCTTTTCAAAGTTGTCCGTTCCGATGTTCATAATGGCCATCTGCGGGGTGGTGCTGACGATGCGGGTGATCGTGCCCGTGCCCATGTAAATCGTGCCCTTGCGCATGGTGATGTAATTCACCAGATCGGTGTACTGCGCATCCAGATCCCACGCGCGGCGGGTGTAGATATCGGCGTTGGGCATGTAATACACGGTATGGGTGATGACGGAATCGGCCTTGCCCTCATACGAGGCGCGAATCACCACGTCGTTGTTGCCCAGATGGGAGAACAGCGGGACGAAGCTGAACCGACCCGTGGCGGGATCGACCTCCAGATTGCGGTGCGGGAAATCGACGGTGATGGTCGCGCCGGGGAGCGTCGTGCCGCTGATGGAGGGAATATGCATCTGCGCTTTTTCCTCCGCAGTGGCGGCGGCGTATTTTTCGGCGGATATCGGTTCGTAGTTCCATTCGACCAGCACGGTGGCGTCCAGCTCCAGCGGGATCTCCTGCTCGGCGCGGTAGAGCGTGACCTCCATCTTGTTTTCACGGCAGTATTTGCTCTTAACCGAGATGGAAATCGTGTTGTCGCCGACGGGCAGAACCTGCACGTTCTTGGAAACGTTGCCCGTTTCGCGGATCAGCGTGGAGACGTTCGTGCCGTCGATGATGACCGTGGAGCCCTTTTCGACGTTGATCTGCACTTCGTAGATCGAAACGCCGACCTCCGCGCGCACTGTCGCGGGCTTGACGAGCCGAATCGGCGAGAGCGGCACATCGACCGTGTATTCAATCGGGTCGAGCTGGTACTGGTCGCCCTCCTGCGAATAGCGGATGTAGGGGGTGATGGAAATATCCATCGTATCGGTCTCCACCGCCGTTGCGAACGTGGAGGATTCGGTGTCGTACCACATATAATCCGGCACGGTGATGGTGACCTTGCCATCCGCGATGACGTAGGAGGTCTGCATCTCCCGCAGATAGACCGTGGCGTTTTCGCGGCCGTAAATGGTGATGACGTGCGCGGGATGATCGTCCACGGTGGCGGTCGTCAGCTCGACGCGGGTTTCGTTGTCGTTTCGCACCTGCATCCCCTGAGAGAGTACGAAGTGGCGCGCGATCAGCACACCGCCCACGCCCATCGCGCCGCAGCCGAGCAGCAGAAGCAGGATGGTCAGCAGAACGCGAAGCGGGCTCTTTCTGCGCTTTCCGGGGCCGCGCGCGTCCTGCTCCGCATAGGCGGGGCGCGTCTGCACGCGCCGGGGCATGTATTCGTCGTCCGTCAGCGCGCCCTGATCGCCGGGATCGGGCGTGTAGCCGTCGTAATAGATCGGCGCGTGCGGGTCGTCGTCGTCATAAGCCAGCGGGTGCTCGTGCGCGGGGTCGCCGAAATAACCGTATTCATCCTCGGGCGGCGCGTCCTTAGCATCCGGCCGGGTATAGGCGGCCTGCTTCTGCTCCTGCCGGCGGCGGATGGCCGCGCTATCCCCACTGTATCCGGCGGAAAGATCGTCCGCTTCCGGAATGGGACGGACAATCTGCGCCTCCTGAATGGAGCGGCGGATGCTGTCGGCCTGCTGACGCATCTGGCGGATGCGCTTTTTGCCGTCCTCGCGGCGCTTTTTCAGGTCTTCCAGCTCGTCGGTCAACTGGGCGCGGTCAAGCTCCTCCGGGTCGAAGCTGGGTTGCTTTTCCGGCGCGTCCGGCTTGGCCTCGCTCCATTCGTCCTTTTCGTCAAACGTCGTGATTTCAAGCGACGGTTTTTTCTTGTGCAGGGATTCTTCCCACGCGGCGGGGCCTTCCGGGACATTCGGCAGCGGCGCGCCGCACTGGGTGCACTTGGGCAGATAGGCTGCGTTCCATGCGCCGCACTTGGGGCATTTCATTGATTCAAAACCTCCGAAAATGGGCTAAATAAAGGGGTTAAAAGTCGGTAAACATTATTCAATTCGCGCTCTATGTACAAAAATCCTCTTTTTTCGGCCGAAACGGAAACGAATCCGCCGTGGGGGTTGAAGTGTCGGCGCGTTTGGTGTTATAATAAACGACAAAGAATCTCGGAGGTTTTGCGCTTATGATGGATCATTTCAAGGAGGACATTGTCAGCCCGCGCGCAAAGGCGCTGTCTAACGTCCTTTACGTGCTCTGCTGGGTGTTTATCGTGCTCTTCGGCGGCTATGCGCTGATGATGCTGCAGGTGGTCATGCTGCAATTCAGCGTGACGGCGCTCGTCACGGTGCTGATGGCGGCGGCCTTCGCCGTGCTGCTGTTCTTCCTCAAGGATAACCTCAAGGTGGAATATGAATACACGTTCACCAACGGTTCGCTGGATTTTGCGAAGGTCTTTCGTCAGGCCAAGCGCAAGGAGCTGGGCAGCATGAACGTCAAGAACGTCTCCGCCTGCGGCCATGTGGCCGGGGACAGCTTCCGCCGCTATCTGGCGATGAAGGACGTGGAAAAGAAGAACTGGTTCGCCAACCGCGACGGCAACCTCTTCTACTTCTATTATGTCAAGGAAAGCAAAAAGCACATGATTATCATCGAACCGAGCGAGGAAATGGTGGAGATGATCCGCCAGTACCTGCCCGCGGGCGTTTATCAGGGCTAAAAACGGTCTCCGGCACGCAAGAGCGGTCGGAGCTTTCTTTCCGAGGGGAGAAACCATGATTTATTTGGATAACAGCGCGACGACGCGCCCGTTTGACGGTGTGATCGACGCGATGGATCGCTGCATGCGCGAGCAGTATTTCAACGCTTCCGCCGCGTATAAGCCCGCAGTCGATGTGGATCGGGCGATGCGCGAATGTCGAAAGACGATTGCCGCGCAGCTTGGCATTCAGGAAAGCGGTGTGATTTTTACCGGCGGCGGCACGGAAAGCGACAACCTCGCGATTCTCGGCACGGCGGCGGCGCTTCGCCAGGGCGCGAATTTCGTTTGCAGCGCCATCGAGCACCCGGCGGTGGCGGAAACCATCCGGCGCGTGGAGCAGATGGGGCACACGGTGCGCGTGCTGCCGATTGACGCGCGCGGCGTGGTCGATCTGGCCGCCTGCGAGGCGGTGATCGACGAACACACGGCGCTGGTGAGCTGCATGCAGGTGAGCAACGAAACCGGCGCGATTCAGCCGGTGGAGGCGCTGGCCAAACTGGCGCGCAGGAAAAACCCGAACGTGCGGATTCACGTGGACGGCGTGCAGGGGTTCATGCGTGTGCCGATGCACATGGAGCGCATGGGCGTGGATCTGTATGCGCTGAGCGGGCACAAGATTCACGGGCCGAAAGGGATCGGCGTGTTGGCGGTTCGCCCCGGTGTGCGGCTGATTCCGCAGATCACGGGCGGCGGGCAGGAAAAGGGGCTGCGGTCGGGCACCTATAATTCCCCGGCCATTCTGGGGCTGGGCGAGGCGGTGAAAACCCTTGCCGCGGACGCGGAGGCCGTGAAGCGGATGCGCGGGATGAAGGCGCGTCTCTGGGCGGCGCTTTCGCAGGAGGAAGGCATCCGCCTCAACGGGCCGATGCCGGAGGATGCGGACAGCGCGCCGCATATCCTGAGCCTGTCCTTTGACGGCGTGCGCGGCGAGGTGATGCGCAACGCGCTGGAAGGCGAGGGCGTGCTGGTTTCCACGGGCTCGGCCTGTGCATCCCACAAGCAGAAGGTCAGCCCGACGCTGCGCGCGATGGGGCTGTCTCAGGCGCAGGCGGACGGAACGGTTCGCGTGAGCCTGGGCGCACTGAACACGATGGACGAAATGGACGAGGCGGCGCGCCACATGCTGGCGCTTTACCGCATGCTTCGCCAATTCAAAAGGAGATAAAACGGTGAGAGAAATCCTGTTGGTTCGCTTCGGCGAGGTGTTTTTGAAGGGGCAGAACCGCCCGTTCTTTATGAAAAAGCTGATGGATCACATCCGTCAGGCCGTGCGCCCGGTGAACGGCCGCGTCTGGATGAGCGAAGGGCGCTTCTACGTATCTGATTTTACGGATATGGACGAGTGCATCCGCCGCGTGACGCGTGTGTTCGGCGTTCATTCCGTCAGCCCGGCCTTCGAGATGGACAAGGACGATTTCGGGGCGATCTGCGAGCAGGCGGCTAAAATGATGGAGCCGCTTTCCGGCACGTTCAAGGTGCTGGCGCGCCGCTCCGACAAGCGCTATCCGCTCGATTCCCCGGCGATCATGCGCGAGGCGGGCGGCTACATCCTCGAACATGTGCCGCACCTGAGCGTGGATGTCAACCATCCCGATCACACGATGATGATCGAGATCCGCGACCATGCGTATCTGTCAGTCAAGCGCATCCCCGCCGTTGAGGGCATGCCGATGGGCACGAACGGCAAGGCGTGTCTGCTGCTCTCCGGCGGCATTGACAGCCCGGTGGCAGGTTTTATGATCGCCAAACGCGGCGTTGAGCTCTGCTGCGTGCACTATCATTCCTTCCCGTATACCAGCGAGCGCGCGCGGGAAAAGGTGCTTGAGCTGGCGCGGCTGCTGAGCGAATACTGCGGCAAAATGCGCGTGCATGTCGTGCCGTTTACCGAAATTCAGATGCAGATTCACGCCAAGTGCCCGGAAAATTACACGACGCTCATCATGCGCCGCTATATGATGCGCATCGCCGAGATCATCGCCCGCAAGGACGGCGCGCAGGCGCTGATTACCGGCGAATCCATCGGTCAGGTCGCCAGCCAGACGATGGAGGCGCTCGGCTGCACGGACGCAGTGGTGAACATGCCGGTTTTCCGCCCGGCCATCGGCATGGACAAGAGCGAGATCATCGAGCGCGCGCAGAAGATCGGCACGTTTGAAACATCCTCCCTGCCGTATGAGGATTGCTGCACGGTCTTCACGCCGAAGCACCCGGCGACGCACCCGCGCATCGAACTGATCCAGAAGGCGGAGGACGCGCTGGACAGCGAGGCCTTGATCGCCGCTGCCATCGAGGGCACGGAAGTCATTGAAGTGGGCTAAAACCCGTATACCCGACATAAGATGAACGCAGAGGAACGAAACCTCTGCGTTTTTTGCGTTCAAGGAGGGGTGAGCCGTTGGAGGATGAGCGGCGGGCGCTGGCGGCGCGGATGACGGACAAGGCGGCGAAGCTCCTGCTGGATATGCCGCTCCGGCAGATGCGGCGGCTGGAGGAAATGCGCTTTTATGCCGGGCAAAATGCCTGCTTTGTGTTCGACGGGCGCGGCGAAACGCAAAACGTCTTTTTTTCGCAGCGGGACGTGGACGAGCTGGTGACGGCGCTCTGCGGCCACTCGCGATATGCCTATGAAACCCAGCTGGCGCAGGGATATATTCCGCTGGGGAACGGCTGCCGCGCGGGCGTGTGCGGGCGCGTAACGACGGGCGAAAGCGGGCGGCTTTCGTCGCCGACCTCCGTGTGTATTCGCGTGGCCAGAGACGTTCCGGGGGCGAGCGGCGGCGTTTTGCCGTATATCATGGGCGAAGGCGGGCGGGTCTGCCGCGCAATGCTTCTCGGCCCGCCGGGATGCGGCAAGACGACGGTGCTGCGCGACGCGGCGAAAAAGCTGGCGGCCATGGGGATTCGCGTGGCGGTCTGCGACGAGCGGGAGGAGCTTTTTCCGACGGGCGAGGCGGAACAGGGGATCGACGTGATGCGCGGCGTCGATAAGGCGGCGGCCGTGGAGATGCTTCTGCGCGCGATGGCGCCGCAGGCGGTTCTCTGCGACGAAATCGGGAACGAGCGGGACGCGCAGGCGCTCGAAAACGCCGCCAGATGCGGAGTCGGCCTGCTGGCCAGCGCGCACGCCGGAACATGGACGGACGTTTTGCGCCGGCCGATTCTGAAACGGCTGTATGACGGGGCGACGTTTGAGCGGTATCTGCTGCTCGGGCGGCATGGCCGGCTTGCGGCGGCATATGACGCGGAAGGAACGCTGCTTTTCAAGGAGGATGGAACGGATGTGGAACACGGCGGTGATGGCCATGATTTCGCTCAGCGCAATCGGGTTTGCGGTGGCGGATGGCGAGACGCGGCGCGTTCGGTGGATTCAGGCGATGCGCCGCTGTATTCTGCGGATGAACGACGTCATTCGCTATGAGCGGCTTCCGCTGGCCGCGCTGCTCGCGCGGATGGATTTGCGCGCGACGCGCGAGCAAAGGGAGCTGACAAGGCTGCTGCACCTGTGCGGAGAGCGAATGGAAAACAGCGCCAACCCGCAGCTCGTCGAGCTTTTCGTGCGCGAGGCGGGCAGAACGCCGAGCTACGGCGTGCTGGCCGAAGCGGACAGGGAGGCGTTTGAACAGGTGCTCGGTGAGCTTGGGCGGACGGGGCTGGAGGAACAGCTTCGGATTCTTTCTGAGGCGGACGGGCGCCTATATCAGCGGGAGGAGAGTCTGCGCCGGGACGCGGCCAGACGCGCGCAGATGATCCGAACGCTGGGCGTGACGGGCGGCGCGGCGGCGTTTCTGATGCTGATCTAGGAGGGTGCGCCATGAACATTGATCTGCTGTTTCAAATCGCGGGCGTCGGGATCCTGATTTTTGCGGTGAATCAGGTGCTGCAAAAGGCGGGGCGGGAGGATATCGCCGTGCTGGCCTCCGTGGCGGGGCTGGTTGTGGTGATGTTTCTGGTCGTTGACTTGGTGGCGCAGCTCCTCAACAACGTCAAAAGCATTTTCGGCTTGTATTAAGGGAGGCGCTTTATGGTTCGGCTGATCGGTTTTTGCCTGCTTGCGGCGGTGATGACGATGCTCCTGCGGCAGATGAATCCGGGCATGGCGGCGCTGCTTTGCGTGGCGTTCGGCGCGATGACGCTGCTGATGCTGCTGCCCGCCGTGGGCGAATACGCGGCGCAGATTCGAGATTTTCTATCCGAACTGTCGCTGGAGGCGGTATACGGTCAGACCATGCTCAAGGCGATGGGCATCGTGCTGATGACGCAGTTCGCCGCGCAGGTCTGCCGGGACATGGACGCGCCGTCAATCGCCTGCCGCGCGGAACTTTGCGGGCGGCTGATGCTGCTCGGCGTGGCGCTCCCGATTTTTTTGAAGCTGACGCAGATGGCGGTCGGCGCGCTGCAATGAGACGGCTTGCGGCGCTATTTCTGCTTGCGCTGCTGCTTCCGGCGGCTGCCGCGGCGGAGAAAACGGAGGAGCGGGTCGCGCAGGGGATTGAAAGCGTGATCGACGGTATGGATTTTGCGGCGGTCGAGGATGTGACGCTGGACGTGCCCGGCTGGCCGGAGCGCCGAACCCTTGAGCAGACGGTGCAAGCGCTCGCGGGCGGGGAAGGCTTTTCGGCGGACGATGTACTGACGGCGGCGCTCGGTATATTCATGCGGGAGGTTGGCGCGCTGATTCAGATGATGCTTTCCGTCATGCTGCCGGTGGTGCTGGCCAGTCTGCTGATGCATACGCTTTCGCCGCAGTCGGATTCGCTTTCGGCCATGAGCCGGAGCGCCTGCTTCGTGCTGGTGCTGACGCCGGTGATCGTGACGACGCTCGGCGAGCTTTCCCACACGCGGCAGACCATCGTGACCATGACGCACCACATGGAACGGCTTCTGCCGATGCTGCTGACCCTGCTGACGGCGCTGGGCGGCAGCGCGTCCTCCGCGTTTCTGCATCCGATGGTTGCGGCGGCTTCGGGCAGCATGGTTTTTCTCGCGCGGGAGGTCATCCTGCGGCTGGTGATGTGCACCTGCGCGGTGACGGCGGTGAACCACCTGTCCGACCGGGCGCACCTGACCCGAATGGCGCAGCTCCTGCGCGGCGCGGTCTGCTGGCTGCTCGGGGTGAGCTTTACGGTGTTCCTCGGGGCGATGTCGCTTCAAGGGGTGACGAGCGCGAGCATCGACGGCGTGGCGATTCGCGCGGCTAAATACGCGGTGGATAACTTTGTGCCGGTCGTCGGCGGCATGTTTTCCGACACGATGGACACGCTGGTGGGCTGTACGCTGATCGTCAAAAACGCGCTGGGCGTGGCGGCGGTGCTTGTGCTGGTCGGCGCGCTGGTCGGTCCGCTTCTGCGCACGCTGGCGGTGGTTTTCATGCTGCGGCTGAGCGCGGCGCTGCTTGAACCGATTGCGGACGGCGATATCGTCTGCGCCATCGGGGATTTTTCAAGGACGGTCGTGCTGTTTTTTATCACCATGCTGTGCGTGGGAACGATGTATTTCCTGCTGATTGTGCAGGTGCTGCTGGTGGGCAACCTGACGGTGCTGCTGCGATGACGGGAGGCGGGGCGGATGATGACCCTGATGGCGCGGCTGTGTACGCTCTGCGCGCTGACGGCGATGATTCAAATGGCGCTGGGCGAAAACGACGCGAAAGGGAGCATGCGGATGATCGGCGGGCTGCTGATGCTGCACCTGACGCTGGAAGGCGCGCGTGACCTATGGGAGGCGCTATCGCAGGCGGCGAGCGTGGAGGCCATTCTGGCGTGCATGATGAAATAGGCGAACGACCGAAGAAAAAACGAAGACAGGATGAAGATGGGGAAAATCAGTGAAAGTGAAATAGAAGGGAGGGCGCGGCGTGGCGGATTGGTTCAGGAGAATCAAGGCGGCGCTCACGCCGCAGGTGCTTCTGCTGCTGCTCCTTGCGTTTTCGATGATCGGCTACTGCGCCCTTCGGGAAGAAGCGGGCGGGGCGGACAGGCTTGAAAAACAGGCGTCGGCGGTTTTATCCCGCATGGAGGGAGCGGGGCGCGTGGAGGTGACGATTATGACCCGAAAAGCGCAGACGGGCGGGACGGGGCTGATGAAAGGCGAAACGGGCGGAGAAGTGCCGTGCGGCGCGATGGCCGTGGCGCAGGGCGCGGACGATCCGCTGGTGCGGATGCAGCTTGAACAGGCGCTTTGTGCGCTGCTGGGCTTGCCCAATTCGGCGGTGAGCGTCGTGACGGGAGGAAAATAAATGACGAAAAAAGCGGAAAAGAGCATCAGGAAGACGATCTATCGCCATCCGGTCGGCGCGCTCCGCGTGTTTTGCAGCGTGATGCTGCTGGCGCTGCTGGGCGTTTGCGGCTATGCGGGGTCGGCTCGGACGAAAAACGTGCCATCGGCCGTCAGTCTCCCCGTGATCCGGACGGAGTTGGAGGGCGACGCCATCGGCGGCGGCTCGATTGCGGAGGTTCGGGCGCGGCTCAACCGACAGCGGGAGGAGGAGCTGGCGCTGCTTGACGGGGTGATTGCCGACGCGGGAGGCGATTCGGCGGCGAAGGAAGCCGCGCTGGCGCAGAAGACGCAGATCGTGGAGCGGATGGAGCGCGAGGCGCAGATGACGGCCGTTCTTGAGGGGATGGGCGCGGAGGGCGCGCTGGCCGTTTGCGGCGCGCAGGGCGTGACGCTGCTGGTTCCGCAGACATTCGGCATGGACGAAAACGCCAGAAATCGGCTCTTAAACGCCGTCGGCGGGTCATCCGGGTCGGAAACGGCGCAACTAAAAATCATTCTGATCAAAAAATAAGCGAATTGGAATTGTGCACGGACGGAAAATCTGCTATACTAGTGAATATCCATAGGGAGGTGTTTTTGAAATGAACGAAAATCAGAACGTCGATATCGACCGCGAGCAGGATAACGGTCAGATCACATACGCCAATGAAGTCATTTCTACCATCGTGAGCGTGGCCACCACGGAAGTGGACGGCATCTCCGCCATTGCGGGCAACAGCGGCCTGCTGGGCAAGGGCAAGTTGCCGCGCGGCGTGCGCGTGGATATGAACGGCGAGGACGTCAGCGTTGACGTCAGCGTGACGGTCGATTACGGCATGCCCATCCAGAAGGTTGGCCGCAGCGCGCAGGAGAACGTGCGCAAGTCCATTGAATCCATGACGGGTCTGCACGTGGAAAAGGTGGATCTGCATGTGGTCGGCGTGAGCTTTGAAAAGGAAAACGAAGAGCTCCAGCAGAGCCAGAAGATCGCGCTGAGCCTCGAAGCGGAAGAAGAACAGCATGCGCTGGAAGAAGGCAAGGCGGCGCAGGAGACGCAGGCGCAGGAGCAGAAGCGCGCCGAGGACGAGCCGACGGACGAACCGGAAGCCGAGGCGGCGGACGAGCCGACCGAGGAAGACGCCGGGCAGGAGGAAGAATCCTCCGAGCAGGCGTAAGGCGAGTGCGTTACGAGAGGCATAAAGGAGGAAACACAGTTTGAAACATCCTGTATGGGATCGGATTTTGATTCTGCTGTGCGCGCTGGTCGCGCTGGGCTGCGCCGCCGGTGTGGTCGCGCTGCTTGTCGGGAAAATCTCCTTTGATATGATCACGGGCTGGATCGCGGCCGTGGATATGAGCAAATTTGTCGTCAAGGCGGCGATGGTCGGTATTGCGGCGCTCTTCGTGCTGCTGTTCCTGCTGCTGTTCGCGATGATTCTGCCGTCCCGAAAGAAGCGCTCGAGCAACTACGCGATTCAGCGCAATGAAAACGGCATGGTTCGCATTTCGCTCAAGGCGCTGGAGACGCTGGTGAACAAGTGCCTCAACCAGCATGCGGAATTGAAGGTTGTCACGTCGTCGCTCTACAGCGACGAGGAGAGCATCCGCGTGGATGTGCACATTTCGCTGCAATCGGATATCAGCATGCCGCTGGCGATTTCCGCGCTGCAAAAGCAGATCAAGAAGTATTTGGAAGCCTGCTCCGGCGTGATGGTGCAGGAGGTGCGCGTCTTTGTGGACAGCACCATTCCGGCGGATGAAAAGACGGAGGCCTCTCCGTATGCCATTCCGACGGCGCTGCTCGGTCTGGACGCCGATCCGCTGCCCGTTGGCAAGCCGGAAAAGCAGGACGAGCCGGAACCCCAGACGGAAGAACAGCAGGGCACGGAAGCCGAATGCGGCGCGGAGCCTGAGGCCGATGACCCCGAAACGAAGGCCGACGACACGGCGGAAGAAGCGGCGCAGGAAGACGAACAGCAGACGGCGGAGCAGGAGCAGGGTGAACAGGCATGATGGATTTGAAAACGTTTATGAGCCAGATGCTCACGCCGGGTACGGTTCCCTGTACGCTCTTCGGGGCGGCGCTCGGCCTGATTTTTGCGGTGCTCTGCCTGACGGTCGGCGTTGGGCCGACGCTGCTGATTGCGCTTTTCTGCCTGATCGGCGCGATTATCGGCGGCGTAAAGGATAAAAAGAAATTCGTGGAGAACATTTATCTGTTTTTCCATCACGATGAGAACGGCCGCTACTGAGAAGCGGCGCATATTCAATCAATAAAACGGATCGGAGCAAATGAAGAATGGCACGTCCTATAGCGCGTGAAGCTGCGATGCAGCTCGTATTTGAACAACTCTTTGGCGGAGAAGCGACGGCGGAGACCCTCGTTGATCTGATTGATTACAAACCGGGCGAGAAGGACAGCACCTATATCGACACCGTGGTTTCCGGTGTGAAGGAGCATGCCGAGCAGCTCGACGGCGAAATCGCGGCCTGCCTGCGCGGCTGGACGCTCGCGCGCCTGTCCCGCGTGGATTTGGCGATTATGCGCCTTGCCGTGTACGAAATGCAGTACAGCGGCCTGCCGGCGGCGGTGGCGATCAACGAGGCGGTTGAACTGACGCGCAAGTACTCCGGGGAGGAATCCTGCCCGTTCGTCAACGGTGTGCTGGGTACCATCAGCAGAAAGCTGGCGGCGCAGGCATGAGAGCTGTTCTGGGCATTGATACAAGCTGCTACACGACATCCTGCGCGCTGGTGACACCGGAGGGCGAGATTCTCTCTTCGTCCAGACGGCTGCTCACGGTGGAGGATGGCGCGCGCGGGCTCATGCAGTCGCAGGGTCTGTTTCAGCATGTCAAAAATCTGCCGCAGATGGTTCAAAACGTGATGGCCGACGTATCGGACGCTGAGATTTGCGCCGTGTGCGCAAGCACTCGTCCGCGTCCGGCAGAGGATTCGTATATGCCCGTGTTTCGCGCGGGTGAAAGTCAGGCACGCGCAGCAGCTTCATTACTGCGCGTGCCTTTTTATCCTGCCAGCCATCAGGAAGGCCATGTGCGGGCGGCCATGGTGGACGCCGGTATCGACGAGACGAAGCCGTTTCTGGCGCTGCATCTCTCCGGCGGCACGACGGAAATCCTGCTCAGCGAAGAAGGAAAGCTGACGCTGTTGGGCGGCAGTCTGGATTTGCACGCCGGGCAGCTTGTCGATCGAACCGGCGTGAGGCTGCACATGCCGTTCCCGGCCGGGCCGTCGCTTGAAAAACTGGCGATGGAGGGAAAGGCGCAGGGCTTGATCGGCGTATCCATCAAGGGCGTGAGCTGCAACATGGCGGGCGCGGAAAATAAGGTGACGCGCTGGATCGAAGGCGGCGACATGCCCAAAGCGCAGATCGCCGCCGAGGTGTTCGATTTCCTTTGCAGAAGCATTCTCCGGATGATCGCCGCTGCGGGCGAGCAGACGGGAGCGCGGCAGGCGCTGCTTGCGGGTGGCGTCGCATCCTCGACGCTGCTGAGGGGCATGCTGCTGGAACGCGCGAAAAAGACGCGGCTGGGCTGCAGGCTCTGCTTCGCGAGGCCGGAGCTTTCCGGCGACAACGCGGTGGGCGTCGCGCTGCTGGGCGCGGAAGCCTATCGGGCGGAGCGCCGTCTGCACGGATGATATGGACGATGAAGAGAAGAAGGAATCCCTGAATTTCGCTGAATCGACAGAGGAGGGATTTTGATGCCCCTGACATGGATTGACGGCCGGGAGGTCGCAAAAAAATGGAAGGAAAACGCCGCGCAGCGCGCGCAGGCGCTGACAGAAAAGGGCGTGACGCCGCACCTCGCGGTGATCGTGGCGGGCGACAACCCGGCCAGCCAGGTTTATGTGCGCAACAAGGAAAACGCCTGCCTGCGCGCGGGGATTCGCTCGACTATCCTGCGCCTGCCGGAGAGCTGCACGCAGGAGGAGCTGGAAAGCGCGGTTGTCGCGCTCAACGCGGATCAAAGCGTACACGGGATTCTGGTGCAGCTTCCGCTGCCGAAGGGGCTGGATGAGGCGCGCGTGCTGGCGCTGATTGATCCCGAAAAGGACGTGGACGGTTTTCACGCGATGAATGCGGGCAAACTGATGAGCGGCCAGCCCGGTTTTGTGCCCTGTACGCCGCTGGGCGTGATGAAGCTGCTGGAGGCTTACAACATTCCGACACGCGGCAGGCATGCGGTGGTGATCGGGCGGAGCAACATCGTGGGCAAGCCGATGGCCATGCTGCTGCTGGCAGCGGATGCGACGGTGACTGTCTGCCACTCCAAGACGGAGAATCTGGCGGATATAACGCGGCAGGCCGATATCCTCGTCGCGGCGGTCGGCAAGGCGAATTTCGTGACCGGCGACATGATAAAGCCCGGCGCGACGGTGATCGACGTGGGCATTAACCGCGTGGACGGGGCGCTGGTGGGCGACGTGAACGCGGAGGAGGCGGCGCAGAAAGCGGCCTACCTCACGCCGGTGCCCGGCGGCGTCGGCCAGATGACGATCGCGATGCTGCTTTCCAACACGCTCGACGCGGCGGAACGCCATGGCCGCTAAGCTCGAACTGACGGTCTCTCAGCTCAACGAATATGTGCGCAGAATGTTTCAAATGGATCCGATGCTGCGCGCCATTGAGCTGAAGGGCGAAATCAGCAATTTGAAATTTCACCAGTCCGGCGCGCTGTTTTTCACGATGAAGGACGAAAACGCCGCGATTTCCTGCGTGATGTACGCCGATGAGACGGAAAATTTGCAGGCCATGCCGTTTGAAGGCATGCGCGCGACGGCGAGCGGAAGCGTGGCGCTGTACGCGCGGGGCGGGCAATATCAATTCGTCGTGAAGCGGCTGCATGCGCAGGGCGTGGGCGTGCTCTACGAGCGGCTGCAAATGCTCAAGGAGAAGCTGGGGCGCGAGGGGCTGTTTGCGCCGGAAAGAAAGCGCGCCTTGCCGCGCTATCCGGATACTGTCGGCGTGGTTTCCTCGCCGACGGGCGCGGTGATTCACGACATCCTGAATGTGTCGCTGCGGCGCAACCCGAACGCGCGCATCCTGCTCTGCCCGGTGCGTGTGCAGGGCGTCGGCGCGGATGAGGAAGTTGCGGCGGGGATGCTCGAACGGCTGGAGCACGTCAGCGTCATCATCGTGGCGCGGGGCGGCGGCTCGATGGAGGATCTGTGGACGTTTAACGAGGAAAGCGTCGTTCGCGCGGTGGCGATGTGCAAAAAGCCGGTCGTTTCCGCAGTCGGGCATGAAACCGACGTGACGCTTTGCGACTTGGCGGCCGATTTGCGCGTACCGACGCCCTCCGCGGCGGCGGAATGTGTGACGCCGATTTGGGACGACGTGGCGGCCTCGGTGGAGGCGATGCGCGAAAGCCTGAAGGAAAGCGCAGAAGCATGCGTCGAGGCGAGGCGAAACGCGCTGATTCTCGCGCAGACGAAGCTGAACGCCAACCGCCCGGATCTTCGAGTCGCGCGGCAGGCAGAACGGCTGGAGGCGCAAACGCAGACGCTCTTGCGCGCGATGCGGGAGCAGATGCAGAAACGACAGGGCGCGCTGGACGCGCGGCAGGCCGCGCTGGAGCTGCTCAGCCCGTATGCCGCGCTGAAAAGGGGATACGCCATCGTTCAGAAAGAGGGCGGCGCGGTGGCGAAGGCCGCGCTTTTGCGGACGGGCGACGAGGTTTCGATCCGCTTTGCGGACGGCGTGATTCGTGCGAGGGTATGGAGCGAGGAGGAAGAGCATGGCCAGAAAGCAGACGTTTGAAGCGGGCATGAGCGAGCTGGAAGCGCTGACCGAGCGGCTGGCGGAGGGCGACATGACGCTCGACGAAACGATAAAGACATACGAAAAGGGCGTGGCGCTTGCCGCGCAGCTGAAGCAGCAGCTTGCGGATTGCAGCAGGCGCATTGAACAGATCGACCCGGAGACGGCGGAGATCACGCCGCTGGAGGAGAAAAGCAATGGATTATCGTGAGCAATATCAGCGCTATGTCGCGATGGTGGAGGAGACGATCGAGCAGGTTCTGCCGCAGACCGAGGAAGAATGTCCGAACGAAATGCGCATCCCCAAGCGCCTGTGCGAGGCGATGCGCTACAGCCTGCTGGCGGGGGGCAAGCGGATTCGCCCGGTGCTGCTGCTGGCGACGTGCGAAATGCTGGGCGGCGATATCCGTCAGGCGCGCGTGCCGGCCGCCGCGCTGGAAATGATTCACACGTATTCACTGATTCACGACGATCTGCCGGGAATGGATAACGACGATTACCGCCGCGGAAGGCTGACAAACCACAAAGTTTTTGGCGAAGGCTTTGCGATTTTGGCCGGAGACGGATTGCTTAATTATGCGTATGAGTGTATACTAAACAATGCGCTGGCGTGGGGAGAAAACACGCCGGGGCATATCCGCGCGGCGCAGGAGATCGCGCGGCGCGCGGGCGTGAGCGGCATGGTGGCCGGGCAGAGCATTGATCTGCTCAGCGAGCATCACGAGCCGAACGAGGCGACACTGCAATACATTCACACGCACAAGACGGCCGACCTGCTGACGGCACCGCTGCTGGCCGCGGCCTATATCGCGGGCGCGGACGAAAAGGCGATTTCCGCGTTGGAGACGTTTGGTCTCTGCGTCGGGCTGGCGTTCCAAATCGACGACGATTTGCTGGACGTGCTCGGCGACGCGAAGGATTTGGGCAAACAGACCGGCATGGACGCGCAGCGCGGCAAGATGACCTGGCCTTCGCTGGTCGGCGTCGAGGCCGCGCAGAAAAAATCCCGCGAGCTGTGGACGCGGGCGGAAGAGGCGCTTTCGGTTTTCGGCGATTCGGCGTGGTTCCTGCGCGCGTTTGCCGAGGCGCTGGCCAAGAGAAAGAAGTAAGAAACAGGGGGAGCAACCGTGGGGGCTATTTTACTGGAGATTATCAATAACCGCGTCATTCAGGCGGCGGCGCTGGCGTGGGCCATCGCGCAGGGAATCAAGGTGCTGCTGACGCTGGCCATCAGCAGGCGGTTTGACTACACGCGCGTGTTCGGTTCCGGCGGAATGCCGTCCTCGCATTCGTCGATGGCCTGCGCGATGCTGATGGTGGTCGGCCTTCACGAGGGTTTTTCCTCGGCGGTCTTCGCGCTCGCGTTCTGCTTTGCGGGCGTGACGATGTATGACGCGGCGGGCGTGCGCCGCTCGACGGGCAGAAATGCCGCGGTCATCAACCACATCGTCGAGGGTCTGTCGGGCAAGGGCTTCAATTTTGACGACGAGCATCTCAAGGAGCTGGTCGGCCACACGCCCATTCAGGTGCTGGCCGGCGCGCTGCTGGGCATCCTTGTCGGCGTTTTGATGGCCTAAAGACGCTGACCCGCATCGTGAAACGACAGAAAGACGATTGAAAAAAGGGAAAAACCGTGCTATAATCAGACGCAGGTGGTGCAGTATTCTAGTCAGCAAAGTTCTCTCTGAAGACGGGGCTAAAAATCCGTTAAAGGGCATATCGATGAAGTTTCTGGCGCTGGCTGCTGACGCCCAGTCGGGGGTTGGCGCTGGGAGTAAGAACTATGGGCGGCCGTCAATGGCATGGCGGAGTTCGACCCATTTTTCGTGGAGGCATGACGGCTTTGCGTCATGAAAACCTGCATGGTGGTACAAAAGCTGCCTGCAGTGTAGCCTGCCTTGAGCGGCTGTGGTGGATCACGGAACAACGCACGGTGACCAAAGGCTCACGGAAGCCGCCGCGATCGCTGTGTGAAACCACGACTGCAAAAGAGGCTAGGAAAGAACCGAGGCTGCCGAGGAAAGCTCCTAGACTGTCGAACAGGATATAACAGAGATTACAGTGTGGTCTCAGTGGTAATTCGGTCCCGCGCACGGAAACGACGCGGCGCGCGCTTTCAAGGGAAACCGCTTCTATGGCGACAGGAAGTAACGCGCGGGGAAAGCCTACCGAACCTAAGCCGCAAGGTCTATTTGTTATATCACCACCTTTCTTTTGCAAGCAGGCTCACGGTTTTTCGTGGGCTTTTTTTACCATAACGGGGAAAGATAACGCGGCGCAGAGCGCCTTAGACTGTAGACAAAAAGCTATTCTCCCCCCGAAGAGGGAGAATAGCCCTTTCCGCAAATGAAAGAATAGCTGAATTTCTTGATTTTGCTATTCAAGCCAAGTTTGCTTATGTCAACAAGCTACGGCGCAGAGCGCCTTCACGGCTTAGATGGAGTGAAAATTTTGTGAGTAAAAAGGAAAAAACGAAGCAGGAAAAGCGGCAGTGGGTGGTCACGGTCGTGATTCTTTCCTTTGTGCTTTCCGTGCTGATGTCGGTTTTAACGAGCCTGTTCGTCGATTCGGCGGGGCTGCTGGTCGCGCTGCTGGCGCTGATCGTGCTGATTTCCATCGGCGTAATAACGGATGTCATCGGTACGGCGGTCACGTCGGCGGACGAGCAGCCGTTTATTGCGATGGCCTCCAAGCGGATCAAGGGCGCGAAGCAGGCGCTTCGGCTCATCCGAAAGGCGGAGCGCGTGTCGAGCCTGCTCAACGACGTGGTGGGCGATATTGTCGGCGTTATCAGCGGTTCGGCCGGTTCGGTGATCGCGCTGTATCTGGCGGCGATGGGGCTGCCGACGGCGGTGGCCTCCGTGCTGATTGCGGCGTTCACGTCCGCGTTTATGATCGGCGGCAAAGCGGCGGGCAAATCCATCGCGATTGAGCAGAGCGCGAACATCGTGCTGTTTGTCGGCAAGACGATGGCTCTTTTTGAGCGCAAAACGACAAAACGAAAGAAAAATAAGAAAAACTGAGGGAGGTGCTGTCGATGGCGATTCTGCCTGAAATCAGCGGGCCGGATGACGTCAAGCGTCTGGATGCGAAGCAGCTGGACGAGCTGGCCGCGGAGCTGCGGCAGACGATTATTGATACCGTGTCGCGTCAGGGCGGGCATCTGGCATCCAATTTAGGCGACGTTGAATTGACGATTGCGCTGCACAGGGCGTTCAACAGCCCGACGGATAAGCTGGTTTTCGACGTCGGTCATCAGATTTACGCGCATAAGCTGCTCACCGGCAGACAGGAGCAATTCAAAACCCTGCGCTCCTATCACGGCATGAGCGGTTTTCCGTGCCGCGAGGAGAGCGAGCATGATTTGTTCGATACAGGTCATTCGTCCACGTCCATTTCGATGGCGCTGGGGCTGGCGCGCGCCAGAGATCTGAACCACGAGGATTATCACGTGGTGGCGATTGTCGGCGACGGCGCGCTGACGGGCGGCATGTGCTACGAGGCGATGAACGACGCGGGCAACGGGCACACGCGGCTGATTGTGGTGCTCAACGACAACGAAATGTCCATTTCTAAAAACGTGGGCGCGCTGTCGGAATATTTCAAGCACCTTCGCGCGAGCGCGTCGTGGTACGGCAGCAAAAAGCGCATCCGCGACAAGCTGACGCGCGTTCCGCTGATCGGCAAGCCGCTGGCCCGCGCGATTGAAAACGCGAAGAACATGGTCAAATCCGTGACGACGGGCGGCGAGATGTTTGAAGCGCTGGGCTTCCGCTACCTCGGCCCGTTTGACGGCCACAACATCGAAGAGATGACCCATGTGTTTGAGGAAGCGAAGCAGGTTCAGGATATGCCGCTGCTCATCCACGTGATTACGAAAAAGGGATACGGCTACGATCTGGCGGAGCGCCAGCCGGAGAAATTTCACGGCGTTGCGCCGTTCCGCGTGGAAAACGGCATGAAGCGGAGCCAGAGCAGCAAGGAGAGCGCCGCGCAGGCCGCGGGCAAAGAGCTGATGAACATGGCGGCGGAGGATGCGCGCGTGGTTGCGGTGACGGCGGCCATGGCGGGCGGCACGGGGCTGACGGAGTTCGCGTCGTATTATCCGAGCCGGTTTTTTGACGTGGGCATTGCCGAGCAGCACGCGGTGAGCATGGCGGCGGGCATGGCGCGCGGCGGCTACCGTCCGTATTTCGCGGTGTATTCCACATTCCTGCAGCGCGCCTATGACCAGATTGTGCACGACGTATGCCTGCAAAACCTGCCGGTGTGCATCCTTTCGGATCACGTGGGGCTGGTCGGCGACGACGGCAAGACGCATCACGGCGTGCTCAGCGTTCCGATGCTGATGAGCATCCCGAATTTGACGCTGCTCGCACCGCGCGATACGCGCCAGATTCGTCAGGCCGTGCGCGCGACGCTCAAGCTGGATGGGCCGTGCGTCGTACAGTATCCCAAGGAGGGCATCGAGCCTTACGCGCAGAACGTGACGGGCGAACCGTTTGCCGTCGGCAAATGGCAGACGCTGATCCCCGGCGGGCAGGACGCGGTCATCCTCGCCTATGGCCGGATGACGCAGAACGCGATTCAGGCCTCCGAGTTGCTGGTTCAGCGTGGGCTGTCGGTCGGCGTGATCGACTGCTGCTCGCTGAAACCGCTGGATATGGATTGCCTGCGTGCACTGTTCGAGCGGAAGGCGAAGATCGTCACGATTGAAGAAGGCGAAATGATCGGCGGATTCGGCTCGGAAATCGCGCGTGTGTGCGTGGAGGAAAACGCGGACGCGCCCGTGCAGATCATCGGGCTGGAAAACCGCTTTATCACGCACGGCTCCGTGCCGGAGCTGCTGCGCGAGTGCGGGCTGATGCCGGAGCAGCTCGCGAATCGAATAGAAGAAATCGCAGGAGACAAGGAGAACAGTCATGTCGGATAAGAAACGGGTTGACGTCGCGCTGGTGGAGCGCGGGCTGGCGCAGAGCCGGGAAAAGGCACAGGCGCTGGTGATGTCCGGCGTGGTCTATATCGGCGAAAACAAGGTGGACAAGGCTTCCACGCAGGTGACGCCGGAGGACGAGCTGATCGTGCGGCAGACGGGCACGGGCTACGTGAGCCGCGGCGCGCTGAAGCTGGAAAAGGGGCTCGCGGTCTTCGGCGTGGAGGCAAAGGAGCGCGTGGCGATGGATTTAGGCGCATCCACGGGCGGCTTTACGGACGTGCTGCTGCAAAACGGCGCGGCGCATGTCTATGCCATCGACGTGGGCTACGGCCAGCTGGATTGGAAGCTGCGCAACGACCCGCGCGTGACCGTGATGGAGCGCACCAACGCGCGCTACCTGACGGCGGACGATCTGCCGCTCAAGCCGACGCTGGGCGTGATGGATGTGTCGTTCATTTCGATTACGAAGATTTTGCCTGCGGCCGCCGCGATCATGGGCGAGGACGGCGAGTTTATTTCGCTGATTAAGCCGCAGTTCGAGGCGGGGCGCGACCGCGTGGGCAAAAAAGGTGTGGTTCGCGACGCGCAGGTTCACCTTGACGTGGTGAAAGAGATTCTGCAATTCATCGACGCGGACATGGGATGGACGGCGCAGAACCTCTCCTTCTCGCCGATCAAAGGGCCGGAAGGGAACATCGAGTTTCTGGTGCACATCCTGCCCAAATGCCGCGCGACGCACTGCGTCACCGAGCAGGAGGCGGCGGAGGTCGTTCGTCAGGCGCACGAATCGCTGGGCAACGCCTGATTTGAAAAAAAGAGGGAGGACATCGGCGCATGATTCGCAACGCGATGTTTTATCTGAACCAGAATAAGCCGTCGGTTTTCGACACCGTGCGGGTCTGCGCAGAGCTTTGCCGCGAGCGGGGCATCGAGCCGATTTTCTTTGAGGCGAATCGGGAAGAATTGATCGAAAAGCTGGGCGACGAGGCGGAAACGGCGCGGTATCTCCCCGAACCGGAGGCCGGAACGGTCGATATGCTCTTTGTATTCGGCGGCGACGGCACGGTGCTGCGCGCGCTGGATATGTATGTGGACAGGGACATCCCGATTCTGGGGATCAACCTCGGGCGGCTGGGCTTTCTGCTGGAGACGCAGACGCAGGAGCTGCCGGAGGCGCTGGACATGCTCGTTCGCGGCGAATACGCCATCGAGCGGCGCATGATGCTGTACGCGGAGGGCATGTGCAACGGGAAGCCCGTTTCGGCCTACGCGACCAACGAAGTCAGCATTTCCCGAGGCCTCTCCCAGCGGATGATCGCGCTGGATGCGCTTGTCGGCAGTGCGCTGGTGGATCATTACATCGCGGACGGCGTGGTGCTGGCCAGCCCGACCGGCTCAACGGCGTATTCGCTTTCGGCGGGCGGGCCGATTGTCAGCCCGGATGTGCCGTGCTTTGTGCTCAACCCGATCTGTCCGCACACGCTGCAATCCCGGCCGATTGTGCTTTCCGCCGACGAGCCGGTGACGCTGCTGCTGAACATGAAGGAGATGCGCGAGGGCATGCAGCTCTCCATTGACGGGCAGGCGATCAGCCGGATGCGCAACGGCGAACGGCTGACGGTGATGCGCTCGCCGCACGACGCGCAGCTTGTGCGCTTTTCAAGGGCGCGCAATTTCTTCTCGCTGCTCAAGGACAAACTTTCTCAGTGGAGCTTATAAACGGCGGATTTTCCGACCAACCCGATTCGAGGAGGACGTTATGAAGGCAAAACGGCAGGCTTTGATCCGAGAAATTGTGGAGAGCCAGAGCATACAGACGCAGGAGGAGCTTGCCGAAGCCCTGCGCGTGCACGGGATGGTGGTTACGCAGGCCACGGTTTCCCGCGACATCAAGGAGATGCGCCTCATCAAGGTGCTTGCGGAGGACGGCGTGTATCGCTACGCGATGATTGACAAAAACGATCAGGGCGTGGGCGACAGGCTGATCCGCATGCTCTCCGATTCGGTGGTCGATATCAACAGCGCCAACAACCTGATTGTGATTAAGACCCTTTCCGGCAGCGCGCACGTTGCGGCGGAGGCGGTGGACAGCCTGCACTGGCCGGAGGTGCTGGGCACGGTCGCGGGCGACAACACGATTCTGATTATCGTGCGTTCCAACGACGAGGTGGACGCGGTGATCCGCCGGTTTAAGAACATCGTCAGGTAAGAGGGGAAGATTGCGATGCTTTTACAGCTTAGTATTCATCATCTTGCGCTGATTAATGACATGACCATCGACTTCGAGCCGGGCATGAATGTGATGACCGGCGAAACCGGCGCGGGCAAATCCATCGTCGTGGACGCTGTGAATCTGGTGCTCGGCGAACGCGCGGACAGGGATTTGATTACAAACGGCGAAATGAAGGCGCGCGTGGAGGCGGTATTCGATATCGCGGACAACGAAAAGGTCAAGGCGCTGCTGGGCGAACTGACGCTGACCGGCGACGAGGATACCGCGTCCATCTCCCGTGAGCTGACCAGCGCGGGGCGAAACATCTGCCGGATTAACGGCACGATTGTTCCGCTTCAAACGCTCAAACAGGTTTCCGCCCAGCTGTTGGATATCCACGGCCAGCACGAGCACCAACTGCTGCTGGACAGCAAAAACCACATCGGTTATCTGGATGAATACGCCGCGGACGAGGTTCGGCCGCTGCTGGCGGAAAACGAGCAGGCGTATGCCGCGTGGCGGCAGACGGCGCAGAAGCTCTCCAAACTGCGCAAGAGCGTGGCCGAAAGGGAACAGCGCATTGACATGCTTCGCTTTCAGCTCGAAGAACTGCGCGGCGCGCATTTGACGGCGGGCGAGGAAGAAGAACTGGAGCGCCAGAAGGTGTTCTATCGAAACGCGGGCAAGATCATGTCGGCGTTCGACGAATCCTGCGCGCTGCTGAGCGACGGCGTGGAGGGCGGATCCTCGGCGGTGGAGCTGCTGCGCGAGGGCGTGAACGCGCTGGAGCCGGTGGCCTCGCTCGATGCGAGGTATGAAACGGTATACGCGAGGCTGGACGGCCTCTGCTATGAGGTGGAGGACGCGGCGCGCGATTTGCGCGACCTGCGCGAGGACATGGACTACGACGGCGAGGAAGCCGAACGTGTGGAAAGCCGATTGGATCTGCTGCGCCGCCTGAACCGCAAATACGGCGCGACGACGCAGGAGATGATCCGCTATCGGGATAAAATCGAGGCGGAGCTGAGCGAATTGGAGGATTCCGACGAGGCGGCGGAACGGCTGGAAAAGGATTACCGCCAGATGACGCGGCGGCTGGAGGAGATTTCCGTAAAGCTGACGCATGCGAGAGAGGAGGCCGCGAGGCGCTTTGAACGCGCGATTGTCGAGCAGCTTCACGATCTCGGCATGAAAAACGCGCGGCTTTCGATGGCGTTTGCGCCGCTGGGTGAGGGCGAAAAGCTGCGCGACCGCTTCAGCGCGCAGGGCGTGGATCGAATTGAAATGATGTTCTGCGCGAATCTGGGGCAGCCGCTCAAGCCGCTGGCGCGCGTAGCCTCCGGCGGCGAGCTGTCGCGCATCATGCTGGCGCTCAAAAATCTTTCGGCGCAGAAGCCGGGAATTCCCCGAAGCATGGTCTTTGACGAAATCGACACCGGAATCAGCGGGCGCATGGCGCAGGTTGTGGCCGAGAAGATGAGCCAGATCGGCGACCATCATCAGGTGATCTGCGTGACGCATCTGCCGCAAATCGCCGCGATGGCGGATA
>ERZ857827.1215-NODE-1215-length-27824-cov-40.939681_pt1 | contig 27824 bp, 22 predicted proteins | sample MGYA00519761_ERZ857827 | MGnify/ENA primary metagenome ERZ857827 (study PRJEB31778, sample SAMEA3449370) | human gut metagenome | biome: human gut; feature: human-associated habitat; material: faeces | place: United Kingdom | collected 2010/2012 ... | reverse complement strand
GGCGTCGGCCACGGCCAGGGTCTCCTTGGCCCGCAGGGCCTCGGCTTCCTGCTGGGCGCTTCCGGCGCTTTCGGCCAGCTGCCGCAGGGCGTCCATCAGCTCCTCCAGCTGCCGGGCCAGGTCCTGGGCCTCCGTGTCGATCTGGTCTATGCGGTCCGTCAGGGCGTCAGCCTGGGTCCGGAGATTACCGGCCCGCTGCTGGGTGTCTGCCAGCTCCCGGTCCAGCCGCTCCAGGGTCTGTTTATCGTGGCTCAGGCTGTTTTCCAGCACGGCCATGGCGGAGGTCTCCTCCTGGGCGGCGGCGTCCAGCTGGGACACCTGGCCCCGCAGAGCCTCGGCCCGGACATCGTTGTCCCGGATCTTCTCCAGGCTCTCCTCCCCGGCGGCATACACGGCGTCCAGGTCTTCCTGGGCACGCTGGCGGTCCTCCTGGGCGGTCCGCAGATCGGCCTCCAGCTTCAGGGCCCCGGCCCGCAGGGCCTGGAGGTTTTCCAGCCACACGGAGATCTCCAGCACCCGCAGCTCGTCCCGCAGCACCAGGTATTTCTTCGCCGTTTCCGCCTGCTGCCGCAGAGGTTCTACCTGCAGCTCCAGCTCGGCGATCTTGTCGTTGATGCGCACCAGATTCTCCTCCGTGCGCTGGAGCTTCCGCTCAGACTCCTCCTTGCGGTGGCGGAACTTGCTGATGCCCGCCGCCTCCTCGAACACCTCCCGGCGCTCGCCGCTCTTCACGGACAGGATCTCGTCGATCTTGCCCTGGCCAATGATGGAGTAGCCCTCCCGGCCCATGCCGGTGTCCATGAACAGCTCGTTGACGTCCTTGAGCCGCACGGACTGGCGGTTGATATAGTATTCCGACTCCCCGCTGCGGTAATACCGGCGGGTAACGGCCACCTCGCTCTCGTCCCGGGGGAAGATGTGGCCGGTGTTGTCGATGATCAGCGTCACCTGGGCAAAGCCCATCTGATTGCGCTTTTCCGTGCCGCCGAAGATCACGTCCTCCATTTTGGCGCCCCGGAGCTGGCGGCTGTTCTGCTCGCCCATGACCCACAGGATGGCGTCGGAGATGTTGGACTTGCCGGAGCCATTGGGGCCCACGATGGCGGTGATGTCTGCGCCGAAATTCAGCACCGTTTTGTCGGGAAAGGATTTGAAGCCCTGAATTTCCAGTGCTTTTAAATACACGTTTCTGTCACTCCTTCCGCATATCCTGCATATCCCGGATGATGCGGTCAATTTGGCGGGCCACGGCGATGAAATCCTGCTCCGTGTAGCCCTTGGTGGTCATGGCTGCCGTCCCGATGCGGACGCCGGAGGTCTGCTGGGGGGAGCGGGTCTCGTTGGGGACGCAGTTCTTGTTCAGGGTGATGCCGTGGCGGTCCAGTTCATCCTGAACGGCTTTCCCGGTGAGCCCGGTGTCCGTCAGGTCCAGCAGGAACAGGTGATTGTCCGTGCCGCCGGTGACCACCTTGTAGCCCATGGAGATAAATTCATCGCACATGGCGCGGCAGCTGCGGACAACGGCGTGGATGTATTCCCGGAACTCCTCCGTGGAGGCCTCCTCTGCCGTGACGGCCTTTCCGGCGATGACGTGCTGCAGCGCGCCGCCCTGGCAGCCGGGGAACACGGCGCTGTCCACCCGCTTGGCAAGCTCGGGCTTACAGAAGATCAGTCCGCCCCGAGTGCCCCGCAGGGTCTTGTGGGTAGTGGTTGTGATGATGTCTGCCAGGCCGAAGGGGGAGGGGTGGTCCCCGGCGGCCACAAGCCCTGCGATGTGGGCCATGTCCACCATGAAATACGCCCCCGCCTCCCGGGCGGCGTCGGCAAAGGCCGGGAAGTCGATGGTGCGGCTGTAGGCCGAGGCCCCGGCCAGAATCAGCTGGGGGCGGCACTCCCGGGCTTTCCGGCGGACGTCCTCATAGTCGATGAAGCCATTTTCGTCCACCCCGTAGAACTCCATGTGGAACAGCTTGCCGCTGAAATTCATCGGGGAGCCGTGGGTCAGGTGACCGCCGTTGTTGAGGCTCATGGCCAGAATGGTGTCGCCGGGCTTCAGCACGCTCATATAGGCGGCCAGGTTGGCGGAGGAGCCGCTGTGGGGCTGGACATTGACGTGATAGTCCGTCTGAAAGACGGCCTGCCACTGGTGGGAGCAGTATTCCTCCAGCTCATCCACATACTGGCAGCCGCCGTAGTACCGGCCCCGGTTGCCGGAGGGACGCTGGGCGGGATAGCCCTCGGAATATTTGTTGGTCAGGCAGGAGCCTACGGCCTTCATGACGTTTTCGCTTACGAAGTTTTCGCTGGCGATCAGCTCCACGGTGCTGTTCTGCCGGGCCTGCTCGGCGGCAATGATCTCAAAAACTCTGGATTTCAACGGTGTTCCTCCTCCATAGGACCTACGGGAGGGGCCGCTTCCGCAGCCTGCGGCTCCCGTCCCGCTTGTGTGCATATATAATCAGTTCATGATATCATAAATCCCGGTTTTTTTCAAGAAAAATCGCAGGACGGGAAGCCGTCCTGCGAAAATCGGTTATTCCGCCCATGCCGGGTTATTTTCCGGCGACAGGCATTGGGTGACCCGGGCGAAGGTATCCCGGTCGGTGTAGTAGGTGTAGGTTTTTCCCTCCGGATTTACGAACCGGACGAATATGCCCTCGCTGCGGTCGGAGCCGTCCGGCAGGTGATAGGGCCACAGCTCCAGCACCGCCCCGTCGCCGTAGTCCAGGCGGAGGCTGTCCTCCTTGGGGACGTCCCGGCTGAAGGTGGCGTTCATGTTGAAGAGCTTCCCGTACAGGGCATAGCCGTTTTCCTGGGTGATGCGCAGGTCCTGGCCGTCCACCCGGGCCCGGAGGGAGGTGAATTTTCCGCTGAAGGCGTAGGTGGTGCTGCTGGAGATGTCGCTCATGTAGCGGATGAACCGGTCATGATCCCGCTGGGGCTTGCTGATGACCAGACCCAGCACCGTCACCAGCGCCGCCGCAAAGGCCAGCGCCACCACCCACATGGGGTGCCACCGCCGCCGGGGCGTCTTCTCCCGGCGCACTGCATCATAAAGACCCATATCGTTCCTCCTATTCTTCGGGCAAGCACCGCACCAGCGTTTGCCATTGCATCTGGTCGGTGTCATACATATAGATTTTTCCGTTGGCTCCCCGGTACCAGACGAACACGCCGGGAACCCATTGGCGGTTGTACCCGTCCCACACGTCCAGGCCCCAGAAGCGCAGGATGCACCCGTCTCCGAACTCCAGCTCCGCGTCCGGCGCAGAATCGGGGGCGCTGCTCTGGCGCTTGCCCATGCCGGCGGCATTCACCTCCAGATACAGCCGGGAGGCGGGCCCCCGGGCCCGGAATTGCCGCCCGTTCTGCCGGACGTACAGACTTCCCTGCGCCTTGGCATATAGGACGCTTTCCCCCAGCCCGCTTATAAAATGGCGGTACTGCCGCTGTAAATGGGCGGCCCATAGAATGGGAAAAAATGCCAGCAACACCAAGGTCAGTGCGATGGCTATGCAGGCAAGCAGCCTGGGATCCCGTTTCCGGGGCCGGGGTGTGCGAACGGCATCGTACAGAGGCATGGCGTGGACCCCCTTTTTTCTCCTATTATACAGGCTACCCCGCCTCTTGTCCAGCAAAACAAAGTTGCGCCGCCTTTTGGGCAGCGCAACTTTTACTTTACAGGTTACTTTTTGAAGCTGTCCTTCAGGGACACGCTGCGGTTGAACACCAGGTGGTCCGCCGTGCAGTCCCGGTTATCCATGCAGAAATAGCCCGTGCGCATGAACTGGAAAGTGGGGGCGTTGATGCCGGTGCGGTTTTCCACCCGGTCGAAGTCCCGGGCCACGTCCACCATGGCCCGCTCCACCTTGCAGCCCTCCAGCACCATCAGGGAGTCGGGATTCAGGCAGTTCAGGAAGTCCTTGTCCGGGCCGTCGGGCTGTGGATCGGAGAACAGGTTGTCGTACAGCCGCACCTCTGCGTCCACGCAGTTTTCGGCGTCCACCCAGTGCAGCGTGGCGCCCTTGACCTTGCGGCCGTCGGCGGGATCGCCGCCCCGGCTGTCGGGGTCATATGTGCACAGGATCTCCACGATCTGGCCGTTTTCATCCTTGACGCAGCCGGTGCACTTCACCAGGTACGCGCCCTTCAGGCGGCACTCGGGGCCGTCGGGATACAGGCGCTTATACTTGGGAATGGGGGTCTCCAGGAAGTCCTCATGCTCGATCCACAGGTGGCGGCTGAAGGTGATCTCGTGGGTGCCCTGGCTGGGGTCGGTGGGGTTGTTCTCCACGGTGAAGGTTTCGCTCTGCCCCTGGGGATAGTTGGTAACGGTGAGCTTCACCGGGTGCAGCACCGCCATGGTCCGCTGGGCGGACACGTTCAGGTCCTCCCGCAGGCAGTGCTCCAGGAAGCCGTATTCCACGGTGTTGGGGGACTTGGCCACGCCGATGCGCTCGCAGAAGCTGCGGATAGAGGCGGCGGTATAGCCCCGGCGGCGCAGGCCGCACAGGGTGGGCATCCGGGGATCGTCCCAGCCGGAGACATAGTGCTCCTCCACCAGCCTGCGGAGCTTCCGCTTGCTCATGACGGTGTGGTCGATGCCCAGCCGGGCAAATTCGATCTGCCGGGGCTTGTGATAGGGGATGGACACGTTGCTGACCACCCAGTCATACAGGGGCCGGTGGGACTCAAACTCCAGGGAGCACAGGCTGTGGGTGATGCCCTCCAGGGCGTCCTGGATGGGGTGGGCAAAGTCGTACATGGGATAGATGCACCACTTGGTACCCTGGCGGTGGTGATTGATGAAGCGGATGCGGTAGATGATGGGGTCCCGCAGGTTCAGGTTGCCGCTGGCCAGGTCGATCTTGGCCCGCAGGGTCATTTTCCCCTCCTCCACCTGGCCGTTTTTCATCATTTCAAACAGCCGCAGGTTCTCCTCGATGGGCCGGTCCCGGTAGGGGGACGTGGCGGGGATGCCGATGTCGCCGCGGTTGGCCTTGAACTCCTCCGGCGTCAGCTCGCAGACATAGGCCAGCCCCTTTTTGATGAGCTCCACGGCGTATTCATAGTCCTTTTCAAAATAGTCGGACCCGTAGAAGAACCGGTCGCCCCAGTCAAAGCCCAGCCAGTGGATGTCCTGCTGGATGGCGTCCACATACTCGGTGTCCTCCTTGGCGGGGTTGGTGTCGTCCATGCGGAGGTTGCACAGGCCATGGTATCGCTCGGCGGTGCCGAAGTCGATGCACAGGGCCTTGCAGTGGCCGATGTGCAGATAGCCGTTGGGCTCCGGCGGGAAACGGGTGTGAACGGTCAGTCCCTGGAACCGGCCACCCTCTGCGATGTCCTCGTCGATAAAGTTCAGAATAAAGTTTTTGCTCTCGGCACTCTCCTCCATCAGAGGGGCCTTCCCTTCCTCGGTCATTGTCTCACACTCCTTGTTCGGTCGTAATCCCGTGTTTTCACACTGAACTTATATTATACGGTTCCCGTCCTCTGATTGCAAGAGCTTTTGAAGGGGCGGGACAACTTTTTTTGCGGAGGGCGGGATCATTATTTTTTTTGGAGGACAGGCCCTTCAGGCGCTTGACAACGGCCGGATCTGTGGTAAAATACAGAACGTCAAAGGCAATGATGAGAAGAATCTGCCGCAGAGTGCGCCGCAAGCGAGGCGGGAAAGGGTGTGAGCCCGCCGGGTCACAGGGCAGAGGGCCGTCTCCGAGCCGGCGGCGACGAGCCGCACGCCCCATCCCCGTTACCGGATGACTGAGACGACGGCTGCGGCCGTTAATTAGGGTGGTACCGTGAAGCATCGCTTCGCCCCTATGTGGGGCGGGGCGTTTTTGTTTTTTCGGGTCCGCCGACTCATCCCCGGAGGCAGCCTATGAGCTATCAAATCATCGACATGACCAACGACCCCCGCAGCGGACAGTTTGCCTATTTCCGGCAGATGCTCTTTCCCTTTGCCGGGGTCACGGCGGAGGTGGACATCACGGACTTTGCCGCCCGGCGGCAGGGGAGGCCCTTTTTCCTGAGCCTGCTGTATGCCGTGACCCGGGCCGCCAATGCCGTGCCGCAGCTGCGCCGCCGCATCCTGCCGGACGGCAGCGTGGCGGAATACGACTGGTGTCCCCCGTCCTACACCGCTATGAAGCCCGACGGCGTGTATGTGTACTGCTCGGTGGAGGAGCGTCTGCCGTATGCCGAATTTGTGGACCTGGGCCGGCGGCGGCAGCGGGAGGTGCTGCAGCGGGGCACCCTCACCGAGGACGGCGACCCCCTGAGCTTTTTCTTCGTATCCAGCCTGCCCTGGCTGCACTATTCCCAGCTGGAGCACCCTGCCGTCAGCGCAGACGACTCCAATCCCCGCATCAGCTGGGGCAAGGCCCTCACCGCAGGCGGGCGCACCACTCTGCCGGTGTCCCTGTATGTGAACCACGCCCTGGCGGACGGGCTGCATATCTCGCAGTTTTTCGCCAATCTGGAGAAGGAACTGCGGGACCTGACCCGCCAATGGAATCCGGAATCTGAAAATTGATCATAAAAAGGAGTAATGAACCATGTCCCATCCCTATCACGGCCTGAACGAGCTGCGGGAAATGTTCCTGAAGTTCTTTGAAACCAAAGGCCACCTGCGTCTGCCCAGCTTTTCCCTGGTACCCCAGAACGACAAGTCCATCCTGCTGATCAACGCCGGTATGACCCCCATGAAGCCCTGGTTCAAGGGCGAGGAGGAGCCGCCCTGCCACCGGGTGTGCACCTGTCAGAAGTGCATCCGCACCGGCGATATCGACAACGTGGGCAAAACCGCCCGCCACGGCACCTACTTCGAGATGCTGGGCAACTTCTCCTTCGGCGACTATTTCAAGCATGAGGCCATTGCCTGGAGCTGGGAATTTCTGACCAGCCCCCAGTGGGTGGGCCTGGAGGCCGACCGGCTGTATCCCTCCATCTATCTGGACGACGACGAGGCCTTCGACATCTGGAACAAGGAGATCGGCATCCCCAAGGAGCGGATCTTCCGCTTCGGCAAGGAGGACAACTTCTGGGAGCACGGCTCCGGCCCCTGCGGCCCCTGCTCCGAGATCTATTATGACCGCGGGCCGGAGTTCGGCTGCGGCAAGCCCGGGTGCACCGTGGGCTGCGACTGCGACCGGTATATCGAGATCTGGAACAACGTGTTCTCCCAGTTCGACAACGACGGCCAGGGCCACTATACCGAGCTGAAGCAGAAGAACATCGACACCGGTATGGGTCTGGAGCGTCTGGCCTGCGTGTGCCAGAATGTGGACAGCCTGTTCGATGTGGACACTGTGATGAACATCACCCACAAGGTGTCCCAGCTGACCGGGGCCCACTACGGCGAGACGGAGAAGCGGGACGTGTCCCTGCGGGTCATCACCGACCACATCCGCTCCGCCACCTTCATGATCTGCGACGGCATCCTGCCCTCCAACGAGGGCCGGGGCTATGTGCTGCGGCGTCTGCTGCGCCGGGCCGCCCGCCATGGGAAGCTCTTGGGCGTCAACGATCCCTTCCTGTATCAGGTGGTGGACACCGTGATCCATGAAAACCAGGGACAGTATCCCGATCTGCGGGAAAAGCAGACGTATATCACCAAGGTCATCCGCACCGAGGAGGAGAACTTCGGCCGCACCATCGACGGCGGCATGAAGATCTTCGCCGACCTGCTGGCGGAGCACCAGGCCAAGGGCGAGAAGGTGTTTTCCGGCGCCGACGCCTTCCGGCTGTATGATACCTTCGGCTTCCCCATCGACCTGACGGCGGAAATGGTGGCCGAGCAGGGCATGACCGTGGACGAGGAGAGCTTCCGCCAGCTGATGCAGGAGCAGAAGCAGCGGGCCCGTGAGGCCCGGAAGGCTCTGGGCGACCTGGGCTGGGCCGGTGTGGAGTTCGGCAAGGACATCCCCGCCACGGAGTTCGTGGGCTATGACCACGACGAGTTCGACGCCACGGTGGTGGCCCTGGTGGCCGAGGACGAGCTGCGGGGCGAGATCCCCGCCGGGTCCGACGCCGTGGTGGTGCTGGACCGGTCCCCGTTCTATGCGGAGATGGGCGGCCAGGCGGCCGACCACGGCACCATCAGCGCAGACGGCATTCTGTTCACCGTGTCCGACGTGCAGAAGAACAAGGGCGGCAAGTTCATGCACTATGGCCGCCTGACGGAGGGCACCCTCCATGTGGGCGACACCGTCCACGCCGCCATTGATACCGAGCGCCGCAAGGCCATCCGCCGGGCCCACAGCACCACCCACCTGCTGGATGCGGCCCTGAAGAAGGTGCTGGGCGAGCACGTGCACCAGGCGGGCTCCCTGGTGGAGCCGGACCGTCTGCGCTTCGACTTCACTCACTTCGAGGCCATCACCCCGGAGGAGCTGCATCAGGTGGAGGAGCTGGTCAATGACGCCATTCTGGAGGGCTATCCCGTGGTGACGGAGGTCCTGCCCATCGAGGAGGCCAAGAAGAAGGGAGCCGTGGCCATGTTCGGCGAAAAGTACGGCGACACCGTCCGGGTGGTGGAGATGGGTGATGTGTCCATCGAGTTCTGCGGCGGTACCCATGTGGACAACACCGCCAAGGCCGGTCCCTTCCGGGTGAAATCCGAGACCAGCGTGGCCTCCGGCGTGCGCCGGATTGAGGCCACCTGCGGCAAGCTGACGCTGCAGAGCATGGAGCGCAGCCAGGGCGTGCTGCACAAGGCGGCCCAGTTCCTGAAAACCGCCCCCGCCTCCCTGTTGGAGCGCATGGAGCAGCAGGCCAGCGAGATGAAGCAGCTGCGCCAGACTCTGGACAAGCTGAAGTCCGAGGCGTCCCTGGGCGAGGCCAAGCAGTTCCTGGCCTCCGCCAAAACCGTGAAGGGCCTGCATGTGATCACCACCACCCGCACCGGCATGGACACCGCCGCCATGCGCACCATGGGCGACTTCCTGCGGGATAAGGACCCCAGCGTTGTGGCGGTCATTGCCAGCATCAACGGCGAAAAGGTATCCTTCCTGGCCGTGTGCGGCAAGGAGGCCGTGGCCCGGGGCATCAAGGCCGGCGACCTGGTCCGGGCCGTGTCCGCCGTGTGCGGCGGCAAGGGCGGAGGCAAGCCAGATTCCGCTATGGGCGGCGGCACCGAATTGCTGAAGGTGGACGACGCCCTGGCCTCCGTGGACGATTTTGTGTCGGAAAAGCTCTCCTGAAGCCGGGAGAGTGGAAATAACGAAAGGAGCATGACTATGCGAGACGACAACTGCCTGTTCTGCAAAATTGTCGGCGGGGATATCCCCTCCAACAAGCTGTATGAAGACGAGCTGTGCTACGCCTTTTACGACATCGCGCCTCAGGCCCCCACGCACTTCCTGGTGATCCCCAAGGAGCACATCGGCTCCGTGGCGGAGGTAAACGGCGGCAACAGCGCCGTGGTGGCCCACATCTTTGAGGTCATCGCCCGGCTGTGCCGGGAGCAGGGGCTGGAGAGCTACCGCGTGGTGTCCAACATCGGCGAGCAGGCCGGTCAGAGCGTGCATCACCTGCACTTCCATGTGCTGTCCGGCCGGGATATGACCTGGCCTCCGGGCTAAGGGACATGAAAAAGGCTTGTATCCTGCTGGTCAGTCCCCGGAAGCAGGGCAACACCGCCGCGCTGACGGCGCCCTTTGCGGCGGAGCTGGACCGGCTGGTATACGGAATGAACAAGTATTACGGCCGGGAGAAGGGGCCGTCCCTGTGGGAGGGCAAGCCCGTGGCCCTGATCGCCACCTGCGGCTATCCCGTGGAAAAGGGCGCGGACCTTTGGGAGGCCGGGATGCAGCGTTACTGCGAGCACTCCCGTCTGCGGCCACTGGGTATGCTGGCCCAGCGGCACCGGGGCTATGACACGGTGTTCATGAACCCGGAAAAGGCCCGCCTGGCGGCGGAATTTGCCCGGAAGGTAAACGAAAGCGTATAAAAAGGGCGGCTATCCCGCGGCATTTGCCGCGGGATAGCCGCCGAAGCTTACGCTGACGGGCCAAACCGACACTATTTCCTGCCGGAGGAGGGCTGTTTCAGAAGGGTGATGCGCTGCCGGTAGTCCGGCAGGGTGGTCTCCACCAGGCGGTAAAACTCCGGGCCGTGGTTTTTGTGGCGGATATGGGCCAGCTCATGGACCACCACGGCGTCGATGGCCTCCGGGGGATAGCGCATGAGAAACAGGGAAAAGCAGAGGCTGTTTTTTCCGGAGCAGCTGCCCCAGCGGGTCCGGGCGGCGGTGATATGCAGGCCGGTGGGCATCACGTCCATCCGGGCGGCCCAATAGGCTACCCGGCGGGGCAGATATTCCCGACCCTGACGGGCCAGCTCCTGCATTTCCTGGGCCGTGGGCTCCGGAGGAGAGGCTGCCAGCTGCTCCTGCTGGCGGCGGACGGTTTTCTCCACCCAGTCCCGGTGGCTGTCCACCACCCGGCGGATATCCTCCGCCGTGGCGGCATAGGGGGCACGGACCACCACCCGGCCGTCCCGCTGGATCTGGATGGCGATGGTCCGGCGGTCGGAGTGCACCACGGTATAGTCCATGGCTCAGTCCCCGATCCGCACGAAGCGGGGGCCGCGGTACCCGTCCCGGTCCACGGCTTCCAGCCACATGGAGGCGGGCCGCACCCACAGGCCGCCGTCACCGTACAGGGCGCGGTATACCACCATGTCCTCCAGCGTCTCCGAGTGCCGGGCCAGGCCCAGCACCTGATATTCATTGCCCTTGAAATGCCGCCACCGGCCGGGGCGGATGGTTTCCTGCGTCATATGGGTCGCCTCCTTGTGTGATGGATCCAGTATACAGGAAATTCGGCGAAAAGGGAAGTCCCTGTGGAAAAATGCGGCGGCATATGATAGAATGGAGAAAACGCAATGGGAGGGCACTATGATGCAGCATGAGATCACCACCTCGTCGCCCCTGCTGGACGGCAGCGGCAATCTGCGGGAGCCGGGCTATGCCAAGCGGCTCCTGCCCATCTATCGCCGGGCGGACGTCCGGGCTCCGGCGTCCCGGATCAAGGAGTGGGACTATTACCTGGTGGCCAACGACCACTTCGCCGTGGCTCTGACCATCGACGACAACGGGTACATGGGCCTGGACTCCATTTCCTTCCTGCACTTCGATGAGGGCTGGGAACGCACCAAAAGCCCCATGCGGGCCTTTCCCATGGGCCGGACAGGCCTGCCGGAGTCGTCGGCCAGGGGCACCACCGCCATCTCCGGAAGAGGCTATGCCCTGGTGTTCCGGCACGTGCCGGAGGGCCGGGAGCTGACCTTCCACATGGAGAAATTTCTGGACGGCCAGACCATAGACGGGTCCATTGTCCTGACGGAGGAGCCGGAGGAGTCCATGGTCATCTGCACGCCCTTTGACAAGCCCGGGTGTTTCTACTTCAACCAGAAGATCAACTGTATGCGGGCCCGGGGCCAGGTGCAGCTGGGGGAGAAAACCTACGTCTTTGACCCGGCGGACTCCTTCGGCGTGCTGGACTGGGGCCGGGGGGTGTGGACCTATCACAACACCTGGTATTGGGGCAGCGCCTCCGGCCAGGTGGACGGCGTGCCCTTCGGGTGGAACATCGGCTATGGCTTCGGCGATACCTCCGCTGCCAGCGAGAACATGCTGTTTTACGGCGGCAAGGCCCACAAGCTCAGCCAGGTGCGGTTCCATATCCCCCAGCGGGAGGGAAGGGACGACTTCCTGTCCCCCTGGTGCTTTACCTCCGACGACGGGCGGTTCGAGATGAAGTTTGACCCCATTCTGGACCGGGCCGCCTGCACGGACGTCAAGCTCATCAAGTCCGACCAGCACCAGGTGTTCGGCCGCTTCACCGGAACGGCCACCCTGGACGACGGAACCGTGATCCGGGTCCGGGATATGATCGGATTTGCGGAAAAAGTGGAGAACAAGTGGTAACACACGGCGGGTCCCCGGGTGCGGGACCCTGCCTCTTGGCAGGAACCATGATATGTGGTATACTGTGGTACAGATCAACGAAAATGAGGGAGAAAACACATGGCAATCAAGCGGAAATTCCCGGCAAAGACGGCAACGGTCCATTGCAGCGGCGGCTGCCGGGCCAAACGGGACGAAAACGGCGGTCTGCTCTGCGACTATGGCTGTGTGGCCTGCGGAGCCTGCGTGGAGGCCTGCCGGTTCGGCGCCGTACAGATCAATGACCTGGGCTGCGCCGAGGTGAACGAGGAGAAGTGCATCGGCTGCGGGGCCTGTGCCCGGAAGTGTCCCCGGGGACTTATCGACCTGCGGCGGACGGAGGACCGCATAGCGGTTCTGTGCTCCAACCGGGACAAGGGCTTCGACCCGGCCACCAAGACCGGGGCCAGGACGGTGTGCGACGTCAGCTGCATCGGCTGCGGCCTGTGCGTGAAGAAGTGTCCCGCCGACGCCATCCATGTGGTGGAGTTCCGGGCGGTCATCGACTATGACCGGTGCCTGAGCTGCGGGGCCTGCGGCGACGCGTGTCCCCGCCACGCCATCCGGGACCGCTTCGGCATCATCACGGAGAAGCGCTGACCACAACGCGGAAAACGCCGTGAGAAACTCTGAATAAAAAATTCCCTGCGCGGCTGCGCAGGGAATTTTTTTCAGCCTGTCGAAAAACCCGGCTGCGCAGCAAGCGGCAGCCGGGTTTTTGGCACAAATAGAGAGAAAAGGTGGAAAAACCAGGATAGGAAGTGCTCCTTCCACTTCCAATTGGCCAGTTTATGCAGATTCATGGCAACAAACTTATGTTTGCCGAGGCCATCTCCCAGGCGCTGACACGCAGCGACCCGGATTTCGCGGTGTGCCGGGCGGAGTCGCCGTCGGACACGGTGCGCCTGTGCCGCAGCATGGCAGCCTATGCCGTCATCATGGAGGTCACGGCGTACACGCCCTGGCGGCTGGCTGAGCGGCTGGCCCTGCGGGATGAGATCAAAAAGCGGATGCCGGTGTGCAAGGTGGTGCTGCTGGTGGATGAGAAGTCGGACGCCGCCCTGGCGGCGGCGGTGCGGCAGGCCAAGAAAGACGGCCTGGCGGACAACTTCATCTATGGCTCGGTATCGCCGGACTATCTGGCCGCCGTGATGGACGCCCTGTGACCCGAAAAGCCGTGAACCATGAACTGCCCGGCGCCGTGGGCCGGGACCAATCCCGCGGAAGAAACCAAATCTGTCTGAAGGAGGAAAGATATGAAAAAAACGGATCCTGAGCATTCTCCTGTGTCTTGTGATGGTGATGGGGCTTCTGCCTATGCAGGCCGTGGCCGAAGAGGGCCAGGAGTGTGCGAACTGCAGCCACATTCACTGGGGCGATGCAGTCTGCGGCAGCTGCGGCCTGTGCTCGGCGGACTGCCCCAGCGGCGGCGACTGCTGGTATGAGACCCACTGCAAGAACTGCGGCAGCTGCTACATGAGCGCCGACAACTGGTGCGACGAGTGCGGCTGGTGCGATGACTGCATGCAGGAGGCCCACTGCCTGGATTGCGGGCGCTGCTTCGTGGGCGAGAGCAAGGACGAGCTGTGCGAGGACTGCCAGGTCTGCTCCGACTGCGCCGGTGAGGGCGGCGTCTGCGAGGTGTGCAACAAGTGCAACGCGTGCGCCGACGACGATGAGCACTGCCAGTCCTGCCCCAACCACCTGGATGACGACGATGTCTGCGGCTACTGCGATGACTGCGCGGCCATCGAGGGCCTGCACTGCGAAAGCTACGGCGAGTGCTTTGAAAACGGCGCGGATCGCTGCCCCATCCACGAGGATGAGCCCCACTGTGCGGAGTGCGCGGGCTTCGTCTGCGAGGAGTGCCAGCGCTGCGAGTATGTGGACGACATCAGCGAGTGCAGCGAATGCGGGCTGTGCGCTGAGTGCTGCCAGGAGAAGTCCCTGGATGAGGGCTGCTCCACCGGCGAGGTCTGCATAGAGAGCCTGGAGTGGAGCACGCATATCTGCGAGGATTGCGGCACCTGCTTCTGCGAGACCGATAAGTGCGACACCTGCAACCGGTGCACCGACTGCTGCCTGACCAAGGGCGACTGCACGGACTGCGACTGCGGCAAGGCGGGGTCCCACACCCATCACAAGTTCAATGCCAAGGATTGGCACGTGGACGAGACCTACCACTGGCACGAGTGCCGCGTCTGCGGCGATCCGGTGGACAAGGCGCCCCATAACCGGACCGCTGCCGGCCGGTGCGAAATCTGCGGCTATGACCCGGAGAACCCGGTGTTCTTCGCCGTCCAGCCCAGATCCATTACCAAAAAGGTGTCGTATGACGACGCCGAAGAGACGGATCCCAACAGCCCGTATGTCAATCGGGGCAAGTTCTCTGCCACCGCCGTCAACCTGGCGGGCGAGGAGCTGAGCTTCCAGTGGTACGAGGTGGTTACGAACAAAAAGACCGGCATGGAATACGCCCCCTGGAAGCTGGTGGACGGGGAGCACTATGCCAAGGGAGCTACCACCAACAAGCTGGACATCGGCGTTCCCGTTGACGGCTGCGCCTATAAGTATGAGTACTACTGCGTGGCCACGACGGTGGTAAACGGCAAGACCGTCACCGCCGTCTCCGCCCGGGCCGAGCTGCGGACGGTGCACAACTACAGCGCCGAACTGGAGTGCCTGGATACGCCCAGGCTGGTGGCCATCGAGTACCGGGATCAATACGAGAATCCCTCCGGAAAGAAATACTACCGGCAGGGCAGCGAATATCACAACCATGAGTGCCTGGGCACCCAGTGCTACCGCACCAAGCTGCCTGCGGGAACCAAGCACACCTTCGCCTTCAAGGAGTATCTGGGCTACGGCTTCTACACCGAAAGGCCCAGCGTATACAAGTATTTCTATCTCATGGTGTGCGCCGAGTGCGGCTATGTGGAGCTGCGGGATTCCGATTCTGAGCAGACCGTTCCCTATACCATCACCCTGGACGCGCCGTCCGGCGCCTATGCGGCCTACGAGGCCACCGACCAGGTCACCACCAACGCCCTGCCGGGCACCCGGCTGTATGCCGATGCGCCCTATGTGAATGATAAGGGCCATGTGTTCAAAAAGTGGGAAGTGGCCGACGCTTCCGTGGACGTTGAGGTCGTAAACGACGATGTCAACATCGGCACGTGCACCTTCGTCATGCCCGCGCACCATCTTACCCTGCGCGCGGTGTATGACGAGACGAAGGTTCCCGTGAAGAGCATCCACATCAAGCCCGGCAGCGTCCCGGTGGTCAGCCGGGTCATCACGGTGGAGGTGGGGACCACCTTCACGGTGGACTCCGAGCTGACGCCCAGCACCAACATCATAGATAACCGCGTGCTGTGGACGGTTCTGGACTACACCTATGTCTCTCCGGAAATCGTCTTTTCCGCTGAGTGCATCAGCGTCCCCAACGGCAACGTCAGCAAGCCGCTGACGGGGCCCGTCACCCTGGAGGCCAAGTCTGTGGGCACGGTGCGCCTGAGAGCCACGGCCTACTCCTCCACACTGGGAGGCTCACACGTAAGCGACTTCGTTTATGTCAAGGTGGTGGAGAAGGGCACCCACATCCACGACTATACGGACTCCCTGGTGCCGCCTACCTGCACCCATCGGGGCTACACCCTCCACACCTGTGCCTGCGGCGCATCGTACAAGACCAACCCGGTGGATCCCCTGGGTCACATGGACACGGACGGCGACGGCAAGTGCGACAGAGTGATCGACGCGGCCACCGGCAAGCTCTGCGGCGCTGATATGGGCGGCGGTACCTTCGTCGGCCAGGCCAAGATCGACAAGGCGGCCGTCACCGTTGCCGCTCCCGTGCAGGGCCTCGAGCCCTGGAATGCCATCGCTTCGGATACCCGCTACACCGTGGCGAACACCCAGTGGATGACGGGGGACGGCACGGCTCTTGATCCGTCCGACAGGTTCGCCCCCGGCACGGAATACACCATGGTGATCGCGCTGGAGGCCAAGAGAGGCTATAACTTCCAGTTGGACGGCCTTCTGGACGTCGGCGATACCGACTTCTTCATCAACGGCTGCAAGGCCAGGGTCATCAGCGGCAGCGCGGAGCAGGTCAGCATCTGCTACACCTTTCCCGCCACCGAGGGTGAGCATACCCACAGCTACAGTGACGACTGGAAGTTCGGCACGGCCAGCCACTGGAAGGAGTGCTCCTGCGGCGATCAGGCCGAAATGGCGGACCATACCGCCGGCGACTGGATCATCGACACTGCGGCCACTGCCACCACCGAGGGTGCCAAGCACAAGGAGTGCACCGTGTGCCACTATGTGATGGAGACCGCCGTGATCCCCGCCACCGGTTCCGGTTCTGAATCCGGTTCCGGATCCGAGTCTGGTTCCGGCTCTGGTTCTGAGTCTGGTTCCGGTTCCGGCTCCGGCACCGTGACGCCCGGCGAGACCCCCCGCACCGGCGACGCCGGTCTGGTCCTCTATGGGACCATGGCCCTGGCCAGCCTCATGGGCGGGGCATGGGTCATCGGCAGAAAGCGCCGGGCCAAGTAAGCGTTCTTCTCTCTCATCCTGATAAAGCAAGAGGCGGCAGACGATTTTGTCTGCCGCCTCTTGCTATGCGTATATGGTTACAGGTTCTTCTCGTAGGACTCGATCATCTTCTTGACCATCTGTCCGCCCACGGAACCGGCCTCGCGGGAGGTCAGGTCGCCGTTGTAGCCTTCCTTCAGGTTGACGCCCACCTCGCTGGCAGCCTCCATCTTGAACTTATCCATGGCGGCACGGGCCTGGGGCACGTTCAGCTTGTTGGTATTCTTGGTAGACATGATTGCGTTCTCCTTTCTTGCGTTTTCAGCGAAAACCGCTGTTCGGGTATCGCAACCATAGATTGTGCCGCCGATGCCCTGAATATGCGCCGGGCGCATCTGGTAAAATTTTGCGCCGTTCTGTAAAATCTCAAAAAATTTTAGAAACCCCATCGCTTTTTTTGGTGGTCTGTGCTATCATGGCCTTGATTGCACAGAGAAAGCGAGGAACGATCACATGCTGGATATTTTTGATATTCTGGGACCGGTGATGGTGGGCCCGTCCAGCTCCCATACGGCGGGAGCGGCCCGCATCGGCAGCATGGCCCGCACCCTGCTGGGCGACGAGCCGGTGGAGGCCAAGATCCATCTGCACGGTTCCTTTGCCGAAACCGGCTCCGGCCACGGCACCGACCGGGCGCTGGTGGCGGGCCTTCTGGGCATGAAGCCCGACGATCTCCGCATCCCCTACGCCTACCAGGAGGCTAAAAAGCGTGGGCTGGAGTTCACCATCGACACTGTGGAGCTGCGGGACGCTCACCCCAACACCGCCGTAATCGAGGCCTGGGACGCCGGCGGCAAGCGGCTGGAGCTGCAGGCCTGCAGCGTAGGCGGCGGCCGTATCCTGGTGAACAAGGTGGACGGCATCGACGTCAGCTTCGACGGCATGTTCAACACCCTGGTCATCCGGAACCAGGATGAAAATGGTGCCGTGGCGGCGGTAACCTCGGTGCTGAATCAGCTGCGCATCAACGTGGCCAATATGAGCCTGTGCCGCCACAAGCGGGGCGGCGACGCGCTGATGGTCATCGAGACCGACCAGCATATCAAGCCCCACCAGGTGGCGTTTCTTTCGGAGCTGACGGGCATTCTGTCGGTGACCTATTACGATAAGGAGGATGATGACGATGTCGCTGGATTCGATGAAGGAAATCTTTGACCGCATGGAAGCCGAGCACAAGCCCTTCTGGGAGATCGTGCTGGAAACGGACATGGACGAGCGCCAGGTGACCCGTCAGCAATCCATGGCAAAAATGCTGACCACCTGGCAATATATGGTGGACGCGGCGGACACCTACACCGGCCGCCGCCGCAGCGTCAGCGGCCTGGTAGGCGGCGACGGCCTGAAAATGCGGCAGTATTCCATCCGGGGCCGGGCCATGTCCGGCGGCTACGTCAGTGAGGTCATTGCCGAGGCCCTGTCCATGGCGGAGTCCAACGCCTGCATGCGCCGCATTGTGGCGGCCCCTACGGCGGGAGCCTGCGGCGTGCTTCCGGCGGTATTGCTGCCCATGTGCAAATATGAGGAGCTGAGCCAGCACCGGATCCTGGAGGCTCTGTATGTGGCCAGCGGCATCGGCGCGGTGATCGCCTACAAGGCCTGCATCGCCGGTGCCTCCGGCGGCTGTCAGGCGGAGATCGGCACCGCCTCCGCCATGGCCGCGGGAGCCCTGGTGGCCCTGCGGGACGGCACCGGCCAGCAGATCGGCCACGCCGTGGCCATGGCCCTGAAGAACCTCATGGGCCTGGTGTGCGACCCCGTGGCGGGCCTGGTGGAGGTCCCCTGCGTCAAGCGCAACGTCATCGGCGCGGTGAATGCCATCAGCGCGGCGGACATGGCCCTGGCCGGCATCGAAAGCCGCATCCCCGTAGACGAGGTCATCGACGCCATGGGCGAGGTGGGCCGCCGTATGCCGGTGGAGTTTCGAGAGACTGCCCTGGGCGGCTTGGCCGCCACCCCCACCGGCCGCCGGGTCAAGCAGCAGATGCACCCGGAGCGGGAGGAATGAGCAGGGCAGGGGAGAGGCCCTGTGCTGCGATTTCCGGCCATCCAGGCTGAACCGCATATATAAACCAGGCCCGGCGCAGCGCGTCGGGCCTGGTCTTATATATGCGTCTTTACTTTTTCCTGGCGTAGGGGGTATTTTCCAGGGGCAGGGTCAGACGGCGCTGACCGTCCAGCCGGTAATAGGCGTCGGCAATGGCGGGAGCCGTGGGGATGGAGGTGATCTCGCCGATACCGATGGCGCCTCCAGCCACGTTGAGGCCGGGCTTCTCCACCACGATGGCCTGGATCTCCGGCGGGATCTGGTTGGCGCGGAACAGGCCCAGGGTGCCGTATCTGGCGGTGGGCTTGCAGGTGTCGTCAATGGGATACTGCTCCGTCAGGGCGTATCCCATGCTCATGACCACGCCGCCCTCGATCTGTCCCTCGCAGCTCAGAGGATTCACGGCCTTGCCCACGTCGTGAGCGGCTACCAGCTTCTTGATGCGGCCGGTTTTCTTGTCCAGAACGCACATCTGGGTGGCGTAGCCGTAGGCCACATGGCTGACGGGGTTGGGCACGTCCGCGCCCAGGGGGTCCGTCTTGGCCAGGTACTCGCCGTAAAACTCCTGGCCCACCAGGTCGCCCAGGGTCTTGCCCTCCAGGGCGGCGCTGAGCTTCTCACAGGCCCGGCGGGTGGCCTCGCCGGTGACCAGGGTCTGGCGGGAGCCGGAGGTGTCGCCGGAATCCGGGGCGATCCAGGTGTTGCTGCGCTCATAGACGATGTCGTCCCGGTGGAGGCCGGTGTTGGTGACTACTACCTGCACCAGCACGGTGCCCAGTCCCTGGCCGATGCAGGAGGCACCGGAATAAATATGCAACTTGCGGTCCTCCTCCACAATGAGCTTGCAGCGGCCCCAGTCGGGGATGCCCACGCCCACGCCGGCGTTTTTCATGGCGCAGGCGATGCCCACGGGGTCGCCGCTGCGAACGGCCTCGTCATAGGCGGGCTTGATGGCCTCCAGCGTTTCCACCAGGCCCGTGGACTGGTCCACGATCTGCCCGTTGGGCAGGACGCCGCCGGGGCGGATGGCGTTGCGATAGCGGATCTCCCAGGGGGAAATGCCCACCAGGTCCGCCATTTCGTTGAGCAGCGTCTCCGTGCAGAAGCAGGTCTGGGTCACGCCGAAGCCCCGGAAGGCTCCGGCGGGAGGATTGTTGGTATAATAGGCGCGGCCCTCGATCTCGAAATTCTCATAGGCGTAGGGGCCTGCGGCGTGGGTGCAGGCCCGCTCCAGCACCGGTCCGCCCAGGGAGGCAAACGCGCCGGTATCGGACACCACACTGGCCTTGACCCCCTGAATGATGCCGTTTTCATCGCAGCCCATGGTGAAGTCCATGTCGAAGCTGTGGCGCTTGGGGTGCACCAGCAGGGACTCCTGCCGGGACAGCTTCACCTTCACCGGCACCCGGGCGATATACGCCAGCAGGGCGGCGTGGTGTTGGACGGACATATCCTCCTTGCCGCCAAAGCCGCCGCCCACCAGCATATTCTGGACCTGGCAGTGGTCATAGTCCACCCCCAGCATGGCGGCGCACTCGTGCATGGTGGTGTGCGCGCTCTGGTCCGAGGTCAGCAGGCGGACGCCGCCGTTTTCCAGGGGCAGGGCCACGCAGCACTCCGGCTCCAGGAAGGCGTGCTCCGTCCAGGGAGTGTGGAAGTGCCGGGTCAGCACATATCGGGAACGCCGGATGGCGCCCTCAGCGTCCCCCCGGGAGACGTGCTTGTATGCCTGGACGTTGTTCTCGTCCTCCTCAAACACCAGAGGTGCGTCCGGTGCAGCGGCCTCCGCCGGGTTGTGGACGGCAGGGAGCACCTCATACTCCACCTTCACCAGCTTCTTGGCGGCCTCCAGGGTCTCCTGGTCCCGGGCGCAGATCAGGGCCACGGAGTCCCCCAGATAGTGGGTGATCTCGCCCACGCCGATCAGGGTGGGCTGGTCCTTTTTCAGGTGGCCCACGTTGACCTTGCCGGGGATGTCCTTCTGGGTCAGGACGCACACCACGCCGGGCAGGGCCTGGGCGGCGCTGACGTCGATGGACAGGACCCGGGCCCGGGCGTACCGGCTGCGCACCGCGCCGCCGCAGCACATTCCGTCCACATACACGTCGTCGGGGTACTGGCCGGTGCCCAGCACCTTTTCCTCCACGTCCAGCCGCTGGACCCGGCTGCCCATTTTCCAGTCGTCGGCGGAGGCCTCCGGCAGCTTCCCCTCCCGGAGAATTCTGGCCGCCAGCAGGATACCGTCGATGATCTTCACATAGCCGGTGCAGCGGCAGATGTTGTTGCGGATGGCGAAGGCGGCCTCCTCCCGGGTGGGATCTGGATTCACGTCCAGCAGCCCCTTGGCAGAGATGACCATGCCTGGGATGCAGAAGCCGCACTGAACGGCTCCCGCCTCGCCGAAGGCGAAGGTATACACCTGCTTTTCCCAATCGGAAAGGCCCTCCACCGTGAGAACGGTCCGCCCCTCCAGCCGGTCGGTCTGGGGGATGCAGGCCTTGGTGGGCTTGCCGTCGATGAGGACGTGGCAGGTGCCGCAGGCGCCCTCGCTGCACCCGTCCTTAACGGATGTCAGGTGCAGGGTATCCCGCAGAAAGCGGATGAGCTTCTGATTTTTTTCCACGGTCACGCTCTGCCCGTTAACGGTGAAGGTTGCCATGTGATCGTCTCCTTTGTCCCGGCCCGCCGACATACGGGGGCATGATTTCAAACATTACCAAGTATTATACCATATTCATTCATTCTTCACAAGGTGAAGCCTTATCCTTCTTTCAGAATAACCGGAATAGCCGCATAAAAGGAGCGCCTCCCGGGCGGAGGCGCTCCTTTTGAAAATCGGATCAGATGCGGATGGCCAGGTTATAAGCGGCCTTGGTGGCCTGCCACATATTGCCGGGCTTCTCGGTGTTATAGCTGTCGCCGATGTTGTGGACCTCGGCGGCAACCATCTCCTGCTGAGCGGACAGGAAGGGCCGGTCGTCGCCCTTGTTGCCGATAGCCATGACCACCAGGTCGGCCTCCAGCTGCTCGATATACTCCTCGTTGGTCATCTTGGGGGCCAGAGGATTCTCCACGTTCTTGGGGATGATGGGAGCCCAGGTGCAGTAGGGATCCGGCACGGCCTTGGCGCGGTTGCGGGCGATGACCACATGGCCATTCTCGAACCGGGTGACCCGGGCGCAGTTGATGAGCTGGCCGCCCTCGGCCTCGAAATAGTGGATCAGATGGCCGCGGTTGGCGGTGCAGGCGCCCTCCTCGAAGTGCTCCAGCATCTCCACGCAGGTGACCTTGCGCTGGTGCTCGGTGGCCAGCCAATAAGCGGTCTCCAGGCCCACGGCGCCGCCGCCCACCACCACGATCCTGCGATCGGTGTCGGCCAGCTCCTCGGGATGGGTCAGCAGCCAGGTGGCCTCGATGTGGCGGGTCTCCTTCAGGCCGGGAATGGGAGGCAGACCCTCCTTGCTGCCATTGGCAAACACCACGGCGTCGTATCCGGCTTCCTTCAGCTGCTGGTTGGTCATGGTGGTGTTCAGGTGCACGGTGACGCCGTCCTGCTTCTCCACCTGGCGGAACAGCCATTCCATATAGTTGTGCAGCTCGTACTTGCTCAGGGGAGCACCGGCGGCGTGCATCTTGCCGCCCATACGGTCGGACTTTTCAAATACGTCCACGGTGTGACCCCGCTGTGCGGCGGTGATAGCGAAGTTCAGACCCGCGCAGCCTGCGCCGATAACGGCGATGCGCTTGCGCACCTCGGCCGGGGTGGGAACGGCAGGCAGCAGCTCCTCGAAGCCGGTGCGGGGATTCACGGCGCACTGGGGATGGCCGCCCTCAATGAACTCGTTGACGCAGCCCTCTTGGCAGCCGATGCAGGGACGGATGTCCTCCACCTTACCGGCGTAGGCCTTGTTGCACCAGTCGGCATCGGCCAGCACCGGGCGGCCCAGCATGATCATGTCGCACTTGCCGTCCCGCAGGGCCTGCTCGGCCAGGTCGGGATAGCCCAGTTTACCCACGGCCACAATGGGGACCTCCACGCCTACGTTGGACTTGACGCCCCGGGCGGCGAAGTATTCCTTGGCCACCTTGGACACGTCCAGGAAGCATCCGGCGGGCATACCGGCCGGGGGATGGGGCAGCCACCAGTTGTCATAGCAGCCCAGGTCTACGTCGAACATATCGACGCCGGCCTTCACCAGGTTCTCCATGTAGTTCAGGGTGTCGGCGATGGAGCGGCCGTTCTTGAAGCCCTTCAGGCTCTTGACGGTGTCCATGCGGTCGCCGTAGGTCTCGTTCAGGGCCAGGGACAGGTCGATGCGGTACATAATGGGATAGTTGGGGCCCACCTTCTTGCGGATAGCCTTGATCATCTCCACGCCGAAGCGCTGCCAGTCGGCATACTTGCCGATCTTGCGGTGGTTGAAGGCAGGGGAGGTCAGCTGATCCAGCAGATAGCCCTCGTGGCCGTGCAGATACACGCCGTCCATGCCCATGACCTTGGCGTCCATGGACGCCTGGGCGGCATTGCGGATGATCTTGTCGCACTCCAGGTCCGTCAGGGGACGGCAGGGCACGTCAGGCAGATAGAAGTTGGGGTTCCAGGAGGCGGAAACCGGCAGCTGGAGCTTGGTCAGCAGGCACTGGGGGTTGCCCACGCGGCCCAGGCCCGGCGTCAGCTGGATGAAGATGCGGCTGCCCCGGGCGTGAACGCCCTGGGCCAGGTCGCGCCAGCCCATGAAGTTGGTGCGGGTGCCGTCGATACGGGGGAAGTAAGAGTAGTTGCCCTTCTCCGTGACGGAGGAGTCAATGTGGTGGCTGATGGGGATCAGGCCCGTGGTCAGCAGGCCCACGCCGCCCTCGGCCCGGGCAAAGAAATACTGGAGCATCTTGTCGTTGGGACGGCCGGTTTCCTCGGCCATCTGACAGTTGCCCATGGGGGCCATGACCAGGCGGTTCTTCACCGTCAGCTTGTTGACCTGGATGGGGGAGAACAAAGAGGTGTACGGATAGAGGTCCCGGGTCATGCGTGCCGTGCCGCCTGCGCGGTTTTCGCAGTCGGTGCGCACCCAGTTGCCGAAGCTGTTGACCAGCTGCTGTACCAAAATGTCTTTCTTCAAGGATATGCCCTCACTTTCCTGAAATGGTAAGAGTTCGCGTGTTGATTGATGGAACAAGCATACCACATCTTGCCGCCAGAATCAACAAAAAAATTCAGAATTTCAAAGAAATTCGTTGCAACTTGCCGTGTTTCGTGGTAAAATGATAGTGGTAAAAAGCAAATAATGTACAAAATATGGTACTTGTGTGGATTAACAGCCACCTGTTTTGTACAGAACCGCGTGTATGTATATGCACATAGCCCAGAAAGGACGTGAAGCACGGTTGAACAGAAACCCCAAGATCCTGGCCGTGGCCGGTAAAGGCGGCGTGGGAAAGACGTCGCTGTCGGCTGCCTTCGTGCGGCTTCTGACCGAGACGCACCCGGACGCCCGGATCTTAGCCATCGACGCGGACCCCGCCGTGGGCCTGTCCACCGCCCTGGGGGTGGAGGTACGGCAGACCCTGGACGATATCCGCAAGCAGATCGTGTCCTCGGTGGAGGACGGCGAGCCGCGGGAGGCCATCGAGCTGCTCAGCGAGGCCCGGTACCGCATTTTCGACACCATGGTGGAGCAGCAGAAATTCTCTTTCCTGGCTATCGGCCGGCCGGAGACCGCCGGGTGCTACTGCAAGGTCAACGCCTACCTCAAGGAGATCATCAATCTTCTGGCCGGTGACTTCGACTATGTGGTCATCGACGGCGAGGCCGGCATTGAGCAGATCAACCGCCGCGTCATGGAGAAGGTCACCCATCTGGTGCTGGTGACGGACCCCAGCCGCAAGGGCACCCAGGTGATCCAGACCATCAAGCGCGTGGCCGATGACCTGGTGATGTACGACCGCTGCGGCGCGGTGGTGAACCGGGTGACGGACCCGGCCATGATCCCCTATATTCATATTGAAGGCATTGATGTTCTCGCCTATATCGGTAGCGACGCCAAGCACGCCGCCAACGATATCCGGGGACTGAGTGTTTTTGATCTGCCTGACGATGCTCCGGTGATCGCAGGCGCCCGCGAAGCCCTGACAAAACTGCAGATCCTGTAAACTTTTAGGAGAGAGGTGTAATTCTTGAGAGATCTGAAGCATTTGATCTACTTCGAAAATCTGCTGGAAAACGCCGACAATGAGCTGGTCAAGCAGGCTCAGGCGGACGGCAAGCTGGCCGTCGGCTATACCTGCTACCATGTGCCCGAGGCGCTGCTCAACGTCGGCAACTGCTTTTCCGTGCGCCTGCGGGCGCCCCGGACCGGCTCCCTGGACATCGCCACCTATTACATGTCCAACTATACCTGCGAGTTCGCCCGGGCCCTGGTGGAGCGAGGCATGGAGGGCGGCTTCCAGTTCCTGGACGCTCTGGCCGGTGTGGACGCCTGTTCCATGATGAATCGCGCCATGGAACATTTCGAAATTCTCCAGCTGAACTCCAAGCCCAATTTCTTTGTGAGCCACTGCGACATCCCCTATAAAATCACCGACTACACCCTGGATTCCTACGTGTCCCAGATGCGCATCCATGTGCTGGACGAGCTGAAAAACCGCTACGGCGTGGACACCTCCGACGATGCCATCCGCGCTGCCGTGGCCCAGCATAACGAGGTCTGCCGCATCATCAGCGAGATCGGCGAAATGCGCAAGGCCGATAACCCCGTCATCACCGGGTACGAGTTCCATGTGCTGAACCTGGTGACCTATACCTGTCCCAAGGACCTGATCCTGCCCTATCTGCGGGAGACCCTGGAGGAGCTGAGGATCCGCCAGCCCGACGAAAAGCCTGCCTTCCGGGCCAGAGTCGCCATCGTGGGCAGCGAGATCGACGATCCCCAGCTGACCAAGCTCATCGAGGGTTGCGGCGCCCTGGTGGTGTCCGACCGCTACTGCTTCGGCTCCACCCCTGGCCGCGAGGTCATCGAGCTGAAGGACGATGAGGACCCTCTGCGCCAGCTGTGCCTGCACGTGATGCAGCACTCTGAGTGCGCCCGGTATATCGCCGACGAAAAGGTCCAGCAGCGCCGGGACACCGCTGACCGTCTGGCCCGGGAGTTCAAGGCCGACGGCATCATCTATGAGCAGATGAAATACTGCGACTACTGGGGCTTTGAGCGGGCTCTGGTCAGCTATATCATGCACGAGGAATACAACTGGCCGGTGCTGTCCATCGACCGCCTGTACAACAACGGCAATTCCGGCCAGCTGCGCACCCGCGTCCAGGCCTTTGTGGAATCCCTGGAGATCAAGCGCATCCAAAAGAACGGAGGGACCAAGTAATGGCAAAGATGAAATTCCCCAACCCCAAGTTCTTCCGGGCCAAGGACAACGTGGACTGGAAGGCACAGGGCCGGAACCTGCAGGAAGTGGGCGGCATCATCTGGGATATGCTGAAGGAGACCGACTGGAAGGCCTTCGCCGCCAAGCAGAAGGCCAACGTCCAGGACAATGTCCGCCGGGTGGTCCGCGAGGCCAAGACCATCGCCGCCATGACCCCCGCCGAACGGCTGGACCTGCTGAAAACCGGTGAAAAGCACCTGGGCACCCTGTACCGCAAGGGTGACATGGTCACCGTGCGCCGTGAGTGGCGCGGCGTGGCCGACACCGCCTATGATTTCAAGGAATGGCTGCGGATGTGGGGTATGCTGCTGGGCACCTTCTCCAAGGACCTGGTCCCGGCCCTGAACATGACGTTCTACTACCGGTGGATGATCTCCTATATGTGCTGCGTCAGCTTCATGGACAAGAACACCATGGGCCAGCGGAGCAACGCCCTGAAGATGAGCCACCTGCTGATCTACGATATCTTCCGCTATGTGGCCGAGAACCTGGTGTTCCTGGCCAAGTGCGACAAGAAGAACGGCAACAGCGCCGAGCTGAACAAGAAGGTGGTCCTGTTCGACGAGATGACCATGGGTCAGATCATGGCAGGCTTCCCGGATCTGCTGGGTATCCCCTATCAGCTGATGCCTGTGTTCCTGGTGTCCGAGATCGACCAGCTGACCTGCGTGCCGTATATTGACGCGGTGGAATCCTTCGGCCTGCCCGCCGACACCTGCCCCGTGCCCTCCTCCGAGTGCGGCGCTCTGGTCATCGACGCTCTGCCTCATATGGGCAGCTGCTTCATCTCCTCCTCCATGCCCTGCGACGGGTCCACCATGGCCTCGTCCTATATGGCCCGCCGGTTCCCCGACCTGCCTGTGTTCCATCTGTGCTTCCCCGTCCGGTATGAGGACGAGGCCACGCTGAAGATGGGCGCGGAGGACATCCGGGCCTGCATCAAGTTCATCGAGGAAAAGACCGGCGCCCAGTGGAGCTGGGACGCTTACTTCTCCGCCATGAAGCGCTTCAACGAGGAGACCAAGTACGAGCTGGAGAAGTGGGAGGTCAACAAGACCGCCTATCCCCAGCTGCTGGGTCCCTGCTACGAGCTGTTCCGCAAGTGGAACTATGAGATGGACGGCGGTATTGATCCCCGTGTCATGAAGACCTGCAAGAAGGTCAACAAGCTCCTGCTCCAGGCCTACGAGCGCCGCGACGAGGCGTGGGTGGGCAAGATGCGCTATCGCGGCATCGTGTGGTCCTGCCCGGCCCACTACTATGCCAACTTCTCCAACTGGCTGGCCAACTGCTGGGGCATCAACATCCTGGTGGAGATGGAGAGCCTGAACTTCACCAAGCCCCTGGAGACCGAGGACCCCGAGCTGGCCCTGCTGGATCTGGCCCGTCTGTACGAGCGCATGGTCATGCGCCGTCACACCAACGGCGGCTACCAGAACGTGGTGGACGAGCTGTGGCGTCAGTGCGAGGCGTGGAACGCCAACATCATCATCATGTATCAGAACGTGGCCTGCAAGAACATGGCCACCGTCCAGGGCATCCTGGATGAGCAGGGCCGCGAGCGGGGCTATCACCTGATCTGGATCGAGCACGATCTGATGGATCCCCGCACCGTCTCCCGCAAGACCATGCGCGACAAGGTCAACGAGTATATGCGCACGGTGATGCGGGCCGAGCCTGTTGATCCCACCCTGCTGGACTTTGATGACGAAATTTGTATGTAATTTCGGACCATACTACATAAATAAGGAGTAATTGACTATGAAATATTACGGCGGCTGCGACGTAGGGTCCACC